>Ga0315280_10012076_pt1 | contig 10509 bp, 7 predicted proteins | sample YL17G06_40_MG_FD_203697 | JGI IMG/M metagenome (GOLD analysis project Ga0315280, IMG submission 203697) | Sediment microbial communities from Yellowstone Lake, YNP, Wyoming, USA - YL17G06_40 | ecosystem: Environmental > Aquatic > Freshwater > Lake > Sediment | place: USA: Wyoming | collected... | reverse complement strand
CCGGCAGGCCGAGCTTCGTAAAGAGGTCAAGTACACCGCGGCCCGGATCTCCGAACGGATCCGGCTGGGCGGAATCAGCAGTTGAAGGAGATCGAGATGTCGGTACGGGAACTGCAGCAGGCAGTGGAGGCCGGCGACAAGGACCGCGCGACGGCGCTGGCCCGCGAGCTGGCGGCCAAGGGCACCGATTCCCTGAAGATCATCGGGGCCCTGACCGAGGTCATGGGCCAGGTGGGAGAGAAGTTCTCCCGCCTGGAGATCTTCCTGCCGGAGATGATGATGGCCGGGGCGGCCATGTCCGCGGTGGTGGAGCTGCTCGCCCCGCAGTTGAAGGGGCGGAAGAGCGGCGAGCCCAAGGGCAGGATCGTCCTGGGCACCGTGATGGGTGACCTGCACGAGATCGGCAAGAACATCGTCAAGCTCATGCTGGAGACCCAGTTCTTCGAGGTCAAGGACCTGGGCGTGAACGTGGACCCGATCGTTTTCATCAAGGAGGCGGAAAGCCTGGGGGCGCAGGTCATCGGAGCCTCCTCGCTCATGACCACCACCATGCCCCACCAGGAGGAGATCATCAATCTATTGAAGGACAAAGGGTTGCGGGGCAAGTACCGGGTCGTGGTCGGCGGCGCCCCGGTGAACCAGAGCTGGGCCGAGGAGATCGGCGCGGACCTGTACTGCCCGGATGCCGGCTCGGCCCCGCGGATGATCGGCGAGCTTTTGAAACCCAGCTAAGGAGGAAGAGCATGTCCACCCCATACCGCCTGTGGGAGGTCCAGGACCGCTCCAACACCGGTCCGTTCTGCGATGAAAACGACTTCCTGCCCAAGATCTTCAGCCCCAAGCTCAAGGAGGTCGTCAAGAAATATCAGATCAAGTACGACCCCAAGAACCCGGTGCCCTCCGATGACGATCTGGCCGACCGGGTGTGGCAGGCCGGCTGGGAGCTGTTCCGCGAGGTAGGCCTGTACAACACCGACACCCACCGCATCATCAAGGCCGGCGACCAGGAAATCAAGGAAGCCCTGTACATGCACCCCGGCGAGTACTGGGTCGGGGCGGGCAAGGACGCCGTGCTCTGGAGGCACCGCCAGGTCGAGGACCGCCGGACCCCGTTCTGCCTGTTCAGCCCGGACTGCACCTGCTCCGAGGAGCTGCACTACTCCATGTGCCTGGCCTACCTGAAAGAGCCCCTGCTGGACGGGTTCTGCGCCCCGATTCTGGAATCGTCCATCGGGCAGAGGATCGCCTCGGCTTCGCCCTTCGAGATCAACGGCTCCACCCAGCACATCTACAACCTGCGCCTGGCGGCCAAGCAGGTCGGCCGGCCCGGGACCTTTCTGGTGGCCGTGGGCACCGCCGAGCACGACAGCGGGCAGATCGCCGTGTCCAACAACGAGTGGGGCGTGCGCACCACCGACGCCCGAATCATCGGCACCCTGAGCGAGTTCAAGACCGCCAACACCCTGCTCAACCGGGTGGTGCACTGCGCCCAGTACGGCTGCTACGCCGGAAACCTCACCGGGGCCATCTACGGCGGCTGGTGCGGGGGCTCGGAGGGCGTGGCCGTGACCACGGTGGCCTACTCGCTGAACGGCCTGCTGAACTACGGCGCGATCTTCAACCAGCACTTCCCCTTCCACCTGAACTGGGGCTCCAACACCACCCGGGAGCTGCTCTGGCCAATCGCCGTGGCCGGCCAGGCCCTGTCGCGCAACTCGAAGCTGCTCTACACCTCAAACGGCTTCTCCAACGCCGGCCCCATGACCGAGATGGTGTTCTACGAGACGGCCTGCCACGCGCTGGTGAGCACGGTGAGCGGCTGGGACCTGTGGGAGATGGCCTCGGCGCGCAACAAGCACAGGAACCGGGCCACCCCGCTGGAGGCCCGCCTGGGCATGGAGGTGGGGCACGCGGCGGCCCGCCAGGGCCTGACCCGGGGCCAGGCCAACGAGATCGCCAACCGGATCCTGGCCAAATACGAGCGGCAGGCCGCCGACGCGCCGCTCGGAGCCGAGTACCAGGACTGCTACCACGCGGCCACGGCGCTCCCGACCCAGGAGCACCTGGACATGTACCGCAGGGTCAAGGACGACCTGGCCGGCATGGGCATCCAGTTCCCCTACTGACGTAGAGCGGGCAAGGACGATGCGGCAGCTGCTCAGCGGCAACCAGGCCATCGCCTACGCCGCCCTGGCGGAAGGCATCGCCCTGGCCGCGGGCTACCCGGGCACCCCGTCCACGGAGGCCCTGGCCGAGATCGGCGGTCTCGCCCGCCGCGGTGAGCCCTCCCCCTACGTGGAATGGAGCGTCAACGAGAAGGTGGCCCTGGAGCTGGCCGCCGGCGCCGCCTGGGCCGGCAAGCGGGCGCTGGCGGCCATGAAGATGTCGGGGGCCAACGTGGCCCTCGACGCGCTCATCGGGGTGGCCCACTCCGGAGTGAACGGCGGGCTGGTGGTCTACGCGGCCGACGACCCGGGAGTGGAGGCCGGGATGCCGGAGCAGGATTCCCGCCTGCTGGCCCAACTCTGCGGCTTGCCTCTGCTGGATCCGGCCGGTCCCGCTGAGGCCTACCGCTTGACCCGCCTGGCATTCCGGCTTTCGGAGCAGGCCAACCTGCCCGTGATCCTGCGCAGCGTCACCTCCGTGGCCCACGCGCGGGAGCTGGTGGAAGGGGAGTTCCGCTACCGCCCCCTGCGGAGGCAAGCCTCATTCGAGCGAGACATCACCCGCTACACCAAGGCCGGCTCCCTCATCTGTCTGGCCCAGCACCGCGAGCTCCTGGCCCGCCTGGCCCGGGCGCAGGATGCGCTGGGCGCGAGCGCGGCCAACACCCTGCGCCTGGGGCGGAACGCGAACGGCCGGGGCGTGATCGCCGCGGGAGTGGTCAACGCCTATCTGGAAGAAGCCCTCGCCGCGAGGGAGCGGGCGGGCGCTCCCGAGCTCTCAGCCCTATTGCTGCAAGGGGTCCTGCCCCTGGACGAAGCCAAGGCGGCCGAGCTCCTGCGCGCCTGTTCCACGGTGCTGGTCCTGGAGGAGCTGGAGCCGGTAGTCGAACGGGAAGTGCGCAGCCTGGCCACGCGCCTCGCCTGGCGGGGCCGTCTGCTCGGCAAGCTGGACGGCCTTCTGCCGCGGACCGGGCGCTACACGATGCGCGAGATCGCCGGAGGGTTGGCCGCATTGGAAGCTCCGAAACCCGCGGCGCCGTATGCCGCCATTAAAGCATCACGGAGCGTGGCGTACTCGCCAGGCGCCGAAGAGCCGCCGCCACCCTCCATGGAGGTGAAGCATCCCATCACCTTCTGCGCCGGCTGCCCGCACCGCGGGACCTACCTGGCCTTGAACCGGGCGCTGAAGGCGCTGAAGCTGGCCAAGGAGCGCGTTGTGGTCACCGGCGACATAGGCTGCACGATCCTGGGCCTGAACCCTCCGCTGGATTCCTGTTGGACCGAGCTGGCCATGGGCTCCAGCCTGGGCCTGGCCCAGGGCTTCCAGCGCGCCGGCCTGAAGGGGCCCCTCGTGGCCGCCATCGGCGACTCCACGTTCTTCCACGCCGGCATCCCGCCCCTGATCAATGCCGTGCAGCACCGCGCCAGCCTGCTGCTGATCATCCTGGACAACGGCTGGACCAGCATGACCGGTTTCCAGGCCAATCCCGGCACCGAGGAGCGCTTCCAGGGCTCGGGCAAACGGGTCTCCTTGGAAGCGATAGTCCGTGCCCTAGGGGTGGATCTCCTCGCCAAGCTGGACCCCTTGGACCAGGAGGCGGCGCTCGAGGTGCTGAAGCAAGCCCTGCAGGCCAAAGGGGTGCGCGTGGTCATCGCCGAGCGGGAGTGCGCCTTGGCCGCGGCGCGGCGGACGCGCGAGCGCGCGCCGTGCCGCATCGATGCCCAGGCCTGCACCTTCTGCCTCGCCTGCCTGCGGGAGACCGGCTGTCCCGCCCTTTTGATGACCGAGATCGAAGGCAAGAAACACCTGTCCATCGATCGCGAGCTGTGCACCGGCTGCGGCCTCTGCGCCACCTGCTGCCGGCACGGAGCCATATGGACCTCCTGATCGCCGGAGTGGGCGGGCAGGGCACGGTGACCCTGGGGGACCTGATCGCCGAGCGGGCCGCGGAACAGGGGCTGCCGGTATCCGTGTTCCACTCGCGCGGCATGGCCCACCGCGGCGGCAGGGTCGCCGGCGAGCTGCGCATCGCCTCCCGGCCTGGCGCCCGCCTGGGGCCGCGCATCTCACCGGATGGGGCGGACGTGCTGCTCGGGATGGAGATCGGGGAAGCGATCAACTCCCTGCCCTTCTTGAAACCGGAAGGGCTGGCCCTGCTCCTCGACTACCGGTACGTTCCTTCCGAAACGGCCCTGAAGAAGCGGCCCTACCCCGACCTGGAACAGGCGCGGGCGTTGTTCGCCGGCAGGACCCGGCGCATCCACGCCGTGGCCCGTCCCCGGGCGCCGCTCAACCTGTTCGCCCTGGGCTACCTGGCCGCGGTGCTGCCGGCCGAGCTGGACCCGCAGGGGGTGTTCGCCGCCGAGGCCCTGGAAAAAACCGTCCGCGCACGCTTGAAGAAGAACACCGAGGAGAATTTGCGCGCTTTCCGTCAAGGATACGAGCTTGGACGAGGCGGTTAAGCGGGCCCTGGACCGGCTGTTCCGCCCCCGCAGCGTCGTCGTGTTCGGTTCGGCCAAGGCCGGCAAAATCGCCCATCAACTGGTGACCCAGCTGGTCCGGGGAGGGTACGCCGGCAGGCTCGCCGTGGTGAACCCCAAGGCCGAGAGACCTGAAGGCTTTCCCGATATTCCCGCGGCGGCCCGCGCGAGCGAGCTTCCCGGCGGCCTGGACCTGGCCCTGCTGGCCCTGCCGGCGCAGTTCGCCGAAGCGGCAGTGCGCGATGCCGGGGCCGCCGGGGCATCCATCGCCGTGGTGATCAGCTCCGGTTTCTCCGAGGCGGGCAACATCGAAGGGGAGGGCCGCCTCGTCGCGGCCGCCCGCGGGAGCGGGGTCCGCCTGATCGGCCCCAACTGCGCGGGCATCATGGACGCGGCCAGCCGTCTCTCGGCCAGCATCGAGGTGGCGGCTCTCCCGGGTCGCATCGCCTTCATCACCCAGAGCGGCGCCGTGGGCGGCGCGGTGCTGGGGCTGGCCCAGGCCCGCCTCATCGGCTTCTCCAAGTTCGTGAGCTATGGCAACCGCGCCGACCTGGGCGAGGCGGAGCTCCTGGAGTACCTGGCCCAGGACCCCGAGACGGCGGTGATCGCCATGTACGTGGAGTCCGTGCGCGACGGGCCGAGCCTCGCCCCGGTGCTCGCAGCGGCAGCCGCGGCCAAGCCCCTGATCGCCGTCAAGGCCGGGCGAACCCCAAGCGGCAAGCGGGCGGCCGGTTCGCATACCGGGGCCATGGCCGGGACGGACGAGGTGTTCGCCGCCGTCTTCCGCCGGGCGGCGGTCATCCGCGCCGCCGGCATCGAGGAGATGCTCGACCTTTGCGACGGCTTCGCCCATCTCGCCGCACCGGCGGGACGGCGCCTGGCCATCGTGACCAACTCCGGAGGCCCGGGCATCCTGGCGGCCGACCGCGCCGAGGAATTGGGCCTGGAGGTGCCCGAGCCGGACCCCGAGCTGCGCCTTGCCCTGCGCGGCTTCCTTTCCGAGCGCTGCGCGCTGGGCAACCCGGTGGACCTGACCGTTGAGGGCTCACGATCCGACTTCGAGCGCACCCTGCAGGCGATGCTCGGCTCCGGCTACGACCTGGCCATCGCCATCAACGTGGCCACGCCCTTCCTGGATTCCGGGGACCTGGCCCGGGGGATCGGCGCGGCGCGCGCCGCGCTCCCTCCCTCCAAGCCGATCGCCGCCTCGTTCATCACCGGCGACCCGCGGGCGGAGGAGCAGCGGCTGCTGCGGCAGGCGGGCATCCCCTGCTTCGCCAGCGGGGAGCGCGCCGCCCTGGTGCTGGCCCGCCTGCTCGAGCGCCAGCAGCTCCTCCTGGCTTCATCGCGCGGCGCTCCGCCGGGGCCGCTCCCGAAGCCTCGCCGGCTGCCCTGGCCCCCCGCGGAGCTCTCCGGCGGCATGGTCCCGGAGCCGGAGGCCTGGGCCTTCCTGCGCGGCTTGGGCCTGCCCTTCCCCGAGTACCGCTTCTGCCGCTCCGCAGCCGAGGCTTCGGAGGCCGGCCGCTCCCTGCGCCACCCCCTGGTCATGAAAGTGGTCGCCCCTGAGATCGCGCACAAGAGCGACTCCGGAGGCGTGCTGCTCGGGCTGCAGGGTCCGGGCCAGGTCGAGAGGGCCTTCTCCGAGCTGGAGGCCCGTTTCGCCGGCGAGGCGCTGCAAGGCGCGCTCCTGGTCGAGCAGATCACCGGCGGCCTGGAGGTGCTCGTAGGGCTGAAGCGCGACCCGGTCTTCGGGCCCGTGGTCCTGGCGGGCCTGGGCGGAGTGTGGACCGAGCTGCTGGGCGATACCGCCCTGAGCCTGGCGCCGGTTTCCGAGGAACAGGCCCTGGGCCTGCTGGCCGAGCTGAAATCCGCGCCCCTTCTGGCGGGCCGGCGCGGCGCCCCTCCGCGGGACCGCCGCGCTCTCGCCGCCCTGATCGCCCGCCTCTCCCTGCTGGCCGTGGAGTACCCCGATATCGAGGAGCTGGACTTGAATCCGGTCCTGGTGCTGCCGGAAGGCCGGGGCGTGCGCATCGTCGACGTGCGAATCCTCCCGGCCGCAGAGAGGCGGATGATTGAAGATTCCTCCCTCGCTTAGACTACGGGCTCGCCGCCTTCGGAAGGGTGAAATGGAAGGTGCTTCCCTCGCCGGGGCGGCTCTCCGCCCAGATCCTGCCCCCAAGCTTCTCCATGAACTCCTTGCAGACCAGCAGCCCCAGGCCGTTACCCGGCTCCTGTTCGGTGCCCTTGTGGGAAAGGTGCTCGTCGATCCGAAACAGCTTCTGCAGCTCCTGGGCGCTCATGCCCACCCCCGTATCCGCCACCGAGACCAGAACCTCGCTGGCCTCTTCCAGCGCCGATACTCGGAGGCCGCCGCCGCGAGGGGTGAACTTCACGGCATTGGACAGCAGGTTCCGCAAGACCGTCGCGGCCATCTCCGGATCGGCCTGGACCTCCACCTGCTCCGGGATGCAGGCGGCGATGTCGATCTGCTTCTGCGCCGCCGCTTGCTGCACCAAGGCAAGGTTTTCCTCCACCAGGCTGTGCAGGGAGAGCCTCCTGGGGTTGAATTCCAGCCGGCCGGTCTGGCTGCGCGCCCAGGAAAGCAGGCTTTGCATTAGGTCCACCGCCTGCCCGGCCCCCTCATGAAGCAGGCGGCTGAACCTGCGCCGCTCGGCTTCATCGAGCCTGTCGTAGCGGCTGTCCAGCAGCTCGCTGACCGTGTGTAGCCCGGCAAGAGGATTGCGCATATCATGGGCGACAATAGAGAAGAATTTGTCTTTTGCGGCGTTTGCTTCCCGCAGGGCTTTTTCCCGCTCCTGCAGGGCGCTGCGGGCCCGCTCCAGCTGCCGGATCTCCTGGATGCGCTTGCGCACCTGCTCGGCGATCAGCGAGCTGTAGACCAGGGAATAGGCCAGGACCTTGAACAGGTGCCCGATCAGATTGGCGATGCCGGTGGTGCTGTGGTAAAGGGTGAAGGTGATCTCACTGATGATCGAGAAGACCAGGGCCCAGGCCAAACGCCGGTAGGCCGGCGGATCGAAACGGGAGCGGCCGCGGATCAGCAGGACCAGCGAAGCCGCGAACGCCGCCGAGACGGCATACTCGCTCGCCTTCTTGAAGGCGGTGATCCCCTGCCCGTCCACGAAGCAGACGGGGAAGAAGTTCCAGTACAGGATCGAGCCGAGCAACAGGACGGTGAGGACGGCGAACGCGGCGGTCGTAATCGGGTACGGCAGCCGGATCCGCCCGCTGATGGAGACGGCGAACAGCAGGAAGGCCAGAGCCTTCACGTACCGGGCGGCCACCCAGAGCTTGGTGGCCAGGTCCACGCCGGGGGGGAAAACCCCCATGCCCTGGTAGGCCAGTGTATGGAAGATATCGATAATGGCGGTGCACAGGAACCCGATCCCCAGGTTGAGCAAATTCCCCGAATCCGGATGCTCCCGGGAGTTCCAGGCGATCATGAACACGCCGCCCGCGATCACGACGCTGAATATCTCCACCAGGCTGTGGAAGAGGAGGTAGCTGTGCCAGATGGAGACCACCAGGAACCCGCCCATGAGCAGACCCGCGGCCAGAGGCACGGTCGGCCTGGGCTCCCGCAATGGCTCGTTCACGGACACGGCCGCTATTATAGCGCACCCGCCTCGGAGCCTGGAAGGCGATGACCGGCTTGGGCCTAGAACAACCGGCCCATCCAGCGGCGGATGGCCTCGAAAAGCGGGCTGGGGAACACGCCCAAGGCGAGCAGGATCAGGGTCAGCGCGGCCAGCGCCGTGCCGCCGGCGATGCTGCGGCCCGCCTGCGCCGGCGGACGCCCGGCCTCCTCCCCAGGCTCCTCGGCGCCGGGACGGCGGAACACCGCCACCAGGATGCGCAGATGGTAGTACAGCCCGATGGCGCTGGCCGCGACCAGGGCGATCGAGGCCAGCCTGCGCCCGGCCTCTACGCCGGCTCCGAGGACGAAAAGCTTGGCGAAAAAGCCGGCGCTGATGGGGATCCCCGCCAGCGACAGGAGGCCGACCGTCAGCACTCCCGCCAGCCAGGGGTATCTCCAGGCCAGGCCTCGATAGTCGGCGACCAGCTCCGCCTCCAGGCCGCCGCCGGAAAGGACGATCAGCACGCCGAAGACCGCCAGGGAGGTGGCGAAGTAGGCCACGAAGTAGAACCCCGCGGCGGCGGCTCCGCCGGGACCGCCGGCGATGAAGGCCAGAAGCAGGTAACCGAAGTGGGCGATGGAGGAATAGGCCAGGAGGCGTTTCAAGTTGGCCTGCAGCAGGGCCAGGAGGTTGCCGAAGCCCATCGAAGCCACGGCGATCAGGGTGAAGGCCAGGAGCAGACCGCTCCGGCCCTGGGCATCGAGGGGCCGGATGAAGCGCATCATGGGCACGAACACCCCCGCCTTGGACACCGTGGCGATCAAGGCGGCCACCGGCGCGGTGGCCCCCTGGAAGACATCGGGAGCCCACATATGGAAGGGGACCACGGCCAGCTTGAAGCCCAGGCCGACCATTATCATTCCCAGCCCCGCGTAGCCGATCAGGCCGGGCCCGGCGCCGGAGGCGAGCTCGCCGCCCAGCGCGGCTAAAGCCAGGGTCCCGTGTTCGGCGTAGATCAGGGCCATGCCGAAGACCAGGAAGGCCGAGGATACTCCGGCCAGGAGCAGGTACTTCACTCCCGCCTCGACTGCCGTGAGCTCGGTGCGCTGGAAGGCGATGAGGGCGAAGAGGGACACGCTGAGCAGCTCCAGGCCCAGAAAAAAGGAAACGAAGTGGCTCGCGGCGGCCATCACCGCCGAGCCCAGGGCCGCCAGACAGAGCAGCGGGTAATACTCCTCGCGGCGCTCCTTTTGGCCCTGCAGATACCCGTAGGAGAAAAGCACCAGCACCGCCGCGGCCGCCAGGATCAACCCGGTGTAGAAGAGGCTGTAGGCATCGATCACCAGGAGCAAGGTCACCTGCCGGGGCGCCGCGTTCCTGGCCACGGCCAGGGAGCCGACCGAGGCCGCCAGCCCGGCCAGGGTGAGCAGGAAGATGGCCCGGTGATGGCGCCGCACGGCGATCGCGGCCAGGGCGGCCAGGGAAGTGCCCGCCGCGATCAGCAGGGGCAGAATGCTCAGTATATCTCCCCGGCTCATGAGCCGCCTCCCGCGGCGGCTGCTCCGGAGCCGGCGTTCCCGGGCAGGATCCCGGCTTCCACGGCCGTCCGCGGCGCGAGCTCCCGCAGTGCCCGGCCGGAAGCGTTCAATACGGCGCCCGGGAACAGGCCCAGCCAGAGCAGGGCCAAAGCCAGGGTGGCCAGCATGGCCAGCTCGGGCGGCCTCAGGTCCTTCATCTTCAAGCCCGCGGGCTGCGGCCCGAATGCCGCTCGATGCAGCATGCCCAGCGCATAGATCGTCGCGGCCAGAAGGCCCGAGGAGGCGATCACGGCCAGCGGCACGCTGCTGCGGAAGGTCCCGGCCAGGATCAGGTACTCGGCCACGAAGTTGCCCATCCCCGGCAGGCCCAAAGAGGCCAGGGCGAAAAAGGCGAGCGAGGCCCCCAACCGCGGCGCCGGGCTCCACAGCCCGCCCATGCGCCCCAGCTCCCGGCTGTGCAGCCGGTCCTGGATCAGCCCGGCCAGGATGAACAGGGCCCCGGTGCTCAGCCCGTGGCTGAGCATCTGCATAACCACCCCTTGTAGGGCCTGGGCGTTGCCGGCGAAAGCGCCCAGCAGCACGAAGCCCATGTGGCTGATGCTGGTATAGGCCACCAGGCGCTTGAGGTCGCTCTGGCCGAAGGCCAATACGGCGCCGTAGATGATGCCGGCCAGTCCCAGGATCCGAGCCGCCGGGGCGAGCTCCAGCGCCGCCCCGGGCAGCAGG
>Ga0315280_10012074_pt1 | contig 10510 bp, 12 predicted proteins | sample YL17G06_40_MG_FD_203697 | JGI IMG/M metagenome (GOLD analysis project Ga0315280, IMG submission 203697) | Sediment microbial communities from Yellowstone Lake, YNP, Wyoming, USA - YL17G06_40 | ecosystem: Environmental > Aquatic > Freshwater > Lake > Sediment | place: USA: Wyoming | collected... | reverse complement strand
ACATGTCTACAGTGTTAACGACTTGCCAGATCGGACAATTAGTTTCAACTTGAATGAGAAAATCCAAGAAATCCAATTGACCGAGTACAAAAGCTCTTCAGCGTCAAGACACTTGCACACCCGTTCAATTATAAAGGATATCTTTGAAACTCAAGAGAAACCTGAACCTCTGTATCCTCATGAACTCTGTCTAATTATGAAGCAGAAATATCAGTTGGAACCAAACAGTGGGACTATGGGTGTACTGCTTAACAGAATGGTCTACAAATTCGGGGAATTGTTTCGAAGCAAAATGAGGTTTGAAGAGGGCCATTTATACCATCCGGACCTTCGTGTCGTAGAAAACTGGATTCAAAACCCACCACACAAAGGTCTGTTACCTGATGAAAAAAGCCTAATACAGTTGATTAGGGATAGAACCGTCATAACCGCGTCAGACATTCGCAAAGAAGCGATTGGAAGAAACAGCAGCCTTCCTACTTCTTTCTCAACAATAGCTTTCAAGATACGAAAACTAAAACAGCTTATTCCATGGATACGAACAGAGTACTACGCAGCTAACACAATCGTTTACGACGCCACTATCAATCAACAAGCCCTCGAAGAAAAACTAAAACAAGTTCGATTCTGGCTATCAGATTTAGGAAAACGAAAGAGCGCCTATGGGCACGAGTTTGAGTCCTTCTGTGCATATATATTCTACGATATAGTCCACATGGAAAACGAAGAATGGTTCTCAACAAACATAGAAGTCGAAAGAAACAAGAGGGGAAGATTCGGTGAATTCGACGTCCTGATTTCACACACTTTCGGCCCACCAGAATTCGGACTCAAAGAAACACTGGTCTTCGAGTTCAAGACAGCTGGAAGAGTAGGTTGGAAAGACATGTTTGGCTATGATGTACAAAGGCATTTGTGGGGCTTTGTAACAAAGCTGGAAAAGGAAAAAGAGGACGGTATCTTCCGAGGCAAATTCGTAAGACCTATCCTGGCCTTAGCGCATACAATAGAGCCTGGACTACCCTTTGAACTCTCCAAAAAAGGAGTGACCATCATCTATTTAAGTGAACTATTGGACTACCTGGAAAGAAAGGGGATAGACCCTGATAACATCCTAAAGGCTATAAAAGCCAAATATTACCAACCTAAGTAATGAATTTTCACTCCTCCTCGATCTTTCATATAAACCGAGAAGACAGATTCTTTTTCTACAGTATTCACTCCATCAATTTTCCTGCAGACATCCGTCAACTCGATTACTCATATCACGATTCTTGCACTAACGATGTTTTGAAAAGGAAAAATCAGCTACAAGGAGTATTGCCGTAAAAAACTATACGACCATAAAACTATCAACAATCAGAAAAAAGAACCAATTCAGAGAAGCGACTGGGAAAAAGGAACGCAACTATCGTCGTATAGGAAATGAAAAACCACGAAAACGCCCCGATTCCCAAAAAGAAACCAAAACGAAAGCCCGGCTACATCATGACCATCATGTCCTTCCTTTTCATTTGCTGTTTTGATGGTTGGTCGTGCTGTTTTCGTGGTTGTTTTGGCTGGAGGAGCTTGGTTTGGGCTTGTAATTGAGTTTTCCTTTTCACTTGTGTTGGTGAAGGCGAGGGGTTTGATCCATAGTTTCACCCATATTGGCAGCGTTTGTATTGTGGTTTGGCCGAATTTTTCGTCTATGTTTTTTGCGAAGGCTAGGGCTATGTTGAATTCGTTTATGACGCGGTCCAGTGCGCTGGCGAGGGTGGCTGTCAGGGTTGGGTGTGTCAGTGTCCATTTTCCTCGTTTTACCTGTATGGCGATTCCGGCTTCTTCGAATTCGGCTATGTGCCGCCAGATTGTTGAGAGGTCTTTGTCGATGAATGTTCGGAGTTCTCTTAGGCTTATGCCTGTTTTCTGGAGGCTGGCGAGGTACAATCCCATCAGCACTTTGACTCTTGTTCCCATCTTGTCTTGTGGGGCTTCGAAATTAATTCTTTGAAGCATGGCTCCGGTGAATTCTTGCAGTTTAGGATCGGTCATGTTATATATGGTGAGATATTCCATTTGACGTTCTCACCTCCATTGTAGCCGGGTTTTTATCATGATGTAGTCGTGTAGTCTTAATGAAATTTAAATCTTGCCTTTTCCATTGCGCTTCACCCGCAACAAGCCGAGAACAAAGCTTTTTTGTGCAATGGGTAACTGAATTTTCCCTTTTCATTGAATGGAGCCTTTAATTACGACTTTTTCATGATATAAGTATAGTCGTATCGTTAAATGAGGTGGTAATATGACGGGAGAGAAAAAGTTTGCGCGGCATCTCAGACAGGGAAGGAAATTAATACTGGTTGAGTTTGATGCTCCGGAAGATTTGGTCTCTGCATACGACAACATTGTGATGAACGAGTTGAAGTATCAGAGCAGGGCTGAGGCGATTAGAGAACACATGAGGAAGACTGTTGCGGAGTACGGTCGGTCAACAAGAAGCAGGAGATGAGTGGGTTGCCGAAGATTAAAGGTCAACCGAGCAAGTATCGTGTAGATGTGCGATTGTCGAAGGATATTTTTGAACGCTTGGATGAGAGACGTAAAAATGAAGGGTACGAAACACTTAGCGAACTGCTTCGTGAACTCATACGTAAATACTTGAACGGTAAATGACGGCTTTTCGACTACAGAAAGACATTATAGGCACTTAGTGCCAATAAGTATACTTGAACGATCAGAGGGCTCGCGGTGACAAAAACAGGCTTAATCTTAAGTTTCATGCAAGACGGTAAGCCGAGGCGATTGAGCGAAATTGAAGAAGAATCCGGCTGCAGAAATCTAAGCAGTCAAGTGACGAGGCTTTATCAGACGGGCAGACTTTGGGCCAGCGACATTCAGTACATCTTAACATTGAAGTATTCTGGCAAATGGAAGTGGAGTCGAGCCCGAACAAGATGGTACATCATTCCAAAAGGTCCTTGTAATCCCCTAAGGACCGAAATAACGTACGAAGAATGGGACAAAACTGCAAGGAAAAATGTCTTGAGAAAAGATGTGCTTGAGTTTGAACATTATAGTGGTATTTGCCAGAGAGAAAGAGTCAAGAGCACTCCTCAACTGGTTTTCGAGGCTTTGGAGAATAGCCTTTGCGCTTTATTTCCTCGAGAAATAGCCGAACAACTAAAGCTGAAGCCGCGCAAGGTCATTTCAGCGTTGTTTACATTGTCAGTCACCAAACGGATCCACAAGAGTGGTTGGGTCAAAAGCAATGATTCAAGACATGAACGAATATTTGATAGGGGATGGCTTTATTACATAAGAATCGAACAACTCTCGGCTCGCTTAGCCAAGCGGGACGTTTTAGCAGGCACGAAGCAGCTGATTTACGAAACTGTGCGCAAACACACCGAAATCCACCATCAATTTGTCAGACTGAAGGATCTGACTAGGGAAATGGGCATGAATCCCAAGACAGTTGCGGACAATGTCCGTGAGATCATGGACGTATACGATGATCTGAAACAAATAGAAATCTCCGGTGATGCATTCTATTACATTGACGGTGTGCTGACTTCAGAGGAGTTTGAGACAGAGAAAAAGTATTGGGAAACTGAAGTTAGCGAACGTTCTACATACAAGAATGCGCTTGGTCACAGCCACGAGCAGTTCTGCCAACTCGCCATCGACATCATGGATGAGAAGGGAGACTTCAAAATCGGTCAGCCTTGGTGGGAGTTTGTCATAAAAAACGGAAAGAAACGCTATCGCATCTACAAACCATCAATCGGCGATCCTAGAAGGAGGTACGAGTATGATAGAATTCTTCACATTCCATTTCCACTAGGCAAGAATGAGCTTGTCTTAGTCTTTGAAGCCAAATATCGTGGAACTCTAGGAGAAGGCTACTACAGATATTTCAACGAAAAATTGGCAGACACTCAAGGATTTGGCTGTGTTAGAAAAGCGAATGATATCCAAGAACATGAGGTCAGGATCCGCGCTGTCAAGCATAATGTTATTCCGGTATTCGTTATTCCAACAGTCGGCAGGGACAATGTGGACATTGGAAAAGGAAACTTGGTCAACTTCGCTCAGTACTTGAGCATCCAAGGCTGTCTTGTGGTCTTCACACAAGAGTTTGAACGCTATTTACAGGCAAAGTTCCATAGAAATATCGATTTTCAAAAACAGTTTGATATGTGGTATAAGAGGGGGCAAGGATCGGATTATACCAGCTATATACTAGAATACCTTAGGTCACAATCTCTCTGAGGTTTCTCGAGAGAAAGAATATAAACTGACAAGAACTGAAAAGAGTGTTAGGGCTGAAATATGGGTCTCTTAAAAGGTGATTTAGAGAAAGTTCCAAAGGGGTTGTCACCGGAGGAATACTATGGACGCATTTATGACTGGCATAAGAAAAATCAGCGCAACATCTTTACGAAATTATCCAAGCGGAATAAAGAAGATCCTTATATTCTCTGCTATCAAGAATTGATGGAGGTCTTACCTCAGCCAAAATCTGTTACCAATGAGGACATAGCGTTTGTGTGTCGAGAAGTTATAAGTGGATTAATGGAATGGGCATACCACGAAAAAGATGCTTATGGTGTCAAAACTGCTGCCTATGCTCACTATGTTCTGGATAATTTCTTTGACGGATTTCATGGTGAAAAGACGATGAAGAGTGCCCGTTCCTCTAAACTATATACGCAACACAATATGTCTGCCTGCCTTGATAGACACAAATCCTAGGTTAGAATCCAGTAACGAAAGGTTACAGATGAAGATGAATAGGATCATAGAGAGAAAACTAGCTGAAGCCAAAAGACAGCTTAACAAGAATGAAACGGTAACGCTCTGATTCTGCTTGATCCTCGAAATGTGCTTGAAAGAAGAATGCCTCAAACGGCAAGAAGGAAACTCGTAAAAAGATTAGATTTCTCATTTACTAGTTCTTCAGCCAAATTTAATGAAGTTTATATGCCAAACAATCCTGCCAGAATCGCCAGGAATATCAATAGAGTGTCCAAGATGCGGTTTTTCAACCTTTGCTTCAAATTGTCTTTCACTATTTTTGGGTCAATGTAACCCTTATAGCCTGTATCCCATAGCAAACTGATAGAGACTACTCCTAGGATGACAACAGTCAAGAATATGCCAGCGTTGAATAGATATTGAGTAGCTGCAAGTTGAAATGAATACCATGTGATGTTTGCAGTATCAAAAGAAACTTTCTTGATAACCCCTAACTGAAAACTAGCCCATACAATTGACACATCTGCAAAAAGGAGGATTGAGGCGATCAAAGAAGAGCTTCTTATCCATGGCGGGACGTCCTTTCTTGAAAGTTCTTCTTTTGCCACTCGCACTGTTCTTTGTATGAAATCGTTGAAGATGTCAAAATACACCCCTAAGGATATTTTTGATAGACCGAATCCGATTTGCTTTATTTTTATGTCCGAGCCGTAGACCTCCTTTATGGATTCATCTACCGGTTCTTTCAGGAACTTTCCCGCGTTTCTAAGGGTGGTATCTGTGAATTCTCTTATTCTTGGAAGGTCCTTTTCTTCTCTCAATCTCCTGAATTTCCATAAAACCCATGCAAAGAAAAGCTCATCGTAAGATGGAATGCTATTTTCCACTAATCTTTTCCAACAGTAGTCCACTATCCTTCTTAAGTAGTCTTCAGAACCAAGTTCTTCAAAGAAGATAGATGCCAAAACGAGATTCTTAGCATCATTAAACACTATTTCATGATCAACTTCGTTCTTTATCCATCTCATAACGTCAGAATGATTTTCTATGTTGTCTTTCATTTCTAACGTGGCTAGGAGAATGATAACTGAAAAGGTGAAACTATCAAAAAAGCGATTACCTTCTGCATACATGGATGTTAATTGCTTTATATTCTCAAGCTGTACTTTTGTTCTCAACCGTCTAAACTTCTTGAGAGAATAATACGCAAATACGGCTGACGTAAATTCTCTATCTACAAATCTTGTGAGGTTCTTTTGGTTAATAATGTTATCAACCCAAAAATTCATCCAATCGGCCAAATTCTCTATTTCTGGGCTTCTTATTCCATTCTTTAGCAGAAAGAACAAGTAAATGGAATATCCAAAAGGGTCGCCTGCAAAGTCATCTTTCTTTCTGAGATCATCTTCTATTCTGTTTGTTATGAGTTGCTCAATCATCTCATGAGTTGCCATCTTAGCACCTCAAATGAACCACGGTCGATTGTTCAGTGCCGGGCTTATTTCTGAACTCGTAATACCTTTCCATTCTTGTTCGGACATTGCTGCCGCTAGATATGCTATAGCTCTCGAGAACTCTAAGGTAACTGGCTCGCGAATCATAGGCATTGCTGTTGCCCAATTTAGCTTAGTTAGAGCAAAAACTTGGCTGACTATCTCATCGATCCCACTCTTGCCCGAAAAAGGCTCTGCTCTCTGGGGGATATTGATGTGTAATAGTTTTGGTGTTCCCATTCTCCTTCCGGCAATGGGCGTTTCTCCTGTAGTTGACAATAAAGCTTCATTATGTCTAAGGTAAACGTATGCCCCTCTTGGGAAACTTCCGTCTCCAGTTTTCCTGTCATAGAGGCGGAATGGATGAGATGAATTTATTGAAACGCAGGTTAAATTATAATCTCCAATGACATCTTTTAGGATGGTTTTGGTCGAAAGGATCTCTTCATTGCTAAACTTTTTGTAATAATGGATTGTTATGTTTTTGGGCAATGTCTTCTTAATCGCTTTGAACTTCTCAATGGCGTTGCTAATAAGCACTTTCAGCTGTTCAAGACGCGTGGATTTGTCTTCTTCGTACAACCTTGCAGTTCCTTCAAAAAACATCCACTTACCATGATTATCAAAGACGTTTACACAGCCTGCAAATCGAGGATAACCACCTGCTTTGTTTTTGTAGGTTACAACATTTGATATCGAGAGACCAAGAATCATATCCGTATTCTTCATTTCACCTTCAAGCACCCAAGGAATTCTACCCGCTTTGGCGAAGATTGCAGTAGCTAGATTGAGGTAAGACCAGTTCAAATTGTCAATGGCCGTCTGTGTGATCATTTGAGTTGGATATCCATGTGAAGTAAACATCGCCTTTAAACGATAGTATGGGGTGTTCGTAAAATATCTACTCGTTTTTGGAATGTATATAAGAACGACATCTATCTCCTTGTAATCTGTGCTTTTCAAAAATTGCATTGCTGTCTTTTCATAATCATCTACGCTGGTTGAAGTTGTTGTGCATTCTTTAACCTGATCGTCTATTCTACACCTAAGAAATCGTGGTATGCCACCGGGAAGGACTGGGGTTCCGTTGTTTAATCCAGAGATTATTCCTCTGACTAAGCCAATTTTTGTCTCTGGAGATATGATGCCAAGTCTAATATTGGGCATTTCTTTGTCATAGGGCCCGTATGTCCTGAGACCCCAATAGACTTGTGGATGAGAAGCTGAACCGTCTGTCTTATCAAAAAGCAGGTTCGGTTCTTCTCGTATTTTGTTTCCAATGAAATATGACATCATATCACAACTTGATTATTATTGGTTGTGCTTTAACATTTACCACGAAATCTCCAAACTTCAAGGGGAAGACTTCTTTGCTAAGTCTAGCAATCATGTCCAGTGTAGCTAGAAATCTGTCCCTGGAAGCCGTCGCGCTATCCAAAAAGGAAAGCCTTCGTTGCAAATCTATAATGCTGTATGATGAACCCAACCCTGCTATAAATTTCTGAAGTAGCTCAGGCCTCGATTCTGGATAAACTCTGTCAGCACTTATAATCTCCTCTTGGGATTCATTTTCCACTTTTCGATATTTTTTGACTTTGCAAACAAATTCTTCTTGCGACCCTTTGAAGGTATCAATCAAATATCCATCTATTCCAATGTTTTCGGGAGTGGCATAACGCACGGGAAAATCGTTAAGCTCATGGGCGGGTATTCCTTTTTGCATCAAGTCATAGATCGAACAGTTTGCTTGCAAAATGAGGTGCGGATCGATGCATAATGAAAGCTTCTCTTCCAATGTCAGTATCCTATAAACAAATCCCTTGAAAAGGCTGAAGATATCTTGATGAGGTTGATTGACTTCATCTTCAGTTCTGTAAGCACAATATCCCCATTTTCTTAATTTGTAACCTTTGGCGGCTAATTTTTTCTCAAACTGTTTCCCTATAAATCTCTGCAAAATCCCTAGATTTGGTTGAGTCTTGCTTGAGTTCTTATAGGGTTTATAAGAATAAAATTTACCCATGAAGCGAACAACAGCATCTTGGTCAACAGTTTTCTCAACATCATCTCCCAGCAGGTAGATACTTCCACCTTGGTAATCGATTTCAAAGAAATTGCCAAATCGCTCATAGAGGTCTAGAATGTTAATTGAGGTCACACTTACAGCTCCTTCACTTCTTTCCTGTAGTAGAGGCAGAGGCTTCAACTTTTAAATCATTTTCTCTCATTTCAGGGCAGTTGCGATAGCAACTTTTCGACAGCTTCCGTAATTTGCGACCACTCATTTTTCCTATGAATAACGAACTTTTGTCGTCTTTTCCATTGATTATCCTTCTTGTTCCACAAATAAGTTGCGATCTGCTTCCTTCCGAAGGATTCAAGTAGAATGACTGCTTCCCACCATTTGTCTGTCTTATAGATGGTTATTCCCTGCACAACCTTTAGCGATTCTGAGATTGGAAATTTTTCTTCGCTCATTTCAATCACAGATTAGATATTGTCAAATGATAATGTAAATTTTTTGTATCGCACACCCGGAACTAATTCATCATCATGGAAAACTACACTTGCTTACGGGATCTATATTCATCAAGTTTGATGAGCAAACGTGCTCTGTCCTCTAAATCTTGACGTGCTTCAACATAACCTGTCTGTTCTTTTGCTATTTTAAGTGTCGTTTTATTTGCCTGAATAGTTCTTGTTCCCTTTGAGGGTCCCACGGATGAAGTTCAAAAATTGGCAAACTCTCACTCCTTTCTTTGGGCAGTTCTATTATTTCCCTCACTTCTTTCTCTGACACGCAAAGCAGCCCAATTCCATATTTTCTCAAGACCTCAAGATTCCTGCAAATCTTTGTCGGAAGTGCCAAATACACCCATGTTGCCATGGTCTTCCAAATCAAACATTTAACGATAGCCTCGTAAATTTCGTCCAATCTGGTTTCAGTTTCTATAACTACCAAAGATGAGTTTCTAATTCCGACAATATCTGGAATATGATAGAACTTTACCGAAAAAATGTCCTTAACTGGCACTACAAACTCATGCTTGTCGCCAGTCACGAGTGCTTGAAAACCAATAGATTCCAACCATTTTTGTATAGCGTTGTTAAGCATTTGTTGAGACAATGAACCATTTGCTCCTAAATTTTCATTTTGTAGCCAGCCGCTTTAAGTTCTTCAATTATCTTGTCTCGAGCTTCATTTAGTGATTCTTTGAAGGGTATGTAAACTATTCCGTGCATGTCGGAAGGTAATTCAACGTTTCCTTTGTACAAGCAACACACTCTATCACGACCGAGAAGACCTATAAAATAACCAAATTCTAATACTACATTTTGTCGTGCTCTTTGTTTGAAAGGCAACTCTGGTGGGAGTGGCGGGATTATAGGCAACGTATCTGGAAGAGCCAAGTCATCAGGAGTGAGGATAACGAACGCATAACCAACATCAGAATATTTCTCAAGTTTCTCAACTATTGTTCTGCTTCCACTTGGTTGCTCATGGAGAACTATGGGATTCAATCCGAATTCAATAAGCATATTTTTGAGCTCGTTAAGAGATTGAATGTCATGACCGTGAACTACAAACACATCTTTACTTAAGACAAATTTTCTGATGGACTTTCTTGGTTCTGATCTGATAAACCGCCTTGTAACAGCTTTTGCCTCTACTTTTCTACTGGAAATAGTAATATCCTGTACTGAAACGAGAGGAACAATATTCGCCCATGAGTCGTGTGGATGCTCGGTCTCTCGGATTTCGACCTCTTCAATATTCAAGACGTCTAACCATTTTCCTTTGAAAAGGACTCCACCTTTTTGGTATTGTTCTACAAATACCTCAACTTCGTTTTTAGACAAATCCAATTCATAAAGAACTAAACGTGAAGCACTCTTTGGGTTATGATAACCAATAAGTATATGATAATATGGCAATTCTGATCAATAGTAATATCTCTAGTTCCGCACAAAAACTTATCCCACCGTATCTTATCCACTAGTTTCTTGTGCTCCCGAACTACAACCCTGCTAGAGTAAATTGAGCCTTACAAAATCGGATTCTAATTTGGTAACACTCAATTTGTCACGACAGTGATAGCACGTATTTCGTGGTCTTTTCACGAAAAGAACGTGAAAAAGGCTCTAGAAGCAGGTGGTGCGGGGGGTGGGATTTGAACCCACGAACCCCTACGGGACAGGCTCCTGAAGCCTGCGCCTTTGGCCATGCTCGGCGACCCCCGCAACCGCAGAAAAATGTGTTAAGAAAAGGTTTAAGA
>Ga0315280_10012073_pt1 | contig 10510 bp, 8 predicted proteins | sample YL17G06_40_MG_FD_203697 | JGI IMG/M metagenome (GOLD analysis project Ga0315280, IMG submission 203697) | Sediment microbial communities from Yellowstone Lake, YNP, Wyoming, USA - YL17G06_40 | ecosystem: Environmental > Aquatic > Freshwater > Lake > Sediment | place: USA: Wyoming | collected... | reverse complement strand
TGCTGAACATCGAGCAGAAGATCCGCCGGGATATCTTCGAAACCAAAATCAAAGGGCTTCTGCCCACGGTAAAAGACTGGCGGGACAGCGCAGGACCGATCGCCAGGGGATCGCTGTTAGGATTCTTTCTGGGGATCCTTCCCGGAGGGGGAGCGGTGATCTCCTCTTTTATTTCTTACGCCGTGGAAAAAAGGGTATCCAAGCATCCGGAGCGCTTCGGGAAAGGGGCCATCGAGGGGGTGGCTGCGCCGGAGGCGGCCAACAACGCCGCCACCGGAGGAGCCTTCATTCCCTTGATGACCTTAGGAATTCCCCCCAACGTGGTCATGGCCATGCTCCTGGGGGCCTTCATGATCCACGGGGTTCAACCCGGCCCTTTAATGATGAAGCAAAACCCCGGTCTCTTCTGGGGGGTCATCGTCAGCATGTACATCGGGAACGGCATGCTGCTCGTCCTCAACCTGCCCCTGATCGGCATGTGGGTCCAGGTCTTGAAGGTTCCCTACAAGATCCTCTTTCCCCTGATCCTTCTTTTCTGTCTGATCGGCGTCTATAGTGTGAGCAATGCGGTCTTCGACATTTACATCATGATCGCCTTCGGAGTGGTGGGCTACCTGATGAAAAAGTTTGAATACGAGGGGGCCCCCTTAGTCTTAGCTTTCGTCCTGGGTCCCCTTTTGGAGAATAACCTGCGCAAGTCGTTGATCATGTCTCAGGGGGACTTCTCCATTTTCTTCCTCCGGCCCTTATCCGCAGTCTCTTTGATCCTCGCTCTCTTCCTCCTTGTTTCGCCTCTCGTCCCCTGGATGGGGAAAAAACGGAAAGCGATCGCCAAGGAAGAGGTTTCCTGAAAACTCTCTATCTCCTCTGGGCCTCGAGGGAGAGGGGATTTAGATCGTCAGTTTCATCCCGTCCTCTGCCAGGAGGACTTCTCCGGAGAATTCTGCCTGGCATTCCTTGAGAATGTCGTGCCCCTGGAAGACGGGGTAGAAATGAATGAGCAAAAGCTTCTTGCAGGAGGCTTCTCTGGCGATCTTCCCGGCTAAGGACGGGGTGAGATGTCCTGCGGTTTTCATTTCATCGGGGAAAGAGCACTCTAAGATCAGAAGGTCCGCCTCCCGCCCCAATCTGATAATGTTCGAACAGTAGTCGGTGTCTCCAGAATATGCCAGGGATCGGCCTGTTGCCTGCAAGCGAAATCCGACGCTGGGGGACGAATGATTCATCGGCAGCGTGTCGATGTTCAAACTTAAAAACGAAAGGCGGCTTTCCCCGACCTCGTAGAAAGAGAGGGGGTAGGTTTTGGCTTCGATCCAGTGGCCGAAGATGCCCCGGAGCTGATCATAGAAGGCCCTCAATCCATGGGGGCCGATCAGGTGGAGGGGGAGAGTGCGAGAGAAATCCACCGCATAATTCGTGGCGAAGAGAAAAGGGACGAGGTCGGAGACGTGATCGGGATGAAAATGGCTGAGGCAGAGATAATCGACCTGGCGAAAATCGAGGCCCAGCTTGGCCATCTGCCGCAGGGTGCCGCCTCCTCCGTCAAAAAAAATGAGGTGGGAATCGAAGGATAGGGCCAGCCCTGAAGGGCCGCGCTCAATCGTCGGAACACAAGTCCCCGATCCCAGCACAAAGAGGTCCATTTTTTTAAATCCGAAATTCGAAATCCGAAGCCCGGAAAAAATTCCAATGAACGAAATTTGAAATTCGAAAAGTCTTCAAAATTGGCGTCATATTCATGGCTGGAAATTTGGACCAACTTTTGCTCATTTCCCGCTCAGTTTTCCCGTGGCCCGGGAACCCGGGACGGTGAGCGCCGGCAGCATCGGCGGGAAAAACCTGGCCAAAAGATTCAGCTTTGTCTCCGTCAAAGGAGGCGGGGAGTTCTGGCCCGCCCCTTCCATGAAAGAAGCAGTGCCTCATGATGCCCAGCGAAGCGCCCCGGGTTCCCGGGCCCACGAGCCCATCGAATGTTACGCCAAATTTTGCAAGTTGGGACTATCCAGTCTTCTGCAGCAAGTAGGCTTCGATAAACGGGTCCAGGTCGCCATCTAAGACCGCTTCCACGTTTCCCATTTCCAGGTTAGTGCGGTGGTCCTTGACCAATCGGTAAGGTTGCAGGATGTAAGACCGAATCTGACTGCCCCAGGCGATGTCCTTCTTCGTGCTGTGGAGCTGATCCATCTTCTCTTCCTGCTCTCTCCTTTTCAGCTCGTAGAGGCGGGCCTTGAGGACCTTCATGGCCGTGGCCTTGTTCTTATGCTGGGAGCGCTCGTTCTGGCACTGAACCACGATGCCCGTGGGCAGGTGGGTGATGCGCACGGCGGAGTCGGTCTTGTTGACGTGCTGGCCACCAGCCCCGCTGGAGCGGAATGTGTCGATGCGCAGGTCTTCTTCGTTGATCTCCACGACGATGTCTTCCTTGATTTCCGGGTAAACAAAGACTGAGGCGAATGAGGTATGGCGACGCCTGCCAGCGTCGAAGGGAGAGATGCGTACCAGGCGGTGGATTCCGGACTCCGCCTTCAGGTACCCATAGGCATATTCGCCATTGACCGTTAAGGTCACGCTCTTGACCCCTGCTTCCTCGCCGGGCAGGTAGTCAATGATCTCGCTCTTGAATCCTCTTCGCTCGACCCAGCGGAAGTACATGCGCAAAAGCATCTCCACCCAGTCCTGAGCCTCGGTGCCCCCGGCCCCGGAATGGATGGAGACGATGGCATTGTTGGGGTCGTTCTCCCCCCCGAGCATGCGCTTGAATTCGGCCACCTGAATGTCGTGCTCGATCTGAGTAGTCCGGGAATGAACCTCCCGCAAGGTCTCTTCATCCTGTTCCTCCCGGGCCAGTTCGAGGTATCCCTTTGCTTCTTCCAGTTCGGACACCAGTTCTTCCCAGAAGTCCACGTCAGACCTGAGGGCGGTCCTCTCCCTGAGGATTTTTTGGGCGCCTTCGTTATCGTTCCAGAAATTGGGCTTGAGGGTCTCTTGCTCGATTTCTTCTAAGCGGGTGAGTTTGGCGTCTAAGTCAAAGATGACCTCGGAGGGCCTGGATTTTGCTCTCGAGGAAGGAAATCTTATCTTGAACTTCGTTCCACACAGTAACCTCTTTTGCGGCGGATAAGGATGAGAAATAGAACAGTGACTCCTACACAGCTATAGGAGAAAAGGTCTCCATACTCTGTATAGAAGGTCCGCGATTTATTTAAATATATTTTATCCGAAAGAATCTCGCTTGTAAAGAGGCCTGTGGAGGAAATGACCCGGCCGCTTGAGTCGATCACCGCCGAGATTCCCGTGTTCGCCGCCCTGGCAATGGGAACGTGGTTTTCAACCGCCCGCAGGGTGGCCATAGAGAGGTGCTGGTAGGGAGCGGCCGTGCGCCCGAACCAGGCGTCGTTGGTGATATTTACAAGGAACTGGGCCCCTCGCTCCACGAACTGGCGGGTAAGGTCCGGGAAAATGGCCTCGTAGCAGATGAGTACCCCAAACTTCCCCCAGGGGAGCGCAAGGTTATGGGTCCCTTCTCCGGGTGTGAAATCGCCGATGGCCCCGATGATGTCCCGTGTAAACCCAAGAAGGCCAGAGAGGGGGGCATACTCCCCGAAGGGGACGAGGTGAATTTTATCATAGCGCCCCAGGACTTTTTTCTCCGGAGAGATCAGGAAGGCGCTGTTGAAGTAATTGATCCGCGGGCCATCGCGTTCGAAAGCCGGAGCACCGAAGAGGAGGGGGGCGGCCATCCGATGCGCCAGCTCTAAGATGCGGGGCTGGAAAGGGTAAGCACTCTGAAAAAAAAATGGGGTGGCTGTCTCTGGCCAGATGATTAAGTCCGAGCGGTGGGGCTTTGCCAGGAGGGTCAAATCCGTATATATTTTTAGGGTTTCTTCCTGGAAGTGGGGTTCCCATTTCACGTCCTGGCGGATGTTACCCTGGATCAGGGCGATGGGGTGAGGCATCTGTTTTTTAATTTTCTTTTCAAGTTCCATGAGCCTCCACTGGCCATAGATGCCCGTCAAGGCCATGATCATCGTTGCGGCAATGACTTCCCTCAGGGCTGGTTTCCATCCTCGCTCATTCCCAATCAAAGCCAGGCGGTAGAGGGAAGCATTGGCCAGGACAATGATGAAGGAAACCCCGTAGACGCCGGTGATGTCGGATATTTGCACCATGGACAGGGTGAGATACTGAGAGTAACCCAACAGCTCCCAGGGGAAACCGGAAAAAAGAATTCCCCGGAGATATTCTAAGGATACCCAGAGAGGGGGAGCAAAGAGGGTTTCGGGAAGATCAATTTTGCCAGCCACCCAGCGCAACAAGAAAGAAAAAGTGGAGAAGTAGAGGGCCAAGTAAGCCGTGAGAACGATGAGCAAGAAAACGCTGACTGGGGCGGACAGGTGGCCATACTCCGTGAGAACAACGTAGACCCAGTAGAGGATCCCGGTGAAGAAGACCAGGCCGGTAATGAAGCCCAGGAGAGCAGCCTGACAGGGGCTCTTTTTTCTGATGGACCATAGCCAGGGGACTAAGGCAACCCAGGCCAGAACCTCGACGTTGAACTTGGGAAAGGCAAGGATCAGGAGGAAACCGGAGAGAGCTGCCAGGAGAAAGTCTTTGAGTTTCATGTTTCGGAAAATATATCAGTCCCCTCCTACCCTGTCAAATCTCAAAAAACCTTAACCGCCGTACTTTTGAAGGTTAGGTAAACCTGGTGGCCGAGGTTGAGGCCCATTTCCCGGAAGGAGTTCTTGGTAATTCGGACTTTGAACTCTTCGCCCGCCTGGACGGTTACATCCACCGCCCCTTTGTTTTCCCGAAGGGAAATAATTTTTCCCGGGTATGAGTTTCGGGCGCTGGAGGAAAGAGGGACCAGCGAGAGGAGGATGTCCTGCGGCGGGATGGAAATATATTTGGCCTCTTTCTCCGGCCGGGAGATGGAGATGAGGATCTTGCCCGTGTCGAAGAGGCTGAGGTCGTTGCTCTTGACCACGCGGCCATGGAAGAGATTTTCCACGGGAGATTGAACGATGTGCCCTTCGAAGAGGGGAATGACCTCGTCGGCCAGACGGTAGGCCTGGTCCATGTGATGGGTGGTGAAGATAATCGTGGTCCCATTTTCCCGGTTGAGTCTGCGGATGATTTCTTCCAGAATTTCGACGTTTTTTTCATCTATATTCGCAGTGGGTTCATCCAGCAGGAGAACTTCCAGGTCGATGGCCAGAGCTTGGGCGACGGTCACCCGCTGGGCTTCCCCCCCAGAGAGTTCTTTAACTCGCCGGCCTTCAAAGCCAGCCAAGCCAACCATCTGCAGGGCCTTTCGCACTCTTTCGCCCCTCTCTTCCCGGGAAATTTTTCTCACTTTCAGCCCGTACGCCACGTTTTTGAAAACCGTGGTATTGAAAAGCAAGGGGTCTTGGAGGACGAGGATAATCGACTGCCTGAGAGTCTGAAGCCGAGTTGAGCCCCAGGGGTTTTCCCCGCAAAAGAACAAGCTGCCAGAAGTGGGAGGCAGAAGGAGAGAGAGGATCTTAAGGAAGGTCGTCTTGCCAGACCCGTTGGGCCCTACCAGGGCGTAGATTTTTCCTTTCTCGAAGGATAGTCTGGGGATTTCCAGAACTTTTTTTTCTTTGAATGTATGCCGCAGGTCGTGAATTTGGAAAATTGTTTCCCTCATCTTTCCCCTCTCTGCAGTCTGTAAAGGATGGCGTTGACCGCCAGGGCCATGGCCAGCAAGATCAACCCCAGGGCCAGCCCGAAGCCGAATTCTCCTTTGCTGGTCTCTAAGGCGATGGCTGTGGTCAAAGTGCGGGTGTACCCTTTGATATTGCCGCCGAGCATCATGGCCGCTCCGACCTCAGCGATGACTCTGCCGAAGCCGGCGATGATGGCCGCCATCAGGGCGAAGCGGGCTTCTGTGAAAATCGTCCAGGCGGCCTGGAGGGAATCTGCCCCCAATGCCCGGGCGGTGAGGGCCACCCGGGGGTCCAAAGAATTCACCGCTGAGAGGGTCAAAGCGGCAATAATTGGGGAAGCCAAGATACATTGGCCGATGATCACGGCTGCGGGTGTAAAAATAAGACCCAGGCTCCCCAGGGGTCCCTGGCGAGAGAGGAAGGCATAGACCAGAAGGCCGACCACGACAGTGGGCAGGGACATGAGGGTGTTCAGGAGGGTGACGAAGAGGGGCCGACTTTTGAATTCGCTGATCGCAACCCAGAAGCCAATGGGGACACCGATCAAAGCGGAAAGGAGGGTTCCAAAGATGGAAACCTGAACCGTGAATAAGAGGATCTCATAGACCTCCGGGTCGAGAGAGAAAATAAGACGGCCTGCTCCGACGATGCCTTCCCAGATGAATTGCATTTTCAAACCTCATTTCGCATTTGGGATAAAGAGGGGATTCCCCCTTGGATCTTTGAAATTGCGGATGATCTCCTGGCCTTCTTTAGAGGTTACCCACTCGATCAGAGCCATGGCCAGCCCGTACTGAACATGAGGATGCTTTGCGGGATTTACGGCAATGATTCCATAGGGGTTGAAAAGAATCGAATCGCCTTCTAAGAGGACCGAAAGGTTGGTCTTCTCCCGGTACGACTGGTAAGTCCCGCGGTCTGTTAGGGTATAGGCCTGTTTCTCGTGGGCCATGTTCAGAACCTCACCCATTCCCTTTCCGGATTCAATGTACCAGGTTCCAGAAGGCTTGATCCCGGCAGCCTTCCAGAGAGCTATCTCCTTGACGTGCGTGCCGGATTTATCCCCTCGGGAGATAAAGAGAGATTTGCTCTCGGCGATGCGCTTGAAAGCCGCAGCCGCCTGTTTGCACCCTTTGATTTTTGCCGGGTCAAATTCGGGACCTACGATAATGAAATCGTTATACATCACATCCCGGCGATTGACCCCGTACCCTTCGGCAACGAATTTATCTTCCAGGTCCCGGGCATGGACAAAGACCAGGTCAACATCCCCGCGCTCCCCCAGTTTGAGAGATTGGCCCGTTCCTACGGCAATGACATCCACCTTGACCTTATGACTCTTCTCGAAAGGGGGAAGCAAGGCTTTTAAGAGGCCGGTATTTTCTGTGCTGCTGGTGGTGGACAGGCGCAGCCTTTCCTGCGCGCTCGCCGGCAGGGATAAAGAAATCAAAAGCAGAAAGAATATGACCGCAAATAATAAGCGGGTCCTCATAAACATCTTCCTTACTCCTTTCTTTATGTTTTCTTAAGCATAACGCCCGGCCAAAAAAATGCCCGATTTTCGGAACATTCCGAGAAATATACGGGCCATCAGCCGCCAATCTTCACCATCGGGCGGTGGCACCTTTTCATTCCTGTCCCTATGGCACCGTGGCGGAGAGGTTTCGTTGAGATGGCCTCGGCCAGTTTCTTTTCCAATTCATCGTCGCTACAACCGGAGCGCAGGAGGGTCTTCAAATCGGTCTCCTCATCCGAGAAAAGGCAGGTCTTCAGCTTTCCATCGGCCGTGAGCCTAAGACGATTGCAGGAGTGGCAGAAGTGATCGCTGATGGGGCTGATGAATCCGATCTCTCCAGCGGCCCCGGGAAATTTGAAGAGGCGTGCCGGCCCTTCATGGCCAACCCTTCCGTTGTCCAAAGGGATCAAGGGCAGGAAGGTCTCGATGCGCCGTTTGATCTCTTCGAAGGATATGCAGCACTCCGGTCTCCATTCGCTAAAAGTGCCCACGGGCATGAATTCGATAAAGCGGACCTGGTAAGGGTCTTTCAAAGTGAGGCGGGCGAAATCCAGGATCTCCATGTCGTTGACCCCGGCCATGGCCACGACGTTGATCTTGATGGGAGAAAGGCCCGCTTGCTTGGCAGCTTCGATCCCGGCCCACACCCGGGAGAGTTCACCGCCCCGGGTCACCTCATGGTATTTTTTCGGGCTCAGCGAATCCATGCTGATATTCACTCTCTTCATTCCAGCCTGGAAGAGGGCCGGGGCGAACTCTGCGAGAAGAATTCCATTGGTGGTCATGCTTAAGTCTGCAATACCCGGGAGCTGGGAAGCCTGACGGATCAGTTCGACAACGCCCTTGCGAATTAATGGTTCCCCCCCCGTGATTCGGATCTTGGCGATGCCTCTCTTCACGGCCAGGGCAGCCAGGCGCAGGATCTCCTCGTAACTGAGGATCTCCGAGTGCCCGAACTGGGAAACCCCTTCTTTGGGCATGCAGTACTGGCAACGGAGGTTGCAGCGATCGGTGATGGAGATACGCAGGTAGTTGATTTTCCGGTTGTGCCCGTCTATCAAGCCGTTCATTTCAGAAGGCGAAAAGGGGATGACCAGGGTTGAGGGAAAAAATAAGAAAAGCCAACATTCCAGAGAACATTGGCCTCAAAGCGGTAGTTTCCACCCTCTCTCCTTTCCGATTCCGGGAGGTATGGCTGTTTCCCGCCACACCCTGGCCACCTTCCCGATATCCCTCATTGCCGGTAAAGGATATTTAGGGAGTTGGGGGCTCGGAGAATTATGATTTATCATATCTCCTGCTCATCTTTTGTCAAGAAAAATTTGGGAGATCTCTGAAAAACACCCGATTTGTCATTGCGAACGAAGTGAAGCAATCTTTTTTTCAAAGAATTCTTGAGATTGCCGCGTCGCTTTGCTCCTCGCAAAGACTGGAAATGTAATTTTTCAGAGATCTCTTGGGGAGGTCTCTGGAAAAGGTGGCTTTTCGCTGCTCAAAGCCCCCTTTTTCACTTTTTTAGAGACCTCTCTGGCAAATTTCTGAAAAATTCAAAGAATAGATTTTTAGGGCGAAAGGCCCCTTTTCCCAAGACTTTTTGTTTGATTTTTGGGAAAAGATGATTGATTTTTTTATGAAGATGGCATAAGAGATCAGAGAAATGGAGTTTGCCCGAAATGGAGGGGCTGGGGCGGAGAAGGGAAGTGGGGGAGAAAAGGAGTAAGAGGAAGGGGCAAATCATTACCATTGATGGTCCAGCAGGGGCCGGGAAAAGCACGGTAAGCAAAATTCTCGCCGAGCGGTTGGGTTATTTTTATCTGGATACAGGGGCGATGTATCGGGCCGTGGCTGTGCGGGTGCAGGAAGAAAGAATTGACCCTGAGGATGACCAGGCGTTAGCCCGACTGTGTCAGGGATTATCCATTTCTTTTCGGAAGAAGGGCCGGCAGCAGCGGATCTACTGCCAGGGAAGGGATTTCACCCAATCCATCCGGGGGCCGGGGATCGGCCTCTTGTCCTCAAAAGTCTCGACCAGGCGTCCGGTGCGCCAGGCGATGGTTTTGCTGCAGCGCAAGCTCGGGGAAAAGGGAAAAGTTGTCGCCGAGGGCCGCGATATGGGCACGGTGGTATTCCCCTGGGCTGAGTTTAAATTTTTCCTGGATGCCAAACCAGGGGAGCGAGCACGCCGAAGATATCGAGAATTTCTTGAGAAAGGCGTTTCCGTTACCCAGAGGGATGTGCAGAAAGAGATGGAGGAAAGGGACAGGCAGGATTCAACCCGGGCCCTGTCGCCCTTGCGGCCGGCAGAGGGTGCTCTGCAGCTTGACTCCACCAGGCTCACCCCGGAAGAAGTAGTGGAGCAAATGCTAAGATCCATGCAAAAAAGTCCAAAGGTCTGAGGGCATAAAAGGGTTGCAGAATGGGAGCCAAAAAAGGGATATTGACCTGTTGAAACGGCAGAAGTGAAGCTCCCGGCCAGACTAAAAGGGAAATTTAAAAGTGAAGGGTGGCAAGAATATAAATATGGTTGTGGTTTTTTTCGCATTGTGATATATTTTCTACTGTAATTTTCAGGAATAAGTTGGAGGGGGTATTTTTAAATGTCAGTAAAAGAGGAAGGGATTCTTGAGGAGAGAACGGGGGATAGTCCTCCTAAAGAGAGAGTCGAAGAGACGAGCGAAATCAAACCCAAACTCGAAGAGGGGGAAAGTTTCAAGGACCTTTACGAAGAGAGCCTCCACGAGATTCAAACCGGAGAAGTGGTTCACGGACGGGTGATCCACATCGGACCTGAATTCGTAACCGTGGACATCGGGTATAAATCCGAGGGTCAAGTTCCCCTGCAGGAATTTGTTAAGAAAATAGGCCTACCGGCAGTGATCATCGGCGACCCCGTCGATGTCTTCGTGGAACGAAAAGAGACAGAAAATGGACTGGTGATCCTCTCGAAAGAGAAAGCGGATAAATTCAAATTCTGGGAGGAGATCAGCCGCGCCTGGAATGAGGACCGGGTCATCGAGGGGAAGATCCTCTCCCGCATCAAGGGAGGTCTTACCGTGGATATTGGGGTCCCGGCTTTTTTGCCGGGTTCCCAAGTGGACATTCGCCCCATCCGCAATTTAGAAAAGCTTATCGGCAGCACTTTCAAGTTCAAGATCATCAAGCTTAACCGCCGCAGGGGGAACGTCGTCCTTTCCAGGAGAATTCTCTTAGAAAAGGAACGGGAAATGCTGCGCCAGAAGACCCTGGAGACCATAGAGGAAGGGCAAATTGTCGAAGGGGTGGTCAAGAATATAACCGATTACGG
>Ga0315280_10012072_pt1 | contig 10511 bp, 11 predicted proteins | sample YL17G06_40_MG_FD_203697 | JGI IMG/M metagenome (GOLD analysis project Ga0315280, IMG submission 203697) | Sediment microbial communities from Yellowstone Lake, YNP, Wyoming, USA - YL17G06_40 | ecosystem: Environmental > Aquatic > Freshwater > Lake > Sediment | place: USA: Wyoming | collected... | reverse complement strand
GAGGCGGGCGCAGTCGGCCGCGACCAGCCCGAGCCCCATGCTGACGAGGCGAGAGTCGAGCACCTCGATGTTGCAGCGATTGCGGAACCGGTCCCGGGCCAGCAGCGCGGAGTTGTACGTGCCGCTCAGGGAAGACGAGATGTGGATCGAAAGGATGGAGTCCGTCTCGCGGCAGAGCCGCTCGAACTCCTCCTCGAACGCCCCGATGGACGGCTGCGAGGTCTTCGGCAGAGCCGCCGACTCGGCGAGCCGGCGGTAGAACTCGTCGGACGTGATGTCGACGCCGTCGCGGTAGACGTCGGCGTCGAAGACGACCTGAAGGGGGACAACCGTGATGCCCAACTCGGCAGCAAGCTGTGGCGGGAGGTCGGCCGTGCTATCGGTGACAATCCTCACTGTGCCCATCGTGCCCATCCATTCCTGACCCCTCACCAGTGCACTTCATCTCTTCCGCCGGGCCGCCGGAGGGACCGAGCGGCGTCCGGGCGGATCACTCAACCGAGACCACGTAGTGGTAGAGAGGCTGGCCGCCGCTTACCACCTCGACCTCACGGTCCCCAAGCCTCGCCCTAAGCAGCGCCGCCGTCGACTGGGCCTGGCCGGCGTCGACCTCGGCGCCGTAGTACAGCGTGACGACCTGGCCGCGCTCGACCCCCATCTTCTCCAGCATCCGCCGGACGACGTCGACCTGATCGCCGCCGACCGCGACGAGCTGGCCGCCCACGAGGCCGAGCAGCTCGCCGGGGCCCACCTCGAAGCCGTCGAGCCTGGCGGCGCGCACCGCGGCCGTGACCTCGCCGGTGCGGACGGCGCACAGCGCCCGCTCCATCGTGCGGGCATTGGCGGCAAGGTCCGCCCCGGGCTGGAACGCCAGCGCCGCGGCGACGCCCTGGGCCATGTCCTGGGTCGGTATGACGGCGAGCTGCTTGTCGGTCAGCAGTTGGACCTGCCTGGCGGCGAGAAGGATGTTGCCGTTGTTGGGCAGGAGCAGCACCTGCCGGGCGGGGGCCTCTCGGACGGCGCGGAGAAGGTCTTCGGTGCTGGGATTCATCGTCTGGCCGCCGGGCACCACCGTGCCGACGCCCAGACTCCGGAAGATGCTCGCGAAGCCCTCGCCCGCGGCGACGGCGACCATCGCGGGCTGACCGGCGACCGCCGCTCCGGCCCCGCCGTGCGGCGGGCGTCCATCCGCGCCCGGCTCGACCGGCCCCGCCATTCCGGACTGGCCGGACGCGCGGGCCTGCGCCAAAAGGATGTCCTGGTGCTGGTCCTGCATGTTGTCGATCTTGATCTGGTGCAGGGTGCCGAGGCCGCCGGCCCACTCCAGGACAAGGCCGGGGTGGAAGGTGTGCAGGTGCACCCGGACGACGTCGTTCTCGCCGACGACGAGGGCGGAATCGCCCATGCCGACGACCTGAGCGCGGATGGCCTCCAGGTCGAGCCCTCTGCCCCGCAGCCGGAGGAGGAACTCGGTGCAGTAGCCGTACTGGAGCGGTGCGGCCAGTTCGGCAGCTGCCTCCTTGCCCTCGGGAGCCGGCTGGCCGGCGAGCTCCCCGGAGAGCGAGCGGTAGAGGCCTTCGAGCAGGCACAGCAGGCCCTGTCCGCCGGCGTCGACGACGCCGGCCTGGCGGAGGACGGGGAGCAGGCTCGGGGTCCGGGCGACCGAGGCTCGGGCGGCAGCCGCCGCGGCTTCGAGCACGCCCAGCAGGTCGGCGCCGTCCTCCGCGGCGGTCAGAGCGGCCTGCGCGGCATCCCGTCCGACGGTGAGCATGGTGCCCTCCACGGGGCGGATGACGGCCTTGTGGGCGGTGGCGGAGCCGAGGGCGAGCGCCTGGGCGAGCTCGGCGGGGCCGCAGTCGGGCTGCTTCTCCAGCGAGCGGGCGATGCCCCGGAGGAACTGGGAGAGGATGACGCCGGAGTTGCCCCGGGCGCCGAGGAGTGCGCCCTGGGCGGCGGCCTTCGCGACGGCGGCCACCGAGTTGTCGTCCGCAGCGATCGCCTGTCGGACGGCGGCCTGGAGGGTGAGGCTCATGTTGGTGCCGGTGTCGCCGTCGGGGACCGGGAAGACGTTGAGGGCGTTAATCTCGGCCGCCTGGCCGTCCAGCCAGGCGGCGGCGTCGGATAGGCCGCGGCACAAGCGCAGCCCGTCGCAGCGCTCGGCCAGATGCTTGCTCAACCTGCAGTCCTCGTCAGACGCCGCGGCTGACTCTGACACCCTGGACGTTGACGTTCACCTGGACGACCGGAAGGCCGAGGGCCCGTTCGACCGCAAACTTCACTCCGCTGGCTACGTTGCTGGCAACCTCGGAGATGCGCGTCCCGTACTCAACGATGACGTACAGGTCGATGACTATCTGGCGGTCGACGAAGCCGATCTCGACGCCCGGCAGGACCAGCCGCCTGCCGTGGCGCCGCTGCACGATCTGGACCAGCGCCTGGCGCAGCCGGCGGGACAGCCCGACGACCCCGTAGCTCTCCATGGCCGCCCGCCGAGCGACCCTCGCGATGGCACGCGGCGAGATCTCGATGAGGCCCCACTGGCCGGCGTTCAGGTAAGCGTTCAGGCTGTCGCCCAGTCTGCGCTCCATCGCAACACCCTCGTTGCCCTTCCTGGACCGCCATCGAGCGGGCGACCAGGCGTGCACCTTGCCAAACCCCGCGGCGTATGATAACATTCGCTCGACGAAGGCATCCTGTGCCGGTCTTAATCATAGCAGAAATGGCCTCAGGCATAAAGGGGGTAATTGGCTTGGCTTCTAGATGCGAGGTATGCGGCAGGCAGCCCACCTCCGGCCATAACGTCAGCCACTCCGAGCGGAAGACTAAGCGCAGGTGGCGGCCGAACGTCCAGAAGACCCGGGTCGTCGTCGACGGCGTGGCCCGCAGCATCTACATGTGCACGCGCTGCATGCGGACGATGGCCAAGGTAGCCTCGGCATAGGGGGCTGCTGGCGCCCGCGGCCCCGCGCGGCGCCAAGGTGTCCGCGCCAGACCGCGGCGGCCGGACAGCCGGCCAGCGGTTACAGTCGTGCCGCGGGATGGCGCCGATAGGGCGGGTCCACTGGCCCCAGGCGTTGGTCCGGGGTCATTGCTGTTCCAGGCTGCGGCGCAGCTCGGCCACCGCCGCGGCCAGGCCACGAGGGTGCTTGAACAGAGACGAGCCGGCGACGAACACGTCTGCCCCGGCCCTGCGGACCAGCGGGCCGGTCGACGTGCCGATCCCGCCGTCGACGGACAGCTCGGCGGCGCTCTGTCGCTGAGAGAGCGCCTCCCGAATCTGGGCGACCTTCCGCAGCGTGCCCGGGATGAAGGCCTGACCGCCGAAGCCGGGGTTCACCGACATCACGAGCACCAGGTCCACGCACTCGAGGATGCTCTCCAGGGCCGAGGCGGGCGTGCCGGGGTTGAGCGCGACGCCGGCCGCCAGGCCCAGCTCGTGGACGGCGCCGACGTCCCGGTGGAGGTGCGGGCAGGCCTCGACGTGGACGGTCAGGGCGCTGGCGCCAGCCTCGGCGAACTGCCGGAGGTAGAGGCCGGGACGCTCGATCATCAGGTGGACGTCGAGGGGCAACCGGGTGTGGCGACGGATCGCCTCGACGATCGGCGGGCCAAAGGTGATGTTCGGGACGAACATCCCATCCATCACGTCGACGTGGATCCGGTCGACGCCCTCGACGGCGGAAAGCTCCTCGACCTGCTCCCCGAGCCGGCCGAAATCAGCCGCCAGGATAGACGGCGCAATCTTGCTCATCGAGCTACCCCCCGAGGGCGCGCGGACTGCCGCGCCTCCTCGCAGATTCTACGCTGGCGAGAGCCCGACCGTCAAGGCGAGGCAACGTCCCTCTCAGACAGACTCCTGGGTCGTCAGGTTCGTCGGGCACGGGGTGAGGAGGTAAGGGGGAAGCGGAAGACACAGGGCTAACGGGAGAGATGGTTGGCGCCCTCACCCACGAGTGGCAAGGCGCCGCGGGTGGCTCTGATCCCCCGTAAGGCGAAGGTCGCGAGGTATGCCAGGCCGCTACTGCCCGGCTTCGAACGTGTAGCAGAGCGAGTCCTCAAGTGACCGTATCGGCGTCGTGGGCAGCCGCTCCGCCCCAACGCCGTGCTTCTCGGCGGCTACGAGCGGCGACTCCGGCGCGGTGATGAGGATCTGGTCGGCTGTGCAGACGTTGTCCCGGCCCCAGTGCACACAGTTGCTGACCGTGCACTTAACAGTGGGCATTTGGCGTGCTCCTTTCACATCTCACATCTTCAGATGGCCGCGGTCCCCCTTCCTCTCTGTAGAAGAGCTGCAGGATGCGTGCCAGGGGCGCTTGCCGCTGGCTAGCTACGGGCCCGTCTCCGCGCTCCCCAGGACTCCACCCTGTCGGCCGCCTCCTGGACGGTAAGCGCGGTATCCAGTGTGATGCCCCGTGCCTTGAGCTCCTGGAACAGGGCCACGAGCACTGGCGGCTCGAGGTGGTGGGCGACCAGGAGGTCGGGTCTGCCCAGGATCTCTTTCGGCGGACCCCGCCTCACCAGCCTCCCGCTACGGGCGAGCAGATAGATGGTATCCACAAAGTAGGGCACGAGGTCGACCTCGTGCGTGGAGACGACTATGGCCGTGTTGCGCCGAGACCGCAGGTCACTCAGGAGTGCGCTGAGCTCGGCCTTGGAGGTCGTATCGAGCCCTTCGAACGGCTCGTCGAGGAGCAGCAGGGCCGGCTCGAGCACCAGGCCGCCAGCCAGGGCCACCTTGAGCCTCTCGCCGCCGCTGAGGTAGTGTGGCACCTTGTCCAGGAGGTGCGTGATCTCCAGCTCCCGGGCCACTTTCTCGACCCTGCGGTCCACCTCGTCCTCGCTGTAGCCGTAGTTGCGCGGCGAGAAGCCGATGTCGTCTCGCACCGTGGGGGCGACGATCTGCTGGCCAGGATCCTGCAAGAGCACCCCCACCTGCTCCCGAACGGCCTCGAACTCCCTGGCCGGATCGCGACCGAAGACCCGTACCGTGCCCTCGTCGGGTCCCAGGAGCCCCATCAGGTGAAAGAGGAGGGTGGTCTTGCCGCTGCCGTTGGGGCCGAGCAAGAGGACGATCTCGCCCCGGTGCGCGACGAAATCGGGCCCGCTGAAGTGCAGCGTGGTGCCGTCAGGATAGACATGCTTGACGTTGCTGGCCCGGACTACCTCCTCTGGCTGCATCGTCTAGCCTCTACCGACTCTGGGCGCCGTCAAGTGCGTACACGCCGCGGCGCCCAACAGGGCCGCAAGCGCCGCAAGAGGCGCGTAGCCGACGTAGGGTATCAGGATGGCCGGCCAGAGGGTCGTCGCGGCGGAGAGCGCCGCGAGGGATGCCCCCAGCCCGAGGGGATAGAGGTCGCAGGCCGAGAGCTTGCGCGCACGGCGCCTCGCCACGAGCCGCCCGGCGTAACCCCTCAGCCTCATGACGTCGTACAGGCGCTGGCTCAGCCTGAAAGCTCGTAGCGCGAGCAGACCGAGGCCGTAGGAGACGTTCACCACGTTCTTGACGTAACGGCCTCTGGTGACGCCGCCGCGCAGCCGCAGCGCGATCCAGATGTCCCCCAGGAGGTCCAGGATGATGAAGAGCGAACGATAGGTCAGGAAAAGACCATCGCCGACGGCGCGAGGCACGAAGCGGTGGAAGGTGGCAAACACCTGGGGATAGGGCGTCGTCGTGATGAGCATAAGCATCGTCAGCGCGGCGGCCAGCGACCGCAGCACGATGATGGCCGGGCTGAGCAAGCTCCCATCCCAACGGCTGACGGCGAAGATCAGGGCGAAGATCGCCGGGTAGGCGGCAATGGCGGCGATCCTGAGAGCCGGCAGCCGCGCGGAGATGATGACTGCCGCCACAGCCAGATAGATGGCCAGCAGAACGAAGAGGTTGGCCGTCATCACCACCCCGCCAACGATCAGCGCCGCCGCCACCACTTTGGATGGGGCCGATGCCCGGTGCAAGATGCTGTCGCCCCGGTTCGCCCAGTAGTCGATGATGCCGATGTCCATGGCGGTCATCCACAGCCGTCAGCCTCTCAACGCGATCGCCGCGCCTGGACGCCTTCTGGCTCCAAGAGGTCGGGCCAGACGGAGCCGAGGTACCTGGCGACGAGGCCGGTGACGATTGCCTCGAGAGGCCAGCCGATGAGCCCCAGGAAGAGCACCAGGATGGCGAATCTCCCGACCTGGACCTGCGCGGATACCCCGCGGTCCGCCTCTTCCGGCCTCCCGATGACTGTAGGCTCGCCAAAGGGGTTGGGCAGGACGAGGGTCTCCGGTCCGTGCGGCATCTGCCAGCCGGGGCTCACCGCCGAGGCGGCGACGACGGCGATCATCAGGAGAGTGCCCGCCAGCAGACTCAAGAGCGTGGCTGCGCCCGCGGCGAGCCCAACCCCCAGCCGTCCACGCAGCGCACCTCGCAGGCCGCGGAACAGGTAGTAGCCCAGCGCCATCTCGGCGCCAAAGACGAGAGTGTTGAGGCCCACCACCGTGATCCCGCCGTGGCCAACCATCGCCAGGATGAGGTTCACGATGAAGGCGGCGATGATCCCCAGCGCCGGCCCGAGGATGATGCCGCTGAGCGCGGTCAGGTTCAAGTGGTAGCCGATGGGCGGTAGCACTACGCTTTGAGCTCCGACCATCAAGGTGGCCATCACTGCCAGCAGGGGCAGCCTGCGTGTCAACTCCTCCCCAACCAGGCGGCGCGAGGCGACGAGCAGCAGCCCTCCGGTGATCACCCAGCCAATCAAGATGATCCAGAGGGGCAGCACTCCATCCGGTATGTGGATGTGAGACACTGTAGGACTAGCTCATTCTGCGGCCATGGCCTCAATGCGCGGTTCTCGGCACCTCACACGACAGGTCTGAATGCGGCACGACCTGTGCCGCATTCAGACGTCGAGTGTCGCCAATCGATTCTGGTTGCGCTGGTCACTCAAGCAGCCTTACGGAGTTCGGGCGAGATGACTTCACCAGCCCTGACTTCCACTGCTGGCCTCGTCGTCGCCGAAACGAGCAGCGCTCCCACCAGAAGCTCCCACCCGCCCAGCAAGCGTAGCGCGCCGGGTGAGAGCTGGGTAAACTCCGCGCGTGCTTGCATGATTCGCCTGGCGGTCTCCGGGAAGGCCAGAAGAAGGGTGCCGGAGACCAAGGACAGGAAGCCGACTGCGCGGGCGAACTGTTGCATCGCGCACCTCCTGGGCGTCGTTCGCTCTCTCCCTGCACCATTCGTGCCACGTAGTGGCGGTCACAGAATCTCGCCGTGACCGCGTCGGCAACGCCAGCGGCACTCCGGAACGCCAGCAGCGCTCCGGATGGTGGCACCATCTGCCAGCAGTTGCCATCAGCAAGGGGGCAGAGCAGGAAAGGCTGTCCACCATGCCCGCGGCACAGCCCTTGCGCCATCCACGATGTCGCCTGGCACTGGACGTTCTGTCGTGCGATCGGACACGAGTCCGGTCGCAGGTCGTGGGTACCGGATGGAGGACTAAGGCTGGGACGTGCATCCGTGGCTACGGAGACTCGGCCGCCGTCGTTCCGTCGCGAGCTGACGACCGTGGACGTCGCCGGCCTGCTGGTGGGAGCGACCATCGGGGCAGACATCTACGTCGTCTCTGGCTTGGGGAGTGGGCTGCTCGGACCTGCTCTATTGGCTGCCTGGATTATCGATGGGGTGCTTGCGGCGCTGATTGCCCTCTGCTTCGCTCAGTGCGCGGTGCTCTGCCCCCGAGTCGGCGGCGCCTACGCCTACGCCCGCGAGGCCTTTGGCCCCACAGTGGGCTATCTCGTCGGCTGGGCGCTCTATCTCGCCCAGTGGACCACGCTTGCGGTCTTCCCAATTGCCTTCATCCGCTACCTCGGCTACCTCGTGCCCAGCCTTAATGGTGGGTTGGCCATTCTAGCAGCAGTCCTCCTGGTCACCTTGATCACGGCGACCAACGTGGCAGGCGTGCGGACGGCCGGGACGACCAACAATCTCTTGGTCCTGGGCAAGCTGGCCCCGTTGCTGCCGCTCGTGCTGGTCGGCATGGTGGCGCTGCTGAGTCACCCCGACCTGGCTGCGGCCAACCTCTCTCCCTTCGCCCCCCTCGGCTGGACGGGCTTGCCCGCTGCGCTGGTCCTCGTCTATTTCGCTTACATGGGGGTGGAGCTGGTGGGACTGCCGGCCGAGGAGGTCCGAGATGCATCCCGCGCCCTCCCGCGGGGCATTCTCTTGGGTGCCGCCCTCGTGACGGCCATCTACCTCCTCGTCAACCTGGTGGTCATCGGCGCCGTGCCCTGGCCAGCTCTGGCTGCCACCCAGACCCCGCTGGCGATGGCGGCCGAGGCACTCCTCGCCGTGCTCGGCCTGCCAGACGGAATCGCGGGCAGGGTCATGGCGCTTGGGGCCCTCCTGTCGATTACCGGTGCGGCTGAGGCGGTGGCCCTTGGCACAGCGCGCCTGGGGTACGCGCTCGCCCGGGACGGCCTCCTCCCCAGCCTCTTCGCGAAGCTCCACCCTCGCTTCGGGACTCCCTACCTGGGCTTGCTGGCTCAGAACACGACGGCGCTGGCTCTCGCCCTGGTTGGTAGTCTGACCTCCTTAATCTCACTCGCAGTGCTCTTCACCGGGCTCGTCTATCTGGTCACCGCGCTGGCCACGGTGCGCCTGCTCCACCGGACCGGCCCGGCTCTGCCCGGCGTCCGCATCTTGTCGCCCCTGCCCGCCCTTGGGAGCTTCGCCCTCGTCGTTTCTGCGGTGCTGTCTATGGGACGGGATACCCTGGCGTTGGCGATCGGGCTGCTCGGGCTGGCACTGCCGCTGGTGCTGGCCCGGAGTCGGAGCGCCGGCCAGCCGCCAGATTCCGGTGGCGGGCGCCGAGTCTAGCGAGCAAGGCTCTGGCACCCGCCGTGCAGCTTCGGGCTGACGACGCCTCGAATCGCCTACGTTTGCGCCGCTGGGCCGCCTTAGGCCCCCGGTCCACCCGGCCGAGCGATCTGCAGGCTGTTCTGCACGTCCACCACGCCCGGCAGTCCGAGCGCCACCTCGCCCGCGGCGTGCTTGACCCACTTGTCGGGCACCGACCCGGTCAGAGTGACCACGCCGCCGTGCACCTCCACCTGGATCTGCGCCTGGGGTGGGATGCGTGGGTCCCTTCGCAGGAATTCGCTCACCGACGTCCGGATTTCCTCGTCGGTCATCGGTCGTGCCGGCGCGGGTGGTGGCGGCGGGGCAGGCTGAGCGTAGGGCGGGCCGGCCGGCGCCCAGGTAGGAGGGTATCTCCAGCCGTAGGCCGGCGGCGGTGCGGCCGGTGGCGGCGGCCACCCCGGCCAGGGGGCCGGCACGTGAGGGAGCCCGCAGTAGGGGCAGGCGTAGCTCCAGGGACCACAGTGCCAGGGTCCGAAATAATGATGGTGTCCGTGGTGATGACCACAGGGCATTGCCGTAACCTCCTCGACGTCATCAGAGTTAGATGCCCATCCGAATATCCGGCCGATTACCTGGTCGAGTACTCGGCCGATTGCTCGACCACGAGCATCCATCTACACGGCGACAAGAACTATGCCGCACTGGTAGAATTCTAATGCAAGGCTGAAAGCAAGGCAGCGCGGAGGCGGCGACCGATGACGGGCGATGGTCCACCCGAAGGCCCTTCGGGCTTCCCCCGAGACGACTACACCCCCCACGGCTACCTTCAAAACCGCTTCGACGCCGGCCCCTGGCACGGGCTCGGCGCGGGCGGTCCGCTGCGCTCGGTCGAGGCCTGCGGCTTCGAGTGGCACCTGAACACCCCCAGGACGAGCGGCGAGAATATGCCCGACCGCGGTGGGCTCCAGGTGGGTGTCCGGATCGGTGACGCGCTCTTCCTCCGGCCGGAGGACTTCGCGGCCAGGGGCGTCGCCCTCGTCTCCCGATACCACACGAAGAGCCTCCAGAGCTTCGACTTCGAGCACGCGGGCGTCCGGGTCGAGCTGACCTTCCTGCTGGCCGACCGGGATGCGCTCGCCTGCCGTGCCCGGCTGGCGTGGTCGGCGCAACGGGCTGCTCTCACTCCCGGCTCCTCTTCCGCTCTGCCGGAGAGGGGTGCCGAAGGTGGGGTGAGGGTCCCGACCGTCCAGGTCGTCGCCGCCGCTCGGACGGGCAAGCGGCAGCACCGGAACGCCTGCGGCGTCTGCCGACCAGATGCCGTCGGCGTGGCGCCAGAGTCCGGCCCCTGGCACGTCGTCGTGGCGTCGAGCCCCACGTCGAGCCGGGCCTTCGCCGCGAGTCTGGAGGAGCTGGCTCGGAGGCTGGCCGGCCCGGAGCCCGCGCCGAAGCTCGCCTTCGACTCCTATCTGGACGCGCCCACCGTCTACGGCGCCGCCACCGTCCCGGTGGACCTGGCCGCGGGCGAGGTCGAGGTGTGGCTCGGGCTGGGGCGGGGCGCCACGCCCGACGAGGCGACGGCGACGGCCAGGGCTGGCCTGCTGGCGGCGCCGGAGGTGCTGCGAAAGCTGGCCGCCGAGGACGCCGCCTTCTGGGAGCGTGCGCCCCGACT
>Ga0315280_10012071_pt1 | contig 10511 bp, 9 predicted proteins | sample YL17G06_40_MG_FD_203697 | JGI IMG/M metagenome (GOLD analysis project Ga0315280, IMG submission 203697) | Sediment microbial communities from Yellowstone Lake, YNP, Wyoming, USA - YL17G06_40 | ecosystem: Environmental > Aquatic > Freshwater > Lake > Sediment | place: USA: Wyoming | collected... | reverse complement strand
AGCTGGCATCTTCAATAGATGAGGCTGTCTTCCCCAGGATGCAGGGGGGACCACTGATGCACGCTATTGCCGCTAAAGCGGTATGTTTTTATGAGGCGATGCAACCTGGCTTCACTGACTATCAACGGGCAACCCTTGGTAACGCCCAGGCTTTAGCCAGTGAGCTCCAACGACTGGGTTTGCGCTTAATCTCAGGTGGAACCGATAACCACCTCATTTTGCTCGACCTTACCGGGACCGGTGTCACCGGCAAAGAAGCCGAGGAGTGTTTGGGGGCAGCCGGCATTGTGGTTAATCGCAACGCTGTCCCCTTTGACCGACAGTCGCCAAGGGTAACCACAGGCATTAGGCTGGGCACACCGGCAGTGACCACACGAGGCTTCGGCGTTGAGGAAATGAAGCGTATCGCCTCACTGATGGTAAAGGTAATCACCAATATTGGCGACGGTAATATTCAAAATCAGGTAAGAGATGAGGTTAGCCAGATATGCTCTCGCTTTCCCGTGCCGGGGATTGATGACTGAGATTATTAGGTAACCCACCCCCTTTATCCCCCTCCCTTATCTAAGGGAGGGGGAGATATTTTTTAAAAGAGGGGCTAGCGCCCCTCTTGGACTCCCCTTTTAGTGCCTTCCGGCGCCGGGCCAGCCAGGCCAATTGAAAAAGCCGGGAAAGGGGCGATGTCCTTTCTTGGCTTCTTCAAATTCAGTCCCTCCCCCTTCGTAGCCCCTATCGTATACTTTGCTATTTGCTTCGTGATAGTGTTCAAATTCAGTCATGCCGGGATGGATTTTGGCATGGCATTTCTCACATAGGCTTATGAGGTTGGAAAGCTGGTTAGTGCCACCCTTATTTAGAGGGACTATGTGATGGCAGTTGAGTCTGACACCGCTTGCTCCGCAGTTCTGGCACCGGTATTTGTCCCGCTTGAACACTTGCTCCCGAATCTCTGGCCAATTCTCTGGGTATTCCACGAGTGGTTTGAGCTTTGGTGGTGGAAGCAGAGCAGCAAGTAGAAAGCCACCGATAAGCGGAATGAGTACTATCAAGGCAAGACCCCAAGGGCTATCCCAAGGCTTGGAGCCGTGGGTAACCCATCGTTCCAGGGCGTTAAGGATGCCTATTATTATCCAGAAAAGCACAAAGGCAAATAAGCAGCCCAAGCCTATCCTATAGTCGTTAGGAGTTTTCTTCCGTCTTGGCATAGCTGTAGTTTAGCACAGTTGGATAGGGCGGGCAATTGATGTTCATATTAGGGGTTATGAAGAGGGGCGAAAGCCCCCTCTTAAACTCCCTAACTATTTATTCAGCCGAGAGAGAAACATTCCTCGCTTCACCAATAAAACTCTTGACAAATTTGAGATAGAATGATATATTAATAGATAGATACATAATGGAGGAAACCAATGCCGCAGAAATTAAAACAAATGAGAGAAATAGTACTCAGAGAATTGGAACATATTCCTAAGTGGCCAGAACCTCAAAGAGACCTAAGAATGGTTTATTGGAGCCGCCGGATGCATAGCTTAGGGCGAAAGACTAAATGGCAAAGAACCGCGAAGGAAGTCCTAGAAGAAAGCATCTCCCTTTTGAAGGAAGATTACCCAGAGTTCAAATTTCAATACGACAAGCAGTTTTTCTCGGAGTAAAGAGAGACTGTGCCTCTCTTAAAAAATTCTTCCCCCTCTCCTTTGAGGGAGAGGGGGACTAAGCGGGTTCCCAGGAAAATCGAAGATTTTTCTGGGTGCTGAGGGGGTGAGGTAGATAAGCAATCGTGCTATAATGTAAAAAAGGCTGTATTTTAAAGGGAGGTAATCCTTGATGGATGAACTGAAGGTATTTACCGGTAATGCCCACCCTGCTTTAGCCCAGGCGGTTAGTGAATATCTGGACACACCTTTAGGTAAGTGTGAGGTCTTTGAGTTCAGTAACGAGAATATCTTTGTTCGCATTCTGGAGAACGTTCGCCAAAGGGATGTCTTCGTTATTCAACCCCTGTGCTCACCAGTCAATAAGAATCTGGTTGAGTTACTTATTATGCTTGATGCCTTAAAGCGAGCATCGGCGGGGCAGATTACTGCTGTTATTCCTTATTATGGCTATGGTCGCACCGATAAGAAAGACCAGCCCCGGGTACCAATAACCGCCAGGTTGATTGCTGACCTGCTCACTGTGGCTGGCGCCAACCGGCTGCTGACTGTTGATTTACATGCCGCCCAGATCCAGGGCTTCTTTAACATACCCGTTGACGAACTGACTGCTCTTTACCTGCTAAGCCACTACTTTGAAGACAGAGACTTTGATGACTTGGTGGTAGTTGCCACCGACATCGGTATCTCCAAGCGGGCGCGAGATATGGCAACCAAGCTTAACGCCCCACTAGCGATTATGGAAAAGAGGCGGGTGGGCAATATTGACCAGACTGAGACACTAAATGTCATCGGTGAGGTGGAGGGCAAGGTAGCTCTTACTGTGGACGACGAGGTAGATACCGCCAGCTCTCTGGCAAATGTTGTCTCGGCACTAGAGAAGCGGGGGGTAAAAGAGGTATACGCCTGCTGCACCCACCCCATATTCTCCGGGCCGGCTATTCAGAGGATAGCCTCTTGCCCGGTGAAGGAGGTGGTAGTTACTGATACCGTTCCTGTCACCGGAAAGAAGAAACTGGATAAGATTACTATCTTACCCATCGCCCCACTGCTTGGTGAGGCTATCCACCGCATCCATACCGGCCTATCTATTGGAGCTATATTTGAGCAAGGGTGAGCTATGTTTAAGTGGCTGGGTGGACTTGTTGACTCCAACGAGAAAGAGCTGGGGCGGCTAGAGCCAGTAGTAGACCGGATAAACGAGCTAGAGCCTGAGTTTGAGAAGCTTAGCGACGGCGAGCTTCGTGCCAAGACCGATGAGTTTAAGGCTCGACTTAACGCTGGTAGCTCCCTTGATGAGCTTCTGCCCGAGGCTTTTACCGCCGTTCGTGAAGCCGCCAAGCGAACTATTGGTCAGCGCCACTTTAATGTCCAGCTAATGGGGGGCATTGTCCTCCATCAGGGGAAAATCGCCGAGATGAAGACTGGCGAGGGCAAAACTCTGGTGGCTACCCTCCCCCTCTACCTTAACTCCCTTACCGGTCAGGGCTGCCATCTGGCTACGGTTAATGACTATCTGGCCAGAAGAGACCCCTACTGGATGGGGCCTATCTACCACGCCCTTGGGGTATCGGTGGCTAGCATTTATCCTCAGACCTCAGACGAACATGCCCCAGCCCGCCTCTATGACCCCAGCTATGATTCAGGTAAAGAAAACGACCGCTGGCGCCATTTCCGCCCTATCTCACGCAGGGAGGCTTATCAGGCAGATATTACCTATGGCACCAGTAGCGAGTTTGGCTTTGACTATCTACGGGACAACATGGTCATGGACCTGTCCCAGTGTGTCCAGCGCCCCTTGAATTACGCCATCGTCGATGAGGTAGACTATCTGCTTATTGATGAGGCAAGAACCCCACTGATTATCAGCGCCCCCGATGTGGAGGCGGGAGAGAGGTATCAAATATTCGCTCGTACTGTCCCCAGTTTAAAGAAGGACGTGGATTATACCATAGATGAAAAGGAACGCCGGATAAAAGAGATAACTGAAGCCGGCTACGGGAATGTGGAGAGGATATTGAAGCGAGAAGGGATACTAAAATCAGGCAGCCTCTATTCTGACGAAGCTAGTGCCGTGCTTCTCCACCACCTAAGAAATGCCCTCAGTGCTAAGGAATTTTATAAAAAGGACAAAGAGTATGTGGTCAAGGATGGGGAGGTTATCATTGTTGATGAGTTCACCGGCAGGCTAATGTTTGGCCGGCGCTACGAGAAGGGGCTGCACCAGGCGATAGAAGCCAAGGAGCGGGTCAAGGTTCAGCAGGAAAGTCGCACCTTTGCCACCATTACTATCCAGAACTACTTCCGTATGTATCAGAAACTGGCGGGAATGACCGGCACCGCCGTCACTGAGGCTGAGGAGTTTCATAAGATATACAAACTTGAGGTAACGCTTATCCCCACCCATAAGCCAATGATTCGTGAGGACCTCCCCGACCAGATTTACAAGGACGAGAAGGCTAAATTCAGGGCAGTGGTGCGTGAAATAGAGCAGCTTCATAAGGAGAACCGCCCGGTACTGGTCGGCACGGTATCTATTGAGAATTCGGAATACCTCAACGACCTGTTGACCAAGAGGGGCATCCCCCATGAGGTGCTTAATGCCAAGCAACACGAGAAAGAGGCATATATTGTGGCTCAAGCAGGGAAGCCAGGGGCAGTAACCGTCGCCACCAATATGGCGGGGCGGGGTGTTGATATTATACTGGGGGGAAATCCTGAAGGGAGAGACCCTGAGGAGTGGCAGAAAGCCCACGAAATGATGGTTAGCATAGGTGGGCTTCATGTTATTGGCACTGAGCGCCACGAGGCGAGGCGGATTGATAACCAGCTCCGGGGTAGAGGTGGGCGGCAGGGTGACCCGGGGAGTTCACGCTTTTATGTCTCTCTAGAGGATGATGTTGTTCGCCGCTTCGGTGGCGACCGTATCAAGGGTTTTATGGAGTGGGTGGGGATGGATGAGGATACCCCAATTGAGAATAAGCTGGTCAACCGGGCTATTGAAAATGCCCAGGTCAGGGTGGAAGGCTACCACTTTGATATGCGCAAGCACCTGGTAGACTACGATGACGTAGTTAATAAGCACCGCGAGGTTATCTATGGTGAGCGGAGAAAGCTCTTGAGCGGTGCCGACCTCAAGGCAAATATCCTGTCAATGGTTAAGGAGGAGATTCAAGGTATAGTCGCCGCTTACACTACTGGCGAGCAGGGCGATGGCTGGGACATAGACGGCTTAATCGGTGAGGTATCCACTATCTTACCATTGCCGTCAGCCATTAATGCTGCTACCCTTCCCCAGATGAAGCCTAAGGAGATTGAAGACAGGCTAACCGAGCTGGCAGAGGCTCTCTATGAACAGCGGGAGAAGGAGCTAGGCTCAGACAATATGAGGGTGGTGGAACGGCTGGTGATGCTTCGCACCATAGATAGCCTGTGGGTTGAGCACCTGACAGCCATGGAAAATATGCGTGAAGGGATAGGGCTGCAAGCAATAGGTCAGCGCGACCCCCTCGTCGCCTACAAGACAGAGGGGCATAACCAATTTCAGAACCTTTTGTCGGCTATTCAGCATGGTGTAGTTCACACCATATACCACGTGGGCATTGTCAAAAAAGAAGCCCCGGCACCAGTTCAGGCTGGGGTTAGCGGCAAGAAGCCAAAAGTTGGCGGCAAGAAAATAGGCAGAAATGACCCCTGCCCCTGTGGCTCGGGGAAGAAGTATAAACACTGCTGCGGAAGGTGAGAAATGGAAATGATATTGTGCGTAACCACCTGTGATAAGTGTGGAGAGCCTATGAAAACAGGGCAAAACATTGTTATCATAGGCCTAAGCACTGTTGCTAGAGCATGTTGTGAACTGGAGGTTCCAGAACCTGAAATAAGGTATGCTTGTCACCTTGACTGTTGGGATGGGGTTGAGGTGGACTATTAGCATGAGAGGGGGTAAGTATGAAGCTCAAAGATTTAATAGAAATGTATGAGGATAAAAAGAAACAATACGGTGACAAAGCTTATCTCCATGTTTCTGAGATCTTTGATGAAGCTCGAGAAAATTACAAGCAAGAATATCTCGCCAGTCCCAAAGCACAAAAAGTAATAGCTCAAGGTAAAGTGCCAGACGCCGAACAATCGTGGAAAGCATTCAAAGGTAAGAACTTTGAAAAGCTTATATTGCACGCAATTGCTAGTAAGTTTCAGTCTGAACTCAACTTACACTGTATTCCAGGTCAATGGCTCAGCAGAAAGAAACTTTCAGAAGAGCTAGGTAAGGTGTACCGTAATTTACTTATTAGATATGGACAATGGTCATTACTCCCTGACGTAGATTTGGTTATTTATGAACCCACTAACTGCAGAGTTGTAGGGGTTATATCATGTAAAATAACACTGCGGGAAAGGATTGCACAAACTGCTTATTGGAAGTTGAAACTGGCAGCCGATCCGTTGACGATGCATATAAAAGGATATTTTGTAACGGCTGATGAGGATGGAGACCTTGTTGAAGGAATGGCAAAGCCAAGTCGGAATAGAATCCTAGTTGAGCATGAGTTGGATGGTACTTATACTCTTCGGCATGTTGCAGAGAGTGAGAAGGTGAAGGCTTTCCCTAAGCTTATTGAAGATATACGGAGGCTAGTAAGTGAGCAAAAGAAAAAAGGCTGAAGCTAATCAGATTAGAGATGGTTCTAGCACTTTATCTTTATTTCCTGAAGCAGAGGTAGCAGAAGTCCCCACGGTTACTCAAGAAGAGGAGAAGCCCCCTCTGGAAACTACCACTCTTTGGGATTATCCAAGACAAAGCTATGGTAAAACTCCCAAAGGTGATAACAAATTCCAAGGGGTAACTCCAGCGTTCATAATTTGGAATCTTGTTCAAAGATATACCAAGCCGGGTGATTTGGTTGTTGACCCAATGGCTGGCAGTGGAACAACAATTGACGTCTGTAAAGAAGAAGGAAGAAAAGTAATAGGTTATGACATTGCACCTAGGCACCCTGAAGCTATTCAGAACGATGCTCGGAATATCCCGCTGCCTGATGAATCAGTAGACTTGGTATTTATTGATTCTCCTTATGGAGATAATGTCAACTATTCTGACAATCCTGCTGATATCGGAAAAATCTCTGCTGAGGACGAGCGCTTTTATCATGAATTAGAAAAGGTTGCCATAGAGGCGCACAGAATACTTAAACCCGGCAAGGTAATGGGGTGGTTAATAGGTGACCAGTGGGTTAAAAAGACATTTACTCCCGTGGGCTTCAAATTGTATGAGCGCCTAACAAAGTATTTTGAGACAGTGGATGTTATCTGTGTCGTTAGAAGAGGCCAGAGTTCCCACACAGGAGTTTGGCATTACAGAGCCAAGAAGTTCAACTTCTACCTGAGAGGCTTTAAGTATCTCTTTATAATGAGAAAACCTGCTAAAACAAGAAGTAAGGTTAAGTGGGCAAAGTACAAATAAAATCCCTATGAATAATAAGCAGATTGCCAGGGTCTTTGAGGACATTGCCGACCTCCTGGAGCTTAAGGGGGAGAACCCGTTTAAAATCAGGGCTTACCAGAAGGTCGTGCGCTCCATTGAGCACCTGCCAGTGGAAATAGAGCAACTGGTCAGGGAGGACAGGCTGAGGGAAGTCCCCGGGGTGGGGGAGGCAATTGCCAAGAAGCTCACCGAGCTGGTAACTACCGGCAAGCTTGATTTATATGAGAAGCTGAAGGCTGAGTTCCCCGAAGGAATCAGCACCCTGCTTAGTATCCCCGGCGTCGGTCCTAAGACAGCAATGCTGCTTTCCAGCGAACTTGACATAAAAACTATAGATGAGCTTGAGGCAGCTATCGTTGGCGGGGAGGTGGCGCGGCTTTACCGCATGGGGGACAAGACGGCGGAGAACATATTGCACCAGATTCAAGCCATGAGAAGAAAAGACCAGCGCATCCCCATTGGTGAGGCAATGCCAATAGTAGATGAGATTTTGTCCCGGCTTGGGCAGGTTCCCGGGGTTAAAAATCTGGTTCCAGCCGGAAGCCTGCGCCGTTTCAAGGAGACGGTGGGCGATATTGACCTCATGGGGACGGCCGATGACGCCACCAAGGTAATGCATACTTTTACCACCTTGCCTATGGTCAGGGAGGTCTCGGTCAGCGGCACAACCAAGTCAAGCGTGGTCGTCTCCGGCGGGCTTAAGGTTGACCTCAGGATTGTGGAGCATGACTCGTTTGGCTCTTTGCTTCAGTATTTCACCGGAAGCAAGCAGCACAATATTAACCTCAGGGAAAGGGCACACCGAAGGGGACTAAAACTAAGTGAGTACGGCATCACCGATTTGGCTACGGGTAAGCTGGAGAGGTTTGCCACCGAGGAAGCCTTCTATGAGCGGCAGGGGCTAGTGTTTATCCCACCTGAACTGCGAGAGGGGCAACAGGAGATAGGGAGGGCGGAAGAGAACGCTCTCCCCAGGCTGGTAGAGCTATCGGATATAAAGGGAGACCTCCATGTTCATACCGACTGGAGTGATGGGCGTGACAGCATTGAGGCAATGGCACTAGCGGCTAAAGCCCTTGGCTACCGGTATCTGGGAATCGCCGACCATTCCGGCGGTCGTGGCATTGCCCATGGGCTGGATGCTGACCGACTTAGGCAGCAAATAGTTGAGATTAAAAAGCTTAACCAGAGGCTAGACGGCATTCATATCCTTTGCGGCATGGAAGTGGACATCCGCGCCGATGGCACTCTGGATATGCCTGATGAGCTTCTTGAGGAGCTGGATATTGTTACCGCCGCAGTGCACTCGGCGATGAACCAGAGCCAGGAGCAGATGACAAAGCGGCTTATACTGGCAATGGAAAATCCCCATGTAGATGTGGTGGCGCACCCAACCTCCCGTCTTTTGCCAGGTAGAGAGCCGGCGGCAGTAGATATGGAGGCTATCTTCCAGGCAGCGGCGAGGACTAAGACCATATTGGAAATCAACGCCATGCCCAGTCGGCTTGACCTCAAGGACATCCATGCCTATCGGGCGAGGGAGTTGGGGGTAAAGCTAATAATTAACACCGATGCCCACTGCACCGAGCATCTGGGATTTATGCGCTTCGGGGTGGGGGTAGCCAGGCGGGGCTGGTGCCAGCCGCAGGATATATTAAATACCCGCCCACTGAAAGAGGTCATAGCTTATTTGAGGAAATAGGGAAATGCCAACCCAGAACCTAACGGTAACACGCGGCGGTAATATTGAGGCAATAAGACACCTAGAGCAGGCAATTATTGCTGGCAAGCACTGGTATCTCGCCTTGCTTGAGGCTATCGGGCTATGGACTGAGAGCGAGGAAACCTATAACGGTCGCCATTACCGCTACCTTATTGATGGTGAAGCCTTTGACTGGCTGCTTCTGGCGGAACGGCTATGTGCGGCGGTAGATGACCTTGTGCCTGAGGATGAAAAACTCGCCCTCCTCTTCCATGGCAAACCACCGATTAGACTGACCAAGAATAGGTTCAAGGAGCTTATCGGCGGTGCCAAATACCGTCAATACCTTAACTACTTTTATGGCGTTACTGTGGAAGAGGCGTTGAACCTGGCGGTGCAGGAGGAGGTGCGCAAGGAGCGGCGTACCTCGGGCTATAATAATGAGCATAATCTGGTTAATGAGGTCTACCAGCGAATATACGGTGCGACCAAAGCTATATTGCTTAAGCGCTTCCGGCGGGAGAAAAGTTACCCACAACTCAGGTCTATCACCCTGACCGAGCTCAGGGAGTTTACCTACTGGCTATTTAAGTATCGGCTCAAGCATTGCGATAAGGCAAGGGTTGCCAGCGATACCAAGAAGGCACTGGAACAATTGGCGGCTAATGGTTTTTCCAGCTTTAGCTAGGTTTATCTAACCCTTGTTTTAGCCTTTCCAGTTTATCCCTTCTTGTAGCTAGTTTATCTCGCTCTTTATTCACCACCGCCGCCGGCGCCTTGCTGAGAAAGGCTTTGTCCTTGAGCCTGGCTTCAATGGCGGCAATCTCAGCCTGACTTTGTTCTATCTCCCTCTGCAGCCGTTTCTGCTCCGCCTCAAGGTCAACCATACTTTCCATTGGTATGATTACCTCAGACTCTTTGAGCACCAATGCCACGGTATTTTCACTCCTCGGGGCTTCTCGGCTGTCCAGGAAAATAACCGGTCTTGCCTGAGCCAGGGTCTGAATCGTCTGGGAATAGGGGGTGATGGCTGGGGTGAGCTTGCCAGCGTAGACCTGCGCCTCAATCCATCTGGCGCTCTCTACCTTATATTGAGCCCGGACATTGCGAATAGAGTGTATTATCTCTATTATTGATTCCATAACCCGTTCCGCCTGCGGGTCAATAGCCTTTTCATCTGCCTCAGGGTAGGCGGCGAGCATTATGGACTCGGTTTCCTGCCAGCCTGAAGGCAAGCGCTTTTTAAGATTTTGCCATAGCTCTTCGGTGACGAAGGGCATACAGGGGTGCAACAATCGGAGCGACATTTCCAGAACACGGACCAGAACCGGGAGGGGGGATGGCACTTCCCCGGAGCGGAGGCGAATCTTGGCAAACTCAACATACCAGTCGCAGAATTCGCCCCAAAGGAAATCATGGGTTTGCCTCTGGGCTTCGCCAAACTGGAAGTCCGCCATCAATCTGGTTACTGTGGATATGGTGCGACTAAGCCGGCTTAGAATCCAGCGGTCTTCAAAGGGGCGTTTTTCAGGTGTCACTAGTCTATCTAAAACTGCTTCTGATACGAATTTCTCTGGAGATGGCAAGCTCCTAATCACAAACCGGGTGGCGTTCCACAGCTTGTTGGCAAAGTTTCGGCCAGCTTCTAGTCGTGTTGTCGTCAGCTTGATATCATTCC
>Ga0315280_10012070_pt1 | contig 10512 bp, 11 predicted proteins | sample YL17G06_40_MG_FD_203697 | JGI IMG/M metagenome (GOLD analysis project Ga0315280, IMG submission 203697) | Sediment microbial communities from Yellowstone Lake, YNP, Wyoming, USA - YL17G06_40 | ecosystem: Environmental > Aquatic > Freshwater > Lake > Sediment | place: USA: Wyoming | collected... | reverse complement strand
CAAAATCTCAAGAAATCCCTACTTCAGCGGGGGGAGGCAAGTCAATCTTCAATAAGAGCCAAAGAATAAAAAGGAATTGAGCATTATAGGCTAAAATATTTTGACAATACGGACACTGGAGAAAGGAGGAAAGATATGAAAGGTTACTCCAGGGACCATATTTTCTGGATCGCCATTGCGGTCATCTCTCTGGCTCATGTGGACTTTTGGGCATGGGACAAGATCCATCCCTTGCTGTTCGGCTGGGTGCCCTACCACCTGTGGTTTGACGGAGTGCTTACCATCGCAGGGGCTTTATTTTTTTTCTGGTGGGGAATTCAGGGTTGGCCAGATCCCCCTGAGGGGTTTGAGAAATAGAGGAGTCGGAAATGGAATCTTTAACACTCATTCTGCTGATCATCGCCCTGCATTTCGCCATTGTGCTTTCCATCGGATGGTATAGCTGGAAAGCTTCCAAGCCCACGCCCGAAGACTATTTCATGGGCAGCCGGACTTTTGGGACTCTGGCTCTGGTGATTTCCATTTACGCCACGAACATGACTGCTTTTTACATGATCGGGATCCCCGGATTTGCCTACCATAAAGGAATTGGGGTCTATGGATACGTTGCCTTTGGGACGGCCATTATAACCCCGGCCCTTTACTATCTGGTCGGGTACCGGGCCTGGCTTCTGGGAAAACAAAAAGGCTATATGACTCAGCCGGAGTTCTACGGAAAACGATGGAACAGCGACGCGGTCTCGGTCGTGTTCTTTTTCTTTCTTCTTATCTTCACGATTCCTTACCTCTGCGTATCCGTGATCGGTGGGGGCATCGCTTTCAACTTGATCACCAAGGGAGCTGTTTCTTATCCCCTAGGGGCGTTTTTCATCATTGCGGCGGTTTCGGCATATGTCGCTGCCGGCGGCATGAGGGGTACGGCCTGGGTGAATATCTATCAGGGATTTGTTTTTATGATCGCGGGAGCTGTATCTTTCGTCCTCCTGGGTGAAAGACTCGGCGGTTTCTCGGAAATCTCCGGCCGTGTGCTTGTGGAAAAGGCCCAGCTGTTTATGCGTGCCGGGAACTTTACTCCCAGGGAATGGTTCAGTTATCTGCTGATATCCCCTTTAGCAGTTATCGTATTTCCCCACGTTTTCTCCAAGCTGTTAATCGCGAAAAGTGTGATCAGCCTGAAAAGGCTCACTTTCTGGTATCCCCTCATGGTACTCCTTACCTGGCCTCCAGTGATTTACATCGGATTATGGGGTGCTATTTTGAAACCCGGGTTGCTCGGAAAAACCTCCGATTCAATTCTTCCCTGGATGTGCGCCGAGTATTTTCCCTTGTCGCTCTCCGGAATTGCCCTGGCCGGAATTCTGGCAGCACTGATGTCTTCCATTGATGCCATGTTTCTTAGTTTGAGCACCATGCTGACCCGGGATATACTGGCCAAATTCTTCCCTCACCGCATTCAAGGGAAAGAAGTTGTTACCGGTAGGGTCTTTATTATTCTACTGGCTGTTTTGGTATTTATCGTAGCGATTCTGCGCCCGAGCAGCATCTTCATCATCGCCACGTTTGCTTTTTCGGGGTATGTGGTAGCCGCCCCGGCTATGATCGGAGGTCTCATTTGGAAAAAAGCGACCAAATACGGCGCTCTGGCTTCGATAGGGGTTCCTGGCCTTTTGGTACCCATCTATCAGTTCACCGATCTCCTCCAATGGACCACTTTCGGATTTCTTTACAACATCCCTGTACTCGTTTTATCGACCTTCCTGTTTGTTGTTGTCTCGCTTCTGACTCCACCTCTCCCTAAAAATTATACGGATGAATTTTTTGGCGTGCTCGACCAAGTTTATTTGAAGAAATAATATGACTGGAATATATAAATTTGATCCGAATTGTAAAAGTCAGGACCTGACCTTGCGGATAGTGTCAAGTCAGGCGGGGACTTCTTCCTGTAACTTTCACTTCCAAAAATTCTAAAAAAGGTGTATATTACAACCACAAATCAACAATAGGTATACCCAAACCTTAACCAGATAATTCTTCGGTAAATTATGTCGATGCGACGTAGTATTGTTTAATCTAATATTATTTTGTAAATAAAGGGTTGTTTTCGGACTAGTTTAAACAAGAACAAGACTTTTAGGGATATAAAAAAGCTTATTCCTTTAGAAATATGGTAGGAACATAAAAAATAATGGAAGCCTCAGGAATCGTAATATGAAGACCCACATTAATCCCAAGATCATAACTTGGGCCCGGGAGAAAGCCGGTCTGACTGTTGAAGCCTTGGCTAAGAAAATGAGGCGAGACCCCAACGAAATTGAGCTGTGGGAGCAAGGAAAAGCCGACCCCAGTTACGCGTCTCTTGAGAAACTCGCTTATAACCATCTGCATGTTCCACTGGCCGTCTTCTTCTTTCCTGAGCCGCCAAAGATTGAGGACCCAAGAACGAAGTTACGGCGGTTACCAACTTACGAACTGGATCGGTTCTCGCCCGACACATACGAGAAATTCCGCCTCGCTCAAGCTTATCAGGACTCCCTATCAGAACTTATGCGTGAGATTCGATTCAGAAAAATCATCTTTCGGGATATTTTGCCCGATAGCTTTACCCCAGTTGCACTCGCACAAAAGGCTCGCGAGTACCTCGGCATCAGCGTCAGGCAGCAGTCTATGCTGAACTCTTGCGAGACAGCGTTCAAGATGTGGCGTCACGCCATCGAAGAAGTTGGGGTCTTTACGTTTAAGGATTCCTTTGAGGATCGTTTCATTTCCGGCTTTGGTCTCCTGGACGAAGAGTACCCCATAATATTCGTCAACAACTCGAACTCCTTCTCCCGGCAAGTGTTTACGCTCATTCACGAGTTGTCCCACATCCTGTATGGCGTGAATGGAGTCACGGATATCGATGAATCTTACATCGATTTGATGGGCCCCAAAGATCGCCAAGTAGAGATCAACTGCAACAGATTCGCAGCACACTTCCTTGTGCCCGATGATTCATTTCGAGATGACTTGGCATATTTTTTATCCGCTGGAACTGATTCGATTTCCCAGATAGTGGATCGGTACTCTGTCAGTCGTGAAGTAATACTTCGGAGACTCCTCGAAAATGGTGCTGTTACGAAGGAGTATTATGAAAGAATGGCCGCTCAGTGGAATAAGGAGTATCTGCGCCGAGAGAGATCAAAGGCCGGTGGCAATTACTACCTAACGCGCCTCGCTTACCTTGGGGAAGGATTCGCGCGTGTAGCTTTCGAGAACTACTACAGAGGGCGCCTAAGTAGAACGCAACTCGCCACTCATTTAAATATGAATTCACGCCACCTACCAAAGATCGAAAGCTACATGAGGTGGTGATGGTGTATGTTCTTGATACAAACGCCTTTTACACGCTCGGAAACTACTACCCCTCTCGATTCCCGACAATTTGGCGGCGAATCGACCAACTCGTAACGAAAGAGGAATTCCGTTCTGTCAAAGAGGTTCGGCGAGAGATCGAGATTAATTGCCCATTTGAACACATTGAGGAATGGGTGCGCGCAAATCGGCACATTTTTCACAAACCGGATTCACGCGAATTGAAAGTGGTGTCGGAAATTTTTAAACGTAAACAATTCCTGGGGTTGGTTAGAAAAAACCATATCCTTCGTGGATTGCCAGTGGCTGACCCCTTTATAGTAGCCGCAGCGAAAGTCAACAGCGGTATTGTAGTAACACAAGAGACTCTTAAAGAGGCTGCAGCGCGCATACCAACGGTGTGTAAAGAGTTCGACGTGCAGTGGATAAACGTCGAGCAATTCTTGGAAAAAGAGAAGCTCCAATACTAGCTTAACCAAACGCTGCACCGGATGCGGCAAGCCGCGCTGCTGGGGTCTCACGTTATACCCGTATGAGAGAAATGATTGAAAAGGCTTTAAATGACGCTCTTGAACTTCTTCTGAGAGCTGATGAAGGAATTTAAAGAGTAGATATTAATGAACGGACAATTTCGCATAGGCTTGCGATTTACCTCGAACCGCATTTTCCTGGGTGGAACGTAGATTGTGAGTACAATCGAAACCATGATGATCCTAAACGACTTGAGATACCACGTAGAGATGTTAGATCAGATGATACTCAAGCAACCACTGTATTCCCTGATATAATCGTTCACAGAAGAGGGACAAATGAAAATCTTTTGGTTATTGAAATGAAGAAAACAACAAGCCAGGAGGACGATATATAACCTTGCATAAATAAAGCTACATGTGCTATCATGGTATCGGGAGGACGATACCATGAACGCGAAAAGGATTCATGGAACCAAAAGCACGATTAAAAGGCTCATCCGATTGTGCAAACAGGCTGCCCAAGAAGGGGCCTACCGGGTGGCGCGGAGACTGCATGCGGTGGTGCTCAATATGGAAGGACGAACTGCTCCTGAAATTGCCGGTCTCCTCAAAGTGCATCGATCCAAGGTCTCCATCTGGTTGCACCATTGGCAGCAATGGGGGATGGAAGGGATTTTGGAGGGACACCGCCCTGGTCGCCCCAAGGAACTCTCCGATAAGCAACTGCAGACTTTGGGGGACATTTTGGATAGTGGCCCCATTGCCTATGGATTCAATTCCGGCGTTTGGACCTGCCCGATGGTCTCCAGGGTTATTGAGGAAGAATTCTCGGTTCCCTATCATCCAGCCCATGTCTCCCGTATCCTTCACAAATTGGAGTTCTCCGTCCAGCGACCCAGGAAGGTCTTGGCCCGTGCGGACAAGCAAGCTCAATCTCGGTGGGTGCGGTATCGCTATCCGGACATTAAAAAAAAGCCAAGAGCGAAGGAGCCGCGATCCTCTTCGAAGACGAAGCCACCTTCCGGCAGGAACCCACTCTTTACCAAACTTGGGCAAGGGTAGGATACCAGCCCGAAATTCCCACCACTGGACAGAGGAAGACTTTAAAAGTCTTTGGCACGATCGATCTCTATGCTGCCCGTTTCCTCTACCATTTTCAAAAAGTCTTCAATGCTTCGACCTACATTGTCTACCTGGAGAGGATAGTGCGAAGCTATTTTCCTCGCAAAATTTATCTGATCCAGGACAACGCCTCCTACCACAAGGACGGGGAGGTTTGGGATTGGTTTTCTGGGCATCGCAAGAACATCGAGGTTCACAATCTGCCCACCTACTCGCCAGAACTCAATGCGTTAGAAAGAGTCTGGCACTATACGCGAATGGATGCCACGCACAATCGTTACTTCGTGACTCTCGACGAACTATATTCATCCTTAACTTCAACTTTCCGGAGTATCCAGAAAGCTCCATTTCAGGTCCAAGGTCTCTTACATCCTTTTCAATAGAACTGTATGTCGCCTTATTTATGCAACGCTATATAGCTATGATTTAGGCAAGTTGCGTGCCTTCAAACAACAACTCGGCTATCGCTTTGCGGTGTTTATAAAGGTAATAACCGATGGTCAAGTAGGAATAGACAGACTGGATTGGCTATAAAGCGTCACTCAAGCGGACTGCTAAAAAGCCGCTGCTGATTTCAGGCGTTATCTTCTCTTTCACTCCGTATTCTGCAACTTTCAGGATTATTCTTAATTGAAGAATAATAGGTGAAACAAACAACCCGAAAAAAAGCAGTCTGCTCACCTGTTTCTTCCTGTACTAAACGCTTCCAAAAAGTTTCAGAAAGGTGTATATTACAACCACAAATTAACAATAGGAAGTGACGCAAAGCTTAAGTAAAACAGAAGAATACTTTTAGAGACATCAAAGAGTTTGTTTCTTAGACAATATATTAATGTTTTTGGAGGTGTAGAAACATGATTGTAACTTCTGCTTTTGTAGGCCGAAGTTTTGAAAAAGAGGATGAGCCTCTTTGGATCGAAATAAGCAAATTTCTTGACTCTTTAAGAAAAGTAGGCTTCTCATGGGAAGATGCTGAAGAAGCTCAGGCGAAACCCATCTCAGATAAAGTAAAGGAGAAGATCGACAGAAATGATTTTTTTATAGGAATACTGACAAAGCGTGATCCTATCTGCAACAGGTATCTGCCCTTAGGAGATAGGTATTCCCTCCTCGCAAGTGTTACAAACTGGCTAACCTCCTATTGGGTAATTCAAGAGAGCGGTTATGCAATTGGTAAAGGAAAGAAGGTTTTATTCATAATAGAAAGCGGATTAGGTGTTCCGGGTGGGTTAAATGCTGATTTCGAGTATGTTCTTCTCGATAGGCGTAATCTTTCTGATGCTTTCAGAAAGTTAAACGAGATAGTCTCTGAAGAAATTGGGAAAAAGATTCCGCTTGTTGAGGAACAGCCAAGTGGGAAAAGTATAGAGATCAACATTCCTCCAAAATCAGAAATTAAGGAACGGGAGGAAGAAATTGAAGAAAAGACCACAACCTTTGCAGTAGTTTTGGAAGCGATAGAGAAAAAAGATTTTCCAATTGCACAAGAAAAATTTGATTTATTACTACAAGAGGAAAAATTCAGAAGTGATCCAGAACTTCAAATTCTGGCAAAACTTATCTTCTATCGAAAATTATACTTTTCTGGTCAAAGCGAGACGCTTGATCAATTAAGGAAAATTGCGAATGAAAATCCAAATAATTATTTTGCAGTGGAAGCCTTAGTTGATTGTTTTGAGTTCTACGACCAGCACGAAGAATCCATAAAAACGATTGAATCTTATATAAACCCAGAACACAATGATGCAAGAATTAGATTACTAATATTACTGTCATCGATAGACCTTAAAGAAAAAGCTTTTGAACGTGCCAAAGATAGATTAAGTCCTCTCCTTCATGATGTTGCGTTGAATTCGAGAAAACAGAACTTTCACATTTACAAAGCTCTCGGTGACATTTATAAAGAAAAAGGTGAGTTGGATACATCTTGTTTCCTATATGAAAGGGCTTTGGACTATGAACCGATTCACCTTGATGTCAGATTTACGTTGGCCTATAATTATGCGGAATTGAAAAGGGTTTCATTATCTGCATACCACTATAAAACATATTTAAAAACAGAAGAGAACACTGCAGCCATGAATAACCTCGGATTGGAATACGAAGAATTAAAACTCTTGGGGAAAAGTGTCCAATTACTAAAGAAGGCGGACAAATTAGATTATACTTTGGCCGCTTCGAATTTAGCTCGAATGTACATCGAAAAAGGATTCTATGAGGAGGCCAAAAGTATATTAACGAAGGCTGCCGAAAAGAAAGATCACCATCAGAATGTAGATTACTATTTAAGCGAATTAAAGAATTCGGAGGAAAAAGAAGAGAAAGAAGCGGAATTGATATTCGAAGATACAAGGAAGAACAGGGAATTTCTCATTGATTTTGCCCAGGCTGTTTCAATACCCTTTGATAAGTATACGGAATTAAATGGAATATGGGTCACCGAATATGGCGAACTAGAAAAGTATGCCATCAAGTTTGTTCAACCAAATATTCTTATAGGAGAGCATGAACTCAAAGCTCCAACCGCTTCTAGTCTCTTACCTGCTTTAGCTGGATCTGAATCAGAACCGGCACTACAAACAAAACGAATAACATTCTCAGGGACAATTACCAACCGAGGTATACGATATTCAGTGAAAATATCTATACCCGGTAGGACTTTTCTTACACAAACGGTGTCGAAATTCAGTGGCTTGGGTGTCTTACATTTAGAAAGTCAAGAAATAGAATTTTCTGTTGAGAAAGACGGAAAAACAGAATTCTTTTCATCAAGAAAGAAGAAAGTGGCAAACGTTATCCCCTCTTTCAATCAGAAATCTTCAATTTCCTAAACTGTATTGAAGTAAACAGTTGTAGGTGTTATTCGCATCCCTCTTTCTTGCTGACTCCTTCCTGAAAGAGTGATTTCTTGGATATCTTCTATTAATACGTACTTTCAAGTAATAATTGATAATTCAATATTGTCACAAAAAATTATTGACACAATATGAGACCCTCTTTATAATCGGACACATGAGGGGAGATACTATGTGCCCAATAAAAAGCAAATGCACTGATTTGTTTGTTGCAGGTGTCATCTGCTTCAACTGTACCTTTGGTTTTATGTGTGAGTATAAAAAAAACCGATTTGCTGACACTTTTTCTAATGAGGTGCCAAGAGAAAAATATTTTCCTCAGGCCACTAAAGATTCAATTACAGTTGTAGCTTCGTCCTCGAGTCCCCTCACCCCTCCCGGTAACTCCCTATTAACAAGAATCGAGCCAGATCCAGTTATTAAAGGAAACCAACTACACTACTTTACTTTTAGGCTGGTTTCTGGGGATGAAAAGGAGGAGAAAGGCAAATGAAATATGTGCAAAAAAGCTATTCGGAGTTAACCTACGAAAAGTATTAAAGGGGCCGTTTCTGTTTTCCTTACATTGTTTTGATGAAATAATTAGAATTGTTCTCTTTACCTTGAAATAAATAGAGCCGTCCCCTTTATCAGGCCAAGGCGGAGCCTAACACTTCAGCGGATGGCTTATGGCCACCGCTGACTTTGGTCGGTCAGCGCAAGGGAGGGAATATGAAAAAGCATGCTGTTGTCTTCTTGGTAATGACACTGGTATTTGTCTTTTCAGGGTGTGTCGGCAGTCCGGTTCATTCAACACTCAAATACAACAGTGTGCAAAGCGAAATCTCGCGCAACAACAAGAATCTGATGGTGCTGAAGATCGGAATTACACAGGAACAGGTTCTCCAGCACATGGGACAACCCGCGAGATCAGAAGGCTATGAATGGGGTTTAGCGTGGTTGTACCGAACCGCTATGACCAGCGGCATTTACGGCACTGCTGACAGCGACTTCACCCCCGTTGTGTTCGATAAAAATGGAAAGCTGGTTGGTTGGGGTCGCAATTTCTTCACGGAGCATGCCAAACGATACGAGTTTAAGATCAAACACGAATAGTGAAACAGCGCTAACAATAGGCTCACTTTCAATCGGAAATCATCAACTCCAACTACAGGCAAATCCTAACTCTTTGTAGGTGAAACCATCAATTGAGACTTGGGTTGATATTATTTACTAAATCAAGTCTTGATTTTCACAAATAAAGGTTTAAATTCTGAGACAATGCCAACCTTAAAGGTTGGCTTTTTCAAATTTTTCTTGACATTCTTTCCGGCCCTTGATAAAAGAAATTATCTTTTCAGTCCCGCTTTACAAAGAGAGACTAACCTCTAATCCTAATCAAATTTCCCTTCTTCATTCACTTCTACATTTTTCATAATGCCTTTTTCTTCATGATAACCGTTGCTGAACTTCCTTTAAAGTCACGGGTTCCCCAGAGCTCCTTTAAATTTTTGTTCATTTTAAAAACAAACTTAGGCCTATTGACTCCTTCACCCCACTCAATTTTTGGTCTTGACCCGGGAATGACTTTGGCCACACCACGGGAATATCCTTTTGTGATGTTCCATCGTGGGGCATCTCCCCAGGCATAGATAACTTTGGCTTGCTCAGAATCGATTTCTTCTACAATTAAGATAGCATCCAAAACATTTTCCCATACCCCTTCCCATTTTCCAGAAAAAGCGGCTATTTCTTTTAGGAGATCTGATGAGGGGGTTATAATTTCGATACCTTCAGGTAATGGAATTGCCTGAGGGAGACATACCTCTGAAGTTAGAAATAAACTAAATAAGACTGACAGAGCCAAAAAAATTAATTCCTTCTTTTTCATGTCTCGTCCCTCCTCCTTTCCCAAAATAGCCATTAAAAGATAATGAGATTGGGATCAATCCCCATCACTTCTCCATATTTGAAAATCCCTTTAAAATATAGGTCCTTTCGACTCAGAATTGCCCAAACCTGCCTTTGGTTCCACTCGCTGCCATTCCTTCTCTTGTAACCTTTTTCATTAAGATAATCGGCTATCTCTCGTCCGCTTTTTGCCTGGGCATCTAAAGAAAAAATTAGCTTTACGATCTCCACCTCCTGGGGATTTTTCTTTATTTCCTTGCTGTTTCGCATATACCCGTAAGGGATGTTCCCACCGGGGAATTTCCCTTTCCTCACCCTTTCTTCTCTCCCTTTCTTAAGTCTTTCAATGATTTCCTTTCGGTTCTCTTCAGCAATGGCCTCTTTGATCTGTCTGATCAGCACATCTTTGCGGTTATTTCCATCATAATGGGGCATATCCGCAATGAAGATCTTCACGCCTATCCTTTGAAGATCGTAAAAGAAGTTCTCAGTGAACCTGAGATCTCTGGACAATCGGTCTAAGGAAGCAACGATAATGGCTTTCACCTTACCCGCCTTACAGTCCCTGATTAATCTTTTGAGGGCTCTTCTATCTTCCTCAATCCCGCTTTTGGCCTCATCTATATAGAACCCATCGACCGACAACCGAAAAAGCTCAGCATAATTCTTTATATCCCTCATCTGAATATCGATTCCGTAACCTTTCTTTTTCTGCTCCAGGGTAGAGACCCGACAGTAGCCCACGATTCTCTTTTTCTCCATGTCTTCATGGTTAATGGTTATTCAAGTCTCTCTTTGTAAAGAGAGACTAATACTATTTT
>Ga0315280_10012069_pt1 | contig 10513 bp, 4 predicted proteins | sample YL17G06_40_MG_FD_203697 | JGI IMG/M metagenome (GOLD analysis project Ga0315280, IMG submission 203697) | Sediment microbial communities from Yellowstone Lake, YNP, Wyoming, USA - YL17G06_40 | ecosystem: Environmental > Aquatic > Freshwater > Lake > Sediment | place: USA: Wyoming | collected... | reverse complement strand
AAGTGCTATCGCCTTCTTTATCGGCATCTGGCTTGGCCTTAAGTTTCCATTCCACCATATATTCGTCATCCTCGGAATAACGCTAATAATATTAGCTGCGATCTTAGCGAGAAGAGCCTTTTTTCGCGTCGCCACAGTGCTGGCAGCCATCGGTTTCTTTGCAGTCGGCGGATTTCTTATCAAGCCATACAGAGAGCCATCCCCCTATCACCCAGAGATAAAAGAAGTGCTCAATCGAAAAATCGATGTCTGCGGTAGAGTGAGCTGGTTTGAACGTCTGCACGAAGGCGCTGAGATAGTTTTAGATCAAATGACCGCTGAAATTAACGGCTCAGAAGTTCGACTGCGCGGGAAGCTGCGGGTAAAGCTAGATGAGCAAGTTGAAAAGGTAGGCGGCGGAGAGCGCGCCTGCTTCTTCAACTTAACGCCGCATCTAGCGTCAACCTACAGGAATCCAGGCGGCTTCGACTATCAGTATTACCTCAAGCTCCAGGGGATCGAAGCCGTCGCCTCCGCAAAGGCAAAGAACTTAGATATCCAAGGGCGCATGATCGATCCTTTCAGTCTAATCCTCCGGGTTCGAGCAAAGATTCGCAAAGCGCTGGACCAAAATTTCTCAAACCCGTACAGAGCACAGCTTAAGGCGCTAATCTTGGGAGAGCAGAAGGAGATACCGGAAGAGCTTTGGGACATATACTACGTAAGTGGCATAGCACACCTCCCTTCAATCTCTGGATTTCATATCGGCGTGATCGCAGCAGTTGCCTATGCTTTTGGCTGGTGGCTTCTGCGCAAGATCGCGCGCCCGAATCGCTATATCGATGCGACAAAGTTCGTCGGAATAGTCACCATGATACCCATAGTTATCTATACGCTGATAGCAGGAGCGAGGGCACCAAGCCTGCGCTCAGCAATCATGGCAGCGCTCGTTTTCTTAGCACTTGCGCGCAAGCGACCGCCGAAACTTCGAGCTGTCGTGTTCTCCGCCGCGTTGCTCGTAGGATTATTGTGGCCCCCGGGCGTTCTCACCGCAAGCTATCAGCTCTCCTTCGCCGCCGCAATGGCGCTCATCGTCCTCGTTCCGAGATTCCACAAACTTTTAAAACAGCAACCACAACCAACCATTCTTCCCACTTCGCCTGCCAAAAAAATTTCGAGATCCATAGCAGATTCATTCTTCGTAAGCCTGGCTGCAAACATCGGAGTTCTGCCGTTCCTCATCTTCTATTTCCATCGTCTGAGCATCATTGCTCCCATCGCCAATCTGGTAATTCTTCCTATTGTCGCACTCTTTCTTCCCCTGATCGTCCTTGGCGGCTTTCTCACGCTGATCTGGGAAGGCTTCGGAGTCGCGCTACTTCAAGTAGTCCGCCCTTCGCTGTGGTTGATGGATAAACTAGCCTACGCTTTTACAAAAGTCCCGTGCTCATCGGTCTGGACAGGCACAATAGATTGGTGGGAAATATTGCTATGCGGGCTGGGATTTGCAGCGATACTCGCAAAAACAAAACGCTTGCGACTGCTAGCAATTCCATGCTTCGGCGCTATCGTCTTCTGGGAGATATGGCTTGGAAATATCGCGCCCGCGTTAAAAAAAGACCTGACTATAACATTCATCGACGTTGGACAAGGTGATTCGGAGTTGATAGAAGCGCCCAATTCCACTCGCATCCTCATCGACGGAGGCGGTGTTGAGACGGGCTCTTTCGACATCGGAAAAAGCGTTGTCGCGCCTGTGCTGTGGAAGAAGAGAATCCGCTCGCTCGACCTTGTTATCCTTACCCATTCGCACCCAGATCACTTCGATGGCCTTAGATTCATCACAGAAAATTTTAAAATCGGTCAGTTCGAACACCCCAACCTTTATTGCCCCGATCCAAGATATAAAGAGTTGCTAAACACACTGGCAGCTCAAAATATTCCGACAAAAATTGTCGATATATCGACGCCCAAACAAACTTTGAACGCTGTTCAAATCGACTTTCTAAATCCACCGCCAGAAGTGCGCGATCAAGGGAATTTTCTTTCTAACCTGTCGCTGAACGATAAATCGCTTGCGTTAAAAATTCGCTGGAAAAATTTTTCGCTTCTAATCATGGGCGATGCCTCAATAGAAGCGCAAAAACTGATCTTGAGCGCAAGCAAAAATTTAAAGGCGAACGTAATAAAAATTGCTCACCATGGAGCGCGCGACGCTATATCGTCAGATTTCTTAGACAAGGTAAAGCCACAGGCTGCCGTAATTTCAGTCGGAGCAAGAAATATCTATGGCTCGCCGCACGCTCAAATTCTGGGCATCCTGTTGGATAACAACATCGCCACCTTCCGCACCGACGAAGATGGCGCAATAATTGTAAATGCGACGGAACGAGAATTTTCAATATGCGGCTGGAGTTCAAAGAGGTGTAAAAATTTTGAGGAGCAAAAAGATGAAAAGCCTTGAGCTTGAATTGATCGAGTTCATCAAGAAAAAAGTTTCACCGAGTAAAAACCTCGTGGCCGGCATTGGCGACGACTGCGCGATATGGCGTGTTCCCAGCGGTTACGAACAGACCGTCAGCTTCGACTCGCTTATCGAAGGAATTCACTTCGACTTTAAATTTACATCCGTGCGCGCCCTCGCATGGCGAGCGGCTGCTCGCGGTTTGAGCGACATCGCCGCATGCGGCGCAAAACCTACGTTCTGCCTGCTCGGACTCGGCCTGCCAAAAAATGTAGACGAGCAACAGGCCAAAGTTTTTGCCTCAGAATTCATCAAAGCGCTCGCTCGATACAACGCAAAGCTCGTCGGCGGCGACATCTCTGAGGCCGATAAGTGGATCGTCGGAGTCACAGTCGTAGGAATTCAGAAAAAAGGGCTTGCGCTTTTGCGCTCAGCCGCATCCCCCGACGAAATCCTCTTCGTCACTGGATACACTGGACTCGCTATGGCCGGATTGAATATCTTGAAAAATTATCCAGAACTTGCTTTGAAATTCCCCACGCTCGTTAAATCATACTTGAGACCTATGCCGAGAATTTCAGAAGGGCTATTTTTAGCAACTCGAAAAATTGCCACGAGCGCAATCGACATCTCAGACGGACTGCTGCTGGACTCATGGAGGCTCGCGGAATCGAGCGGCGTTGCAATCGTGATTGAAAAGGAGAAAATCCCAATTGCAAAAAGCCTTCAAATTTTTTGCGAGCTCGTAGGAAAATCGCCCAGTGAATTTATAAGCGCAGGCGACGATTACAAACTGCTGTTCACCGCCAAGCCTCGTAAAATCGAAATGCTCAAAAAGGTGAAGATGCGATTTTACAAGATTGGATACACGAAAAGAGGTAAAGGCGTTTTCATTCAGGACGAAACGGGCAGGCTAACAATTGCACCTAAAGAAGGATACTTACACCTAAAAGGCTAATCGATTTTAACCAGCTCGTATTTTGTTGAGCCGATTCCAAGCTTTTCGGCATATTCGAGTTGAACCCGCCAGTCTATCTTCGGGTGAACGTCTCTTATCTTATCGGTTCCCCTCGCAAACGCCGATTTCAGCGCCGAATTCGACAAGCCTATCTGATCGTTGATCGCTTCGACACAGGCCAGATCAACAGCCACCGGGTCCTGGCTTGCAAAAATTCCGACGTCCGGCACTATGGGCGCGTCCGAGTGCTCATAGCAGTCGCACAGCGGTGTCACGTGCGATATGAAGTTGACAAAGAGCGCGCGATTTTTTTTATTCGACAAGACGCCATAGACATATTCCATCATCTTCTCTTGAATCTCTCTGCTCTGCACGTCCCAGTGAAATCTTATCGATTCCGTCGGACACGTGCCGATGCACTCGCCGCACCCGATACACTTCTCAGGAATGATATAAGCCTTTGCACCGCGGACTCGAACCGCGCCGTATCCGCACGCTAAAAGGCACGTCTTGCAACCCTCACACGTCTCTTCAAAGACGTAAGGAGCTATTGTCGAGTGCTGAGCCAGCTTGCCCGCGCGGGCAGCGCACCCCATCCCGACGTTCTTCAGCGCGCCGCCAAATCCTAAAAGCTCGTGCAGCTTGAAGTGCGCGATTGAAACGATGGCATCACTGTTATAGACTTCCGCGCCAATCGTTACGTCGCTAAAGCGTTTCAAATTCACTTTAACCTTCATAGCTGTCGTCCCTTTAATCCCGTCCGCAATGATTATCGGCGCGCCGACGGACGAATAATCAAAGCCATTCCCGATCGCGCACTCGATATGCTTTGGTGCCAGGTCTCTTTGTCCGCGATACAGCGTGTTGGCGTCGGTAAGAAACGGCCGGCCCTTAAGTTCCTTCATCAGTTCGACAGCCTTACGCACAAACACTGGCCTGACATACGCCGTATTTCCGCGCTCGCCGAAGTGAAGCTTCACCGCGATAAGCTTTTTCGGCTCCACGACATCCTTCATTCCCGCGCTGACCATGAGGTCTGCAAATTTATCCAAAATACTCCTATCCAGCTTCGCGCGAAAATCGATCCAATAAACTTTCGACTGCATAGCCAACCTCCCCTTTCAGGTTTTATTATTTTGTGCTAGTTTCTGCAAAGTGACAAGATGATACGCGCGGTTGGCAAATATATTTTTCTCCTCGCCTCTATATTAATAGTTTTCTTCAACTGCACGCCACAATCGAAGAGCGCGCTCAGCTTAAGATCATCGTGGGTCGTGCTGACACCACCATACACCACCGGCCGCGCGGGCGAAACAATATCGATATGTCTGCACCTTCGCAACACTAAAGGGAAACTCTACAAGCCCCAGAAAATCGAAATATTTTCGAGCTCCGGCAGCTCAAGGGGAAAATTTTCTCAAAAGGGGAATGCGATATGCCAGCTTTTGGAAATTAAAGAGCCGAAGGAAATTTCCCTTGCGATATTCGTGGACTCGCAGCTTCTAAATAGGGTTCCGAAGCTGAGGCTTTTAGACCCGCACTCCCCCGACAAGCACTCCGAAAGCCCGTTCGCATTCGAGCTGGCAAAAAAGTTCACGCCGATAGTCATTCAAAAAACAGGTGCGCTGCCAGAGAGCGACCGCCCGATCCCATTCAACTTTGACAGGAATTTCGATTCTTTGGACAACTGGGAACACGCCACATCCTATCGCGGCCCAAGCGCTGTCTATTTCTCCGTAATCACAACCGAGACGCACGCGTTCATCTACTACATATTTTATTACCCGCGTCACTACTCCATTCCTGAACGCGTCGGTTTTACGTGGGAAAACGACTGGTCCGGGATAATGTTGATATGCGAGCGCAGAGGAACAGATTATTTGCCGATCGCCTTAGAAACCGCAACATACCAAGGGTTCAACCAGTACGCCATTTCAAGCGCGGTCTCGCCGAACATCGAGGATATCGAGGGGAATGCAGCGCTATGGCACGGCCGTCCCCTACTGGAAGTCTCGGCATACGAGCATGCCCCCAGGCCGATGTTGCCTGCGGAGCTACAAGACATCGAAACGCTGTCAAACTATCAAGGTTTTGTTTTGATACCCGAAGGCTTCTCACAATCTTTTTTGCCTGCTTTTTTACAAACGTTTTGCATCCCATATCAGCTCCGCTCGTTTTTTGAAGAGATATGGAAGCACAAGGAGGTTATCGGCGCAGGCTCGTTCGAGTTCGTCAAGGGATGGGATCTGCCGGCATTCGTAGCAGGCGACAACGTAACCCCTAACCGCAGCCAACCGCCGTGGGCTTGGGATGACCCGGACGACGGCTCAGTAAAGGCTGGAATGTGGTTTTTAGACCCCGCGCGCACGGTAGAAGAGCACCTCGATGTCGGTGGAGAAATATCACTCTGGTATACATATAACCCATACCTGGGTCTCGACTAAAGACTTACAATATCTTGTATTGATAATCGCTAACTACCACAACAAGTTGTATTTTTTGCTTGAAAATGGAGAAATCTTGCTATATCATATTTTAAATATGTCTTGTTGAGGCTAGATTGTTATGAGGATTAAGAAAATCGAGCTTCTAGGATTTAAGTCGTTCGCAGATATTACGCCAATCGATCTCACCGAAAATATATGCTGCATCGTCGGACCAAACGGCTGTGGAAAATCCAATATCGTGGACGCAGTCAAGTGGGTGCTCGGCGAACAAGGCTTAAAGGCGCTAAGAGCACATTCGAGCGAAGACCTGATATTTTCAGGGACCGAGACGAAAAAGCCCGTCGGATATGCTGAAGCGACATTGGTCTTCGACAACTCGCAAAAGCTGGCACCACCGCCATTCTCTGAGATCGCAGAGATTGCAGTCACCCGTAGAATCTACAGGGACGGCTTCTCAGAGTTCTTCATAAATCGCCGCCCTGCCCGATTAAAACACATTCAAGATTTATTTATGAACACGGGCGCATCCAAAGGCGCATATGCCGTAGTTGAGCAAGGTGAGATCGAGCACTTCATCGAAGCAAAGCCAGAGGAGCGCCGCAAGCTCTTAGAAGAAGCGGCTGGAATAGCGAAGTTTCGAGCCCAGAAGGAAGAGACGCTACGAAAAATCGAACGCACCAAGCAGGATTTAGACAGGATTACCGACATATTATCCGAACAAGAGCACATGCTGCGCTCGCTTAAGCGGCAAGCAGGAAAGGCCGAGCGGTATCACCAATTCAAGCGGGAGCTTCGCGACGTCGAGCTATCGCTAGCCGCTCAGGAGTTTCGCGCATCGCTGAAATCGCTATCGACCATCCAGCGCGAGCTGGCGTCGGTGACCGCGAACTCCGAAGGGCATAAAGCTCAAAAGACAAAACTCGCCATGGAAGTTCAAAATCTGAGGCTCAATCTGTCATCGGCGGAAAACGAGATCGAACAGATAAGAAGGCAAAAGTCAAGCTTAGAAAGCGAGCTCGCAGCGCTGACCGAGCGGCACAAGCAGCTATCTGAACGGCAAATCGAGCTGGAAAATAATTTAACAAGCCTCTCATCAGAACTCTCCCACATCGAACAGGAGCTCGTCGAAACCAAGTCTAAGCGAGAGCAGTATCAAAAGTCGCTCGTCGAATCCAACAAGAAGCTGGAGGCAGAAAGGAATAAAAGCACAAGCATTATAAACGAGATAAAAGAATTCGAGTCCGAACGAGTGAATCTCCAAAAAGAAATCGATGAAATAGTAGCGCAAAAATCTTCTGTCGAGCAAAAAACCGGTCTCGTAGAAAACGAGAGGAAACAGATACTTGAACAGCTGGACCGCGCCAAAAGCTTATCGAGACAAACAGCAAACGAACTCGAAGAGAACCGCGCAAAGCAGTTGCAGGCGAAAAAGACGATAGAAGAGTTATCTCAAAAATTTGACGAAACATTGGAAAAGCACCGTTCGCTCAGGCGCGAAATCGATGAGAACAAAAAGAAGGTTAAAGATTTAAGGAAAGAGGCAGATAGCAAAAAAGAGGTTTGTGAGCGCACGAAGGAGAAGCTCAATAAGAGGACTGCAGAGCTCGCAACGCTGAAAGAAATGGAGCGCAACCTCGAGGGCTATCAACGAGGCGTCAAGGCCATACTCGATCGCTCGAAACGGCTGGGTGGAAGCTCGGTCAAGGGCGTGCTCGCAGATTTCATAGAGGCTGAACCTGAATACGAAGTCGCGGTAGAGGTGGTTTTAGGCGAGAGGCTGCAATCGATCCTCGTCGACAGGCCGACCACCAGCATCTCCGCAATAGAATATCTAAAGCAGACGCGCGAGGGGCGAAGCAGCTTTATCCCAACCGAGCTAAGGCTATTCGAGCCCAAAGAGAATATGCAACTCGCTACGAACGTAAAAAACGATTACGACATCACGCCGCTCATCGAAAAGGTCAAGGCAAAAAAGGAGGTTAAAAAGCTCGTCGATATTCTTTTGGACAGCGTATACGTTGTCAACGACCTCACTCGCGCAAAAGAGATAATGGAGAGCGACGGATTTCCGCCCGAGTTCAAGCTGGTTACACCGGACGGGGAGATATGGGAGAAGCGCGGAGTAATAAGCGGCGGGACGCCGGAAACTCCGTCGTCAGGACTTCTTAAAAACAAGCGCACGATAAAGCTCTACGAAACCGAGCTGGCGTGGCTGCAGATCGAATCGGAAAAGAATCAGAACGAATTTTTAAGAACGCAGGGGCTCGTCGATCGTCTGGAGAACAAAGTCCGAACGACCGAAGCCGAGCAAAGCGAGCTGGAGCGACGGCTGGTTGAACTATCGTCAGCAAAGGAGAAGCAGGAGCTCATCCTGTCAAACCTCAATGAGCACGAAAAATATCTGGCGCAATCCATAGAAGCACCGCCGCTCGTGCCGTCCGAAAAGTTAGAGCCGCTGAAATATCAGAGACAAGAGCTCGCATCACAACTGGAGCAGCTGGCTGAGAAGCTCGAAACGAGCAGAAATAAAATCCGCGCTCTGAACGAGGCGCTCAATTCCAAGCTGGCCGAGCAGAGAGAAAGCGAGTTCGAAAAGCACAGGCTGGAAAATCAGATCGCATCGATTGAAGGAAAGTTGTCAGAGCTCGATTTATACAAAGAAAATATGAATAACCAGTTGGCATCCATCTCCGAACGCACAAACGAGCTGAAGATAAAACAGAAAGAGCTGCAAAGGGAGGTCGACGATTGTGCGCGTGAGACAAAATCGCTAAATACAAAACTCGAAAAGATTGACGGCGAATTATCCAAAAAAATGGATGGATATAAGCACGTGTTGTCAGAAATAGACTACCTCGAAAAAGAGCAGCAAAAGATTTCAGACCAACTCGAAAGCCTGGCCGAAAAAATCAACCAATTAAAGCTGGAGCAAGAGCGAGTGAGCTTATACAAGGACAACGCGGTCCAGCAGATAAAGTCGAAATACAACGAGGATATGGAGCGCGTCTTCCACTCTTATCCCGAAGTAGAGAACATCGAAGAACTGAAGATGAAGAAAGCGGAGCTTGAAGACAAGCTCGACAAGCTCGGCGAAGTCAACCCGATTGCGGATAAGGAGTATCGTGAGCTCCTTGAGAGATTCGAATTTTTAGCGAAGCAGAAACAGGACCTCGAAGGCGCAATTGAAAACCTGAAAAAAGCCATACGAAAGATAAATCAGACCTCGCGCGAGTTTTTGCAGGAAACCCTAGAAGCCGTAAACGTCAAATTCCAAGAGGTCATCCCTCTATTGTTCCCCGGCGGCCAAGGAGAGGTCAAATTGGCAATCCAGGGCGAAGAGCAGGACATTTTGGACGCTGGACTGGAGGTAAACGTCCAGCCTCAGGGGAAGCGATTAAGGAGCATGGACTTGTTATCCGGCGGCGAAAAAGCGCTGGCAGCGTTAGGGTTCATAACAGCGCTCTTCCTTACGAGGCCCGCCCCGTTCTGCATACTGGATGAGGTCGATGCGCCGCTAGATGAAGCCAACGTCGACCGCTTTAAAGACCTGGTAAAACTCCTAGCTCAGAACAGCCAGATCATAATTATCTCGCACAACCGACGCACGATGGAGATGGTCGACATGCTTTACGGTGTAACGATGGAGGAACCAGGCGTATCCAGACTGGTCTCTGTGAACCTGTCAGAGCTTAGATAAGCACTAATTCCTCTCCTCATCCAATTTGAGACATTGGTGTAGCAGCACAGTAGCGCAGCAGTTAGAAAAACTACTGCCTCTGCTGCTCCATTAAAAGAAGATAGAAGCAGGGCCCCATTGCGGGGCCCGGGTGGAGGGGGAACTATTGGAGGGTTTTATGCGGTAAGTGCTTCTCGCCTGAGCTCTTCTTTTAGCTTTGTCGCAAACACGAATGGAGGCTTGAGCGCAAAATCATCGACGCGATTGGCCGGCAAGACTTCAATGCTCGTGCTCGTAATAAACACCTCATCCATGCCAGCGATGTCTTTTAACCGAAACGCTTTTTCCCTGACCAAATAGCCGAGTTTATTCGCGCGCTCCAAAACTTTTATCCTGGTGACGCCGCCGAGAATTTTTTTTGTCAGCGGATGCGTGTATATGACATCTCCCTTTCTTGCGTATACGTTTGAACTCGTCGCTTCCCTTACAATCCCGCCCCGACCAACAAAGATTGAATCGTAATAGCCAAGCTCCATCGCCCTCTGACGCTCAAGCACGTTCGGCAACAAATTCAGCGTCTTTAGATCGCAGCGTCCCCACCTGTAATCCTTAACCGACTTGAGCGCAACGCCTGTTTCATACAAATTTTCGTCAATCCCATCAAACTTATATATTATCGCAATCATGTTTGGGGCAATCGGCGGGAAATAGTGCTGCCTCTTATACGTGCCCCGGCTGATTTGGACGTAAATTGAAGAGTTAAAAAGCCCCGATTTTTCAATAAGGTTATGCACTACTTCTTTAAGTTTTACTTTAATATGCTCAAAACGAATATCAAGCCCGTTAAGAGTTCTATTAAATCGTGCAACATGCTCACTAAGCATGAACGGACGGCCATTATAAACCCGAATTACCTCGTATCCCCCGTCTCCAAAGAACATCGCGCGCTCTTCAACTGGCACTTTTGCCTCTTTCAACGGGAGAATTTC
>Ga0315280_10012067_pt1 | contig 10513 bp, 13 predicted proteins | sample YL17G06_40_MG_FD_203697 | JGI IMG/M metagenome (GOLD analysis project Ga0315280, IMG submission 203697) | Sediment microbial communities from Yellowstone Lake, YNP, Wyoming, USA - YL17G06_40 | ecosystem: Environmental > Aquatic > Freshwater > Lake > Sediment | place: USA: Wyoming | collected... | reverse complement strand
AATTGATCGATCTTCCACGAGATTCTTAAGATTTTTAGGATTTCTCACCTGACTATCTGGACAAAACTTCAGACCGCTCCGCTCAGGCCACCTCCGTCAGCTCCGTCTGAGTCAATCCGCACTCCGAAACTACAAACCACTCCTCCTCGCAGCCAGGACCGGATTCGCCCCCAACCCTCTTGGAGATTTCGAGGTTGTTGCTCAGCTGCCTGGGTGAGAGGCTTGGGTGTTTCCCACCTTCAACTTACGGAAAACGCTGAACCAGCTTCATTCCCGTAGGAGGAAGTCTTTGGATAGTAGCTCTTCTGGAACTTCCCTTTCTGTTGGTAGGTATATCCTAACTGGGACATCTAAGGTAGACAGATATTTGCAGAGTAGAGGCCCAACTTCTCGCCAATCTAGCCAGCCAAGTCCACACCCAAGCGCCGGAATGGCTTAAGATTTTATTCCCTCGTTCACGTAATTGTCGCAGATCCATTGAAGCCCTCTTTCAACGGCTTGTATATCAGCACGTTCTCTCCAGTGTCGCTTCGTTGGGAAAAGAAGAAACCATGGTCACCTAAGGTTTCCTCAACCTCTCCAGCGGAATTCTTAGGTCAGGCTTCCAGACCTTCGGATCTGTCGCGATCTCGGTGAAGGATCTCTTCACGAACCAGGCGACATGGTGCCCCTTGTAGAAGGGTCTGTGCGCCCCGACGGGTGCCGGGTCAACCTTGACCAGCTCGTACTCCTTCGAGCCGAGTCCGATGGCGGCTCCGGCGTTTACTGTAGCCCACTGGCTGACCTCCATGCCTCCCATGGTGGGGACGGCGGTCTTGGTGAACTTCTCGGTGCCCGGCTCCAGCACCCTGAAGTCCTCCGCCGCGGAGGAGACTACCCCCTGCACCTTCATGCTCATGTCCAGACAGGCTCTGTCCACAGCGACCGGGTCCTTGGAGGCGAAGGCGCCGAGGTTTGGTATGATGGGCTGGTCGCCGAACGGCAGGCAGTCGCAGACCGGACCCATATCCACCGCGAAGTTGATGAAGCCAACACGGTCTTTTCCGAGGGCTTTCACGTACGCCCAGGCCGAGTCCGCCATCGCGGCGTTGAAGGCGAGAAAGGACTCCTCGGTGGCGCCCTCGTAGACACCCTCAGGGCACTGGATCCAAGCGAGGAAGCAGTGGATGTGGCAGCCGGCGCAAGCCTCCTTGTCCCATATTATGCCGGTCTTCGTCACCTGGACAGCCTCGACCGGGCACATCTCCACGCAGGAGACCGCCTTCGGGCAGGCTGAGCCCTTGCACTTCTCGGGGTGGAAGCCCACGCGGTTCGGACCGTACTTTGGATGCCTCGAGAGGTGGGTCACGTACTTTCCGCGCTTCGACATTCCGCCTATCCCCATGTTCTTGATGGCTCCCCCAGTCACGCCCATGGGGTGTCCCTTGAAGTGCGAGACCACGATCGAGGCGTCCGCCTCGGCGATCCAATCCGCCTTCCAGTGGGGGGAGCAGGCGTACATGCAGTGCTTGCACTCGCTTGCGCACTTGTAGGAGAGGAATATGCCTCCCGAAACAGGTTCGCGCAGCCGCAGCTTGTTCGTGTTTGACTATATCTTCCTCAAGCGACAGGTTCCAGAGCTGGTTACTTCTGCTCCGCGAGTCTTACGAAGTTTATCTGGAGATCCGCCAGCAGACTCCTCAGCTTGCCCTTCTCGGCATCGGGCAGACGTGGCTCGAGTTTTTCGACCAGGAACGCAACGCAGTCGATCGCCACTCTCGCCCGCTCAAAGTCCTTCTCGACCTTGTCGGTTCCAGGCTTCATCCTCAGCCCCATGTGCTGCCACGCCTGCGCACTGAGAATACCTATGAAGAGGCTCAGCAGAGCGTAGGTATCCAACGCGGTGATGTCAAGGGCGGACTGCTCCTTCTCCTCTCCACTCATGCGGTCATCACCTCACCCTTCTCTTGATTCGAAAGACCACCGTTCCCCCGTTGGTGTAGGGCTTCCACGGATCGACACACTGAACATAGGCGTGCTCCTCGTCGGTGGGTTTCGTGAGACCGAGCCTCACAGGGGAGGCACCTTCGTCCAGCGCAGCTGCGTAGTGGAGTAGGACCGAGAGGGCGTGGATGCAAAGCGCATCGGTCTTGTCCAAGGCTATCCTCGGTCCGTCGATCACGATCCTGTCTCCGACCTTGTGAACAGGGCGTCGTCCCCCGACCTCAACCGCTTCTATCTCTAACATCGCATCGCCTCCTCAACCGCCGCATCCCCTCTTGCCCAGGCTCTCATCAGGTCGAAGTTTAGAGACAACACCTTTAAATCCGTTGGAAGCCTGCTGCTGGGACATTCCGCTAAAAAAGATCGCGAAGTCGAAAGCAGAGGAGATCTGACTGCGCCCTGTGCGCGGTGAAAGACCGTGAGTCGAGGATTGCCATCCGGGACGGTTGCCGCCGTCGCCGTTGCGGTTGTCTGGGGTCTCTCCTTCGTGGCGGCGCGAGCGGTCTTGTCCACACTGACACCCCTCCTTCTCGCCACCCTGCGATTCAGCATAGCTTCACTCATCTTCCTACCGGTCATAGTCGCGGATCTCAGGCGCGGGTCCGCACCAACGCCCCGGGGCTGCGCGGAGCTCGCGTTGCTCGGGCTTCTGAGCATAACCCTCTACTTCTGGCTTCAGTACACAGGCGTGAAATACGCCGGAGCAGGCATCTCAGCACTCCTGGTCGTGGGACTCATCCCCATACTCACCGGTCTGGCATCCGCGGTGATCCTCAAGGAGAGGCTCACCCCTCAGAGGGCGCTGGGAACCACTCTAGGTTTCGCCGGCGTTGCGCTCATCACGCTGCCCAAGCTACTCCTGGGCGAGATCGACGCGCCGTTCTATCTCGGCGTCCTGAGCCTACTCTCCGACGCCCTCCTGTTCGCCCTCTACTCCACCCTGAGCAGACGCTTCATGAGCCACGCGAGAAAGCCGCTCACCGTCACCGCCTATACAACGGTGCTTGGAACCCTAGCCCTCATCCCCATATCAGCGGCCGAGGAGTGGAGCTTGATCGAGACACTAAAGCCCGGACACTGGGCGAGCATCCTCTACCTAGCCTTGGCGTGCTCATGCCTGGGATACTTGCTCTGGAACTTCTCGCTCTCAAGGCTGGAGGCTGTGAAGGCAGCGGTCTGGCTCTACCTCGAGCCCGTTGTCGCGTTCGTGGGTGAGGCTGCCATCTTCGGCGTCTTCCCGACTCCGACCACCATGATCGGCGGAGGGGTCATCATCGTCGGGTCGCTCCTCACGACTCGGGCGAGATGACGACGCCCTGCCGGGTTCTCACCTTCAACCGCAACCTGTGGGGCGGAACAGCCGAGAGGCCGATTCAAATCTCGCCCAATGCTGCCAGCGCTATTTCAAGCTCGACCTCGACGACGCCCTCACGTACCAGAGCATGAGGTCCCACGGCATCAGAGAGATCATCTCATACGACGAACACTTCAACAGAGTATCAGGCATAAAGCGGGTCACTCCCCAAGAACTAATCTAAGTCACAACCCGTACGGAGGACTCAAGCCGAGGCTTCAAGATCAGCCTCAGCCCTCCACGGCACCATCGCCTAAGAAATGGGCACTTCACCTAAGACGTTTACATTCCTCAATCCTCAGAAACGCATTCGTCAGACGGTCTCAGCACGTCCGAAGCAGTCAGGGCTCGGGTATCTCCACCCTCATCTCCTTCTTAGCCATGAAGTACCGGCTGAAGTTAGTTATCGTGACTCCTCTTACCTCCCTCGCCTTAGGGTCTCGCCAGGGCTCTCGAAGGGGCTCTCGAGGAAATTGAGAGGTATGCCCCGCTTTTCACTGAGCTGCGACACAGTGCGAGGAACGACGAAGACTTCAAGACTCTGATCGTGGGACACGTCATCAAGAACTACTACTCAACGATCAGGGAAGTCTTTGCGATATCACTGTTTGAGCCCTTCGTGCACATGGACAGCTGCTACTACACGCCAGCCCTCGAAGCCGAAAGAATCCTGGCGAGGAACGAAGATTCGCTGATAGACCAGTTCTACCGATGGCACGGCAAGATGTCCCAGATGCGTCTGAGGTCGATCCTCGACGAACTGGTCCGGGTCGAAGTGCTGGACCGTGAGAGCGGGTTCTATCTTGGGCGAAACGAGCTGTGGAAGGAAATGCTGGCCCTTAGAGATCAGTTGCCAGCAGAGCTCACGCCACTCCGCGTCTAGAAATCGCCCCTAGATCCGGCAAACGAAAACAAGTCGTCTGCCAATCCCACGCCGAAGCGCCCGACCTCCAACGGTACGCCATAGACCAGCTCAAACCACCTCTGAACAAGAACCAACAGCCACGCAACACCCCAGAAACCCCAAGATATCAAACCTTACTCGACCAACTTTCAGCTTCTACCACACAAAGCCAACACGAGCTACGCAACAAACACCCAGGTCCCGGCGCCTACGCCGTACTTCACAAGCAACCATCCAACGATTTCAAGAACTCTGAACGCTAATCATCACGCCAGCCACCGCCTCCCGATCGAGATGCTCGTCGACCCAGCCAAACTCACTAAACATCCGACTCAGACAAACCGATGCCTTCGTCGAGAAAGCCTCAGAAGAGGACACATCAAAGCATTCAACATAGCATCCACGATAGCAAAACTTGGCGAGAATGTCTCACAGATACCAAGGTAGACCCCAAACGAACTCGATTACAGGGGAGAGTGCTTTCGTCGGTCCGTACTCAATAGATCTTGTGAGTGCCCACCGCCAAGAACTCTATCTCTTTTCTCCCGATATCCACCCTGTATATCAACCTATACTTCAACCCCATTTCGAATGAGTAGCATCCTTGCCACGGACCATGAAGCATGTGCCCCTCCCTCCTCGGATCGCCGCTGGTCAACAGCCTTTCTACGGCGATCGCGGCTCTTCGCTTCGTTTCTTCGTCGAGTCCCCTGTAGCCTCTCTTGAAGGATCCCGTAATCTTGGCTGTCCAGGTGGAAGGCGCTTTGGATCCCGGAGCTTACGACTTGAGCCACTCCAGTGCTTCCTTGGCGCTTCGAAACCTCATCACCTTTCCTTCGCCAACCTCCTTCAAGCCTTCAGCGATGTCGGCTTGAAGCTCATTGCTAGACATGACTTCCAGAGTAGCCCAGATATCATCCTCGGGAACACCTTCCCTCATAGCCTTCATCACGAATCTAACCATCTCATCAAACGTCTTTCTTTCAATAAGCAAGGCTGCCTCGACCATGCCACTTGCCCCAACTCTTCAAAGTAGTCTTTCTCTCCACCGTATATTAACCTCCCGCACGTTGGGAAGGCTTAGCCAAGCCCACACTACGATCGGAAAAACACTCCGGAACACAGAGACCTTGAAAGGCAAGGGTACACACCGGTATCGGTGAGTACAGGAAGGACCACCACTAGGCACTGAGGCGGATAGGGCATTCTGCTTGAGCGAGGTTTCCAGGATCTCACCCATCCACCTATAAGCCTCAGCCCTCCCCCGAACCATCTCCCAAGAAATGGGCTACCGCCTACAACGCACAAAACGCCCCAGCGGATCAGCCAGAATCCGAATAGACCCGCCCACTCCATAGTAAACTCGGCTCGTTGACCAAGTTTCGGACTCCAGTCACGGCAGCCTCGTGAAACCGGCTTGCTCGAAGTTCTCGTCGAAGGCGAAGGCTTTGTTCACCCCAAGCTGGCTCATGATGATGAAGCTTGCGCAGTCTGTAAAGCTCCACTTCTTATCCCTTCTCTCCCTGAGCAGCTTCAAGGCGGCGTCAAAGATGGGTCTATCGATCCATACGACGCTCACGCTCTTGCTTCGGAGCACCTTGTCGGCGAACTTGAAGGATGGTTCGGTGCCCTTCCTCATCCGCAGCAGCGTCACGACCTCGTCTAAGACGTAGTCGGAGGTCAGCAGAGACCCGTACCGGCCTCTTCTCAACTCCTCTCTGAGGACCAGTGCGGGGGCATGGTTCTCATCGTCCTCCACCTCAAGCGCGTACCAAGCGCCGGTATCAACGAAAATCATCTGGCGACACCGTAGAGCAGCTTATCGTGCTCGACAGAGGTTCGCTCCTTCTTGCCTGTGCCCTTCACAGAGGGAGGTTCGGTGAAGAGGAGGTCTTCGCCGAGAAGATCAGAGCCGCCTATCAGAGGCTGAGCAGCAGAGACCTATACGACCTTTACCTGTTCGCTAACACCGCCTACGATAGGGACGCTGTCAAGGCGCTCGTGGTTATCAAGTGCTGGAACGCGAGAGAGCCCTTCGACCCCAACCGGCTCCTGAACAAGATAACTGGCGAAGAATACGACTGGTCCGACCTTAGGAGGCTCGTGAGGCCAGACCAGCTCCCCACGGAGAAAGAGATCATAGAGACAGTAACCTCCAACTACGCGTATCTCAAGGAACTAGACAGAAAACTCAAGCTCCTCAGGGCTGACTCCAAGACACACAGACGCAGGGGATTGGCCGACTCACTAATTCGCGATCTCCGCTCAAGAAAACGATGATCCCCCACACGCCACTCTTGCCGACCCTGCCTCCGAAACGGATCCTGAGCCTTAGCCTCAAAAGCCCTGATCAGCACCATACACCTGCATATCTCAACCCAAGCCTCACCAGAAACGGCGGACATAACACAACACCAACCCAGAGATAGACCCCCAGACCTTCGTATACTGTGCGGTTCGCGAGAGAGATACCACGTTCCTCCTCGAACACTCTGTGCCTCCTGCCTTCCAGCCTGCCTTGCTATCTCAATAGGCAGACGTCAAGGACCCGTGCCTATATCGAGGATCGTACCAAATTTCTCTATCCTTGATGTCACCTGCGATCCGTCTAAACCACTTGACGAAAACCAGATTTTTGAGCTTGTAAAGGCTGACTCCTTCTATTGTGTACGTGCGATCACCTCGCGATGGCCTCAGCTCTATAGCCTTGTTCGATCTCGCTTTCCTCTCTCTTCCGAAGGGACGACTAGGCTCCCGCGTTCTCCGACCTTGTGATCGTTGTGCTGATACTCATGTTTTGACTTAGGCATACAGTTTCCGTATACTGCCGTAAAGATGTCGACCTCGAGCTTCTACCAAAACTTTGATATAAGTATACAGATAATGTTCCTTTGCAGCAAAAAAGTGGTAGTAGTTGACTCTGCCAACGCTCTACCAGCAGCTATTAGGTGAGAGTTTCTTCACCTTCGAAGACGCCCGAAAGCTGGTGGGAGACAGACACCTCACAAAGGTGAAGCTCTACAGGCTCGCCAAGAAAGGGTATATCAAACCAGTGAAGAGAGGGCTGTATCAGCTCGTACCCATCCAACGTCTGGGCAGGGAGGTCCCATTCGACAAGTTTCTGCTGGGAAGGAAGCTGGCTCCTCAATACTGTTTCTCACATCACTCCGCTCTGGAGATTCACGGCGTCGCAAACGCCGCAATATTCAACACCGTGTACATTTCTTCGCCGAAACAGTTTCGACAACTGAGATATGGAGGAGTGGAGTACCTCTGGGTCAGAAGCGTCAACCCCTTCGGTGTTGAGAGTGTGATATGGTCAGACAAGGCGATCCAAGTTTCAGACAGAGAGAGAACTGTCCTAGACTGTCTTCAGCGGATAGATCTGGCCGGAGGATTCGAAGAGGCTTATAAGAGCCTGATATCCTTCCCGAGCGTCGACCTCAACAAGCTCTATCGATACTTGGATGAGCGCGGCAGGAAGAGCCTCTTCCACCGAGTAGGCTTCTTTCTGTCCATGGAGGAGGTCAGAGATGGGTGGCATGTGCCACACGACTTTCTTGAGAGATTGAGGAGGATCATTGGCAGGAAAATATACTATTTTGGGGCGAAGAAGGGTCGTGGAAGGCTGGTGAATGAGTGGAGACTGATCGTACCTGATAACATTGAGGCACTGATAAGCCATGGCTGAGGTGCCATCGAAGCAGTACTTTGAGAAGAGGGCTGCGGAAACAGGCTTTCTACCAAGCAATCTGGAGAAGGTCTATCGAATAATGCGGATACTCGATGAGATCCGCTCCTTCGACACAGAGGGTTATCTTGCTCTTAGAGGTGGAACAGCGGTAAACTTCTGCTATCTGAACGTGCCTAGGCTTTCGGTAGACTCAGACCTCGTCTATGTCAGAAGCTTCGAAAAGAAACTGATGGAACAGGATAGGGCGAGGATCAGGACGAGTTTAGACCGTGTATTCAGCTTTCTTCGTTACGCAGTTGAGCCAAGGACTACATACGCCCTTGACCAATATTCCCTAACATTTAGGAACATGGCGGGCAATCTCGACAGGGTCAAAGTTGAGGTAAACTATGTGTCCTCAAGAGTTCCCATTCTCAAAGTTACCAAACGAAAGATGGTAAGCCTGTTTGAGACTAATCTGCGTGAAGTCGCTGTCCTGGCTCCTGAGGAGCTATACGGCTCGAAGATCAAAGCTCTAATCGAAAGAGGCGCAGCCCGAGACATCTTCGATGTCCATCATATTGCTCAAGACATGGACGTGATAGACTTCGAAACACTAAGACGAGCCGCTATCCTCTATTGCTGTTTCGAATTGAAATCAGATTTCAGGAGCGTGAAGGTTTCTAGGCTGTTCAGTGACGTAGACGAGAAGACCATTCGGAGGGAGTTGAGACCCCTCCTCAGGCGCGACACTGTCTTTCCTCTGAAGAAAGCCAAGGAAGCTGTGAACGGCTTGGTCCTGAAGATACCTGCTCTTGAAGAAGAGGAGAAGGAATTTGTTGAGGCGTTCTACAGACTGGATTACCGACCTGATCTCTTGTTCCCCTCGAATCCAGCGTTGAAGCATCATCCTGGAGCCGAATGGCGCCTCAGAATGCTGGCTAGAAAAAGCAGGTCCTCCATGTCTTAGTCTCAGATCTCGAGCTATGTGTCGATACATTGTGCGGTTGGTCTTTGGAGCGTATTGGACGTCAAGCCTCTCCCTGACGGGGCTGGGTCGGGTATTCTGTGAACAGCAAGCGGCAGCCTTTCGGTTGCTGTGCCTGCTGCCTACCAGAGAGTTCTCTCGCGACCTGGGATATCTGGACTCTGAGCACGTGCTTGTGAGGATGCCGCATGGTGTGTAGTCAGGTCAGTCGACTGGCTGTGAAGTCTAGGGCTTTTCTCTGCTGGTCCAGCCTCACGTTGCCTCTAACCCCGTGTGCGAGCAGTATGTCGATCATCTCCCTGGGGCTTACGCCGGCTAGGTCGGCCGCCTCGTTGAGGGTGGCTCTCCCCTCGCGGTACAGCCTGACGGCGTAGTCCTCTACGCCCAGTGCGAGCAGCTGCCTTATGGCCGTGGATTCGTCGACCTTCTCGGTTCTCGTCCTGTGCAGGATGGCTTTCGCTAGGTCTTTTGGCAGTCTGACCGTCTTCACAGTCGACACGCTTCACTCCTCCTTTCCGAGCTCCTCGAGGGAGGCTAGGTATTCCTTCGGGCTGATGAGCTCCTTGATTCTGTCGAGGCATCGGCGGATTTCCTGTCTTGAGGCAGCTCCGCTCCTCCGGAGGTAGATCAGGAGGGCGCTGGGGGTCAGGTAGGGGATTCCCAGACCCTCGGCGAGTTCTATGAATCTGCTGTCGTCGCTGGCTATGGCTTCGTAGCTCCCCTGCCTGAACAGCCTGATGGAATCCGCCTCCCCGCCGAGCAGGTTTAGGCCGCTGATGAGCTTCTCGGTGTCCTCCGTCCTCATCGTTTCGACGATCCTGAGCTTGCCCCTGCGAATGTTCTCGTCTATCACTGGCGCGTCCGGGTACCCTCTCGCCCTGCCCTCGTTGACGGTTTCGTCCTTTACCTTGGGTGGAATGTGTACTTCGAAATTGGAGGCGATTAGGTCTTTGACTGATGCCTTCGCGACCTTGATTAGGACGTCGGAGTCCATCACGATTCTCATAAGGCAAGAGTTACTTTAGACTACAGATAAGCGTTTCTGACCCGACGATGTTCTTGCGACGAAGGCTTCGCCAACCCCGCCGATCTTCACTGTCTAATCCGATTCTCCCTGGACTAAGGAAGCCGGGTGCTTTTCCATTCTCCTCCTCTTCGCGTGGTCTTAGGCTTCGTTCGGTATTTCTCCTTTTTATGGGTTGGAGAAGATGGTCCTCTTGGAGAAAGCATGGCGCTTCAGACGAGATTGGGAGGTTCAGCTCCGTGCTTAGGCCGATTGGATCTTCGGAACTTTGGCCCTGGTCATGACTTCTTCCACAAGTACCACGGAGAGAATCTCATCTGGCTTCCCTAAACGAAGTCGTTACCGTTTCCCTAACAGAGTTGACAGAGGGAACTTTTGCCCCTGGGATCAGATGTCCCAGGTCTCTTTCCCAGCTGTCTCCGAGTTCGGAGATCGCTATCTTAAGCAATGTGGTCTTTGATGGGTCTATTCGCCGTGGAGATTCCTTTTGAACAGGGCTTTCTCAACCGTTCTCACGTCGAGGTCGTGTTTGTTTGCTAGTTCTCTTAGTTTACATGGGGATGAGACCTCGTGTCCTTTGCCATTCC
>Ga0315280_10012066_pt1 | contig 10514 bp, 8 predicted proteins | sample YL17G06_40_MG_FD_203697 | JGI IMG/M metagenome (GOLD analysis project Ga0315280, IMG submission 203697) | Sediment microbial communities from Yellowstone Lake, YNP, Wyoming, USA - YL17G06_40 | ecosystem: Environmental > Aquatic > Freshwater > Lake > Sediment | place: USA: Wyoming | collected... | reverse complement strand
AAGGACCTTCGGTCAGGTCTATTTCTGGATAGAAAATTCAAACCTGATGAGAGATTAGACAACGTAGAACTCGACCGAAAGACCATGGAATTTCTCTATAAAGATGCGGACGGGTATTATATGATGGACCCAGATTCCTATGAACAGACTCAACTGGATCGGAGTTTGATGGAGACTTTTGATCCCTTTCTTCAACCCAATATGAGACTCCCCGTAGAATTTTTGGAAGGGGAACCTGTGAATGTCCTCTTTCCAGAATGGGTGGAATTGGAAGTTATCTCTACCCCTCCCAGCCTGAGCAGCCTTCAGGATGAAGTGTACAAGCCAGCGACCCTCACGAATGGAATGGAGATTCAAGTCCCCCAGTTCATTAAGGTGGGAGATGGGGTGAAGGTGAGTGTAGCCTGGAAAAAATATATTGAACGAGTAAAACGATAATACAAAACAGGAAGGTTGGGAGCTGAGCTTGAAATAAATTCAAGAATAAAGATTTTCCCCCCTTCAGTTCTCCTTTTAACACTTGCAGGCTGTCGTTTCAAAGTATAATAATGCATTGTAGCATCCGCCCTTGAGGTTTGAGCAGTTTATTCAAGTTGAATCTGACTTCCTAAAATCTCGCCCATGATCGATATTCAAATCACCGAAAACTGAGAAGAATGATGGGGACAAAAGATTTAGGCAGCTGGAAAAAGCTGGTGGAGGAGCAGCCATTTGCAGCCGAAACAGATGGATATGCCATTCCGGCGTACTCTGAGTTCATGCCGCCCCCGATGTTGGGGGTCAAGGTTTATGGGGAAAGGCAGCCCTCTCTTTTTTCAGAGGATGACCTTTACGGCTGGCAAATATCTGAAATGGAGGAAGAATTCGAACTGAGGCCCGGACTCGCCCATATTGCCGAAGAGGTGGTCGGCCAGCTCCGCTCCCTGGGGCAGGGCGAACCAGCGCATCACATCGCCGGGCACCAAGGGCGAAATCTCGCCGACAACCCGTACTGGCCTCGCCAATTGGCCGCCAGTGCGGGAAAACTCCCCCACGAACGGTACCTAACACTCATGCCCCTTGCTCTCTCCAGAACTCAGGATGATAAAGGCCGGGTGCGTTGGACATTTTTCGGTTGCAGCGAGCAGGGCCCAGAACGTGCTTTCTGGAAAGGATTTTATTCCGCACCGGGGCGGGAAATGCCGGAAGGGGAAGCCATCTCTTTCCTGGCACGGCTTTTGGCAGCCGCTTATCAGGAATCGGCGGACAATTCAACATTGCTCTACAAAATTGGTTTTCGGATTCTGCCCTCAAGGGAAAACCCGAAATTTCCCAGCTGGACCGGGTGCCCGCTCCCCCAATGGACCCGACATTACCTTCTTGGGGAAAACTCTTCAGGGGACAATGTTCGCTACTTGCTCACCTTTCGTCCCTTCCTTGAACTTCCCCCTGGGGTGCAGAAGCGCTACCTTTCGGGAAATCTGCACCTTCTGCCCTTTCCCGGCAGTTTACTCTTTTGGGGAATGCCGACTGCCCGGCGTCTTCAGCAAGACCTTCCTCTGGGAATGCAAACCGGGCTATGTCCATTAGTCGCGCGCCACCGCGCTCCTGGCGGCATCCGCGTACCCCAGTCCGGCTGGCTCCACGAGCCGGGAAAAGGCAACAAGCCCCACGAGATTCATGAGAAATTATTGCAGAACACTTTTAAAAGAACCAGCCGCTGGGACCGCATTCACCGCCACCAAGACGAACTTCTCTTTATTTCTCGAGAAGAAAAGGTTGCCCGAGTCCTTTTCAGCACAGCTCTCAACGCCTTAGGGCTCTATGATAAGCCCATGGCAAGAAATTGCCAGATATGGACGGAGGATTATGAACTGCTTTTGGACGGACCGGAGGCTTCGCCGGAAGACATTCAAAAGGCTGAAGCGCGGTTGCTCGAGGGCGGCATTTTCGGTTACCGGTTCCTCTTTCCGGCCATGAGGGTCGGGCGCTACGAAGTCTATTGGCACCGGCCGTTCGTTGCTTACATCGCCCCGGATTCCGGCCGGATCTGTCTCCTCAACGAACCGCCGACAGGCTACCTGACTGCTTACCTGGCCAAATCGCCTGATTTGTCCCAACCTGTGGAGCTCTGGCCCCGGTTCCGCAAGCGCGCCAACATCCTTTCGGCCTTGAAGAATTTTCCCAGTCTCCGGGATCACCACGCCCTCCAGACCCCATTGAACATCCTCAAACTATTGGAAACATGGCGCCTCTTAGGCCAAGCGCCGCTTCCCCGAAGTTTTGCCAGGGCACTCCTGCAAATTCCCAAGGAAGAAACGCTCGCCGAGTGGCTGATCTCCTTGCCAGAGCGATCGCTGGAACCTGAAGAAGGGAACCGCATCCCCAAGGAGCTGGAAGAAATCCTCGATCCGGCGGACAGCCATGTTTTCCCGCAACCGCCGGGGGAAATCCCACCGCCAAACTTGCCGCCCGCGATCACCTACGGGAAAACGGCCACCCGCCTTTTTGAGGAAAAATACTGGCGGGATATTGGCAGTCTGGCCCACGGACAGTACCTTAACAAGAATAACGCCGACTGCGTGCTGGATTCGTTGAGTTGGAGCCGGCAAGCCCATCACCACCGCGACCTTGAGCGCTTAGGCGATTATCTCCTTGGAAGACACCGAAAGGCCATCGCCGATTGGGGGATGGAGGGCAAGGCCTTCGGCGGCGACTTGCCGTTCCGCTGGGAAACCGACTTTCCCTTTCCCCATTTCGACGGGTGGGTGAAAAATCAGGGGGGAAAGGAGCACGAACGCAATCTGATTGTGGTCATACCTGGAAATAACCGGAAAGAAGCAGTCGCGATGGCTGACCACTACGACACGGCTTACATGGAAAACCTTTACGAGGGTGCGCGGGGCGGGACGGGCCCCCGCCTGGCCGCCCCGGGGGCGGATGACAATTATTCAGCCACCGCCACCCTTCTCAACGCCGCTTCGATTTTCCTCGAACTCGCCAAGGCCGGCTGGCTGGAAAGGGACATCTGGCTCCTCCACCTCACCGGCGAGGAATTTCCGTCGGATTGCCTGGGCGCAAGGCATTTTTGCCAGGCGGCAGTAGAGAAAAAACTTCGGTTGCGCGTAGACCCCGGCGGATGGCTGGATCTATCCGCCACACGGATCATAGGGGTTATTCTGATGGATATGATCGCCCATAACCGCGAGGACGACCGGTACGTTTTTCAGATTTCTCCGGGTGGGGGTGCGGCGTCCATGCGTCTGGCCTATCAGGCCCACCTGGCAAAGGAGATATGGAATGCGGGGATCAGGCATTGGAACATGAGCCCCGAAAGGCACGGGCGGGGGCCAGGGCGGCGCAGCGCCGACTTCCAGCGGATCCCGGAAATTGCCGCTCACCCCCACCTGTACGGGGAGATTCGGCCGCCGATCGAGCCCCGAAGTTCCCTCTTCAACACGGATGGCCAGATTTTCTCCGATGTCGGCATTCCCGTGGTTCTTTTCATGGAGAATTACAACATCAATCGAACCGGCTACCATGATTCCCAGGATACGATGGAAAATATTGATCTCGATTTCGGCGCTGCCGTTGCGGCCGTGGCCATCGAGACAGTAGCCCGAGTTGCCATGCTTTAGAAGCTTATTTCTTGCCGGCAAAAAACTCCAAATACTTCCCATACCCCTCTTTTTCCAGGTCCTCTTTGGGAATAAAAAAGAGGAGCTTCATTTGGTTTTCCTCCCCTCGCTGATCTCCTCACCTTTCATCTCCTTTTCCAATCTCCCGGGCCTTATGAATCCTTTCCTAACTTTATGATGATCAGAATCGGCAGGAGATTCTCTCGTCGAGCCATTCAACCAAGCGCCGGCCTTTATCTTGACCAAGAAAAAAACAAGACAGTCATATGGAGAGAATATCTTCCCCTTTTTAATACAAAGGCATAAAAAAGAATGTCATTGCCAGGAGCAGAGCGACGAAGCAATCCCAAGAGAAACGAGATTGCCACGCCCTTCGGCTCGCAATGACATGTAAAGAAATTAATTGCGTTTGTATTCCTAAAGGGAGAAGTGCCTATTATTTATGCCTGACCCCATTTACATTTACTAACCCTTCTTCTTTCCCCTTTCTTTTTTCATGGGGCGGTGAAATTGAGGCCTACGAAGGACCCCAGAAAATTAACCATGGCGCTGATATCTTGGGTGGCATATCCAGCACTGGCTCCCGCCCTGTACATCTGTACACCCAAACCAGTGAGGATCAGCGAGGTATTCATTTCTTTGGCCACCTGAAGGGCAATCTCCAGGTCTTTAATCATCATTTCAATCCGATGACCGCCATCAAACTTACCGGGGATGATGAACTGCGGTAGCTTGGTTTGTAGATGATACGAGTTTGCTGCGCACTTGCTCAGGACCTCAAAAAGGGTTTCCGGAGAGATCCTCAATTTCTTGCCCAGAACCACAGTCTCACAAAGGGTAAGGGTATTAAGAGCTGCGATAATCTGATTCAGGGCCTTAACGGCTCGCCCTGCTCCCACCGGTCCCACGGGAAATACGTTTGAGCCCATTATTTTCATCAGAGGTATGGCCTTTTGCACTGCCAAAGTTTCCCCTCCAACAATGAAAGTCAGCTTACCCTCGGTGGCCCCCTTTACCCCCCCAGAAATCGGAGCATCTATATATTCCACACCCTTGGGCCTCGTTGCCGCAGCCATTTGCATGGCGGCTTTGGGGCTGCCCGTGGTGGTATCCAGAATCAGCGTTCCAGGTAAGGCCCCTTCAAGAATTCCCTTTTTGCCCAAGACCACTTCTTCCACTTCGGGGTCGAACGGGAGGGAAAGGATAATACATTCGCTACTGGCACCTACCTCTGCGGGGGAAGCGACGATTTTGCCACCCTCCCCTTCCAGATCTTTCACTTTTTCCGGGTGACGGGCGTAAACAATCAGGGAATGGCCGGCTTTGAGGACCTGCTGCGCCATTGGTTTTCCCATCGTGCCTGTTCCAATGATTCCAACTTTCATTTCAATCTGCCTCCTGCTGCGGGAAAAGAATTCTCCCCCCTTTATCAATGGGTTTGAAAAAGATCTTTAAGACGTTGCCTGATCAGAGGAAGAAAAAGGACCAAAATGGCTATAACCAATAGCGTCCCCGATATAGGACGGCTCAAGAAGATGGCCATACTACCTGTAGGGGACATGATGAGGGATTGGCGGAAACTGGTTTCCATCATAGGCCCAAGGACGAATGCCAGAACCAGGGGGGCGGGCTCGAAGTGGTACCGTTTGATGACATATCCGAGAAGGCCAAACAAAATGGTTGTCAGGACGTCGATAACGCTATTGTTGAGGGCATAAGCCCCTAAGAGAACGAACATAATGATTAGGGGCGAAAGAAGGCTATAAGGCACTCTCAGGATTTGCACGAATAAACCAATAAGAGGGAGGTTCAGAATCAAGAGAAGGATATTGCCAATGTACATGCTGGCTATGACTCCCCAAAAAACATCCGGATATTTAAAAAGGAGGAGTGGCCCGGGCGTAACCCCGTGCAACATAAGGGCCGCAAGTAAAAGGGCTAATACACTGTTCGTGGGAATACCCAGGGTGAGAAGAGGGACAAAACCACCAGCCGTGGCGGAATTATTGGCCGTCTCCGGCCCGGCCACTCCTTCTATAGCGCCTTTTCCAAACCGATCAGGATTCTTGGCCACCCGTTTCTCGACGGCGTAACTAATGAGAGAAGAGACTGCCGGCATCCCTCCAGGGAGGATGCCAATCCCCAATCCTATTAAGGTACCTCGCCCGATCGGTCCGATAGAGTCGCGCCAATCCTGTCGGGTTGGCAGAAGATTCTTGGGGGTCTTCATCAGCGAAACCTGTTTCTCCCGCTGTTCGATGTTGTAAAGGATTTCCCCCAGGCCAAAAAGGCCCATCGCTAAAGGGACCAAACCGATCCCGTCTCGGAGGTATAATGTGCCGAAAGTGAACCTGTCCACTCCATGAATGTCATCCGTTCCGATGGCTCCGAGGAGCAGGCCAAGGACCCCCATCAGAAGCCCGCGGGCCATGGAGCGTCCAGCCAGGTAGCCGATTAAAGTGAAGGCGAAGAAGAAGAGAGCAAAGCGCTCTGGCGGGCCGAATTTTAAGGCACTCTCCGCTAAGATGGGAGAGATGAGCATGACCGCGATAACCCCGGCGGTCCCGCCTATGAAGGAGCCAAAGGCCGATATACCCAGGGCCGGTCCAGCACGACCTTGCTTGGCCATTTGGTAGCCATCAATACAGGTAATAACAGAGGCTGCCTCTCCTGGAATGTTCACCAAGATGGAAGTAGTGGAGCCACCATACATGGCCCCATAGTAAACTCCAGCCAGCATGATGATCCCCGAGAGTGGGCTCATGCCTATCGTAACTGGGAGAAGCAGAGCGATGGAGGCGGTAGGGCCCAAGCCAGGAAGGATACCAATGACCGTGCCAATTAAGACACCCAGGAAGGCAGCCAAGAAGTTCCCAGGTGTAAGGGCGGTGGCGAAACCGTTCAAAAGAGGTTCAACGATGCCTGGCATTCCCTCGTCCTTCTTACGACCCTGCCCTGATGGGTATAATTCCAGGAGGGAGCAAAACTTTCAACCACAGGCCAAAAACCCAAAAAGAAATCACTGCCGCCAGGACAGCGGTGAACAGGCTGGTCGCCCAACGCCGGTTTTCTACCCAATGAACCTGGGCGAATAGGAGGAGCAGAGTAGCAACGATATAACCCAACGGCTGGAGGATTAAAACATACCCGAAAAGGGTACCCAGGGCGATACCTAAGCGTCCCCAACGAGGTTTAGAAACAAGAGATTGGGGGATTGGCGGTGGGGGACAAAGGACGAGCCATCCACCGATCGAGGCCACGCTAACGGCCAAAAGGAAAGGCCAGGCACCAGGACCTGGTATTCTCCAAGTCCCTAAGTCTATCTGCCAACTGAAAAAGGCCAGCAGGATTCCGCCAGCAATGGCCCCGATCCCGACCATACGGTCGATGCCTATCAACCTGCTTCCCCTCTTTATTGTCTCACTTTTTTACAGCGCCACCGATTTGGTCGTACATGAACCTCAGGGCCTTTGCAAAGTCCTCGCTGCTCATGTAATTCATTTCCAGCTTCACCTTGTCGAGGGATTCTCTGAATCCTGCGTCTTCGTTCATCATCTTTTTAACCCCATCATGAATTTTTTGAATAATCGGCTTCGGGGTTCCCTTGGGGGCCATAAGACCTTTCATGTTCTCCATAAAGAAATCATGCCCCACTTCTTTCAGTGTAGGCACGTTGGGAATCAGTTGGGATCGTTTCCCGGAAAAAGTCACCAGGGATCTTACCCTCCCTCCCTCAATGAGGGGATAAGCTTCATCTGGAGCCGATATGGCGACGTCTACATGGCCTCCCAGGAGGGCCGATAAGGTTTCCGCACCCCCTTTGAAAGGAACGTGCCGTAATTTTATTCCCGCCCTCTTTTCCAGAACGATCACGGCGGCGTGGTAAAGACTCCCCATCCCCGAAGAAGCAAAAGAATACTTCTCCGGGTTTTGTTTGGCATCAGCAATAAATTCCTGAATTGTTTTCCAGCGGCTATCTGCTTTCACACTCAGACCGATTTGCTGCCCAACGACGCAAATGACCGGCTCAAAGTCATTAATAGGATGGAAGGGAAGTTTGCGGAAGTGCCCCACAGTGGTCGTTTCGCTACCGCCCCCTGTCAGCAGGGTGTATCCATCGGGCTTGGCCGCGGCAACATATTGGGAAGCAATGGTCCCCGACGCTCCTGCCTTGTTAACCACCACAAAGGGTTGCCCGAAATATTTTGTGGCGTGATTGGCTACTGCCCGAGCGGTGAGGTCCGTTCCCCCACCTGGAGCGAAACCTACAATGACCTCAATGGGACGCGTTGGAAATTCCTGGGCCCTGGCCGATCCCCATATTCCAAGGACGATCAGCGATATAAGGAAAACCCCAAAAAGATAACCGATGCCATGCCGCCCCTTATTCATATTTCCCTCCTTTCAAAGTTGTTGACCAGTCCTTAACTTTTAATATTCAGCAAATCTATAGTGAACGGCTTAAATGAGTTGCCATGCAGCTAATGGTCATTGCGAACGAAGTGAAGCAATCTCATGGGATTGCCGCGTCGCTTCGCTCCTCGCAATGACTACTTTATTAAGCCGTTCACTATAAATTCCGAAGAATTTCTTTCAATAATTCCTTTGAGGTTTTTCCTTCCCTAATCAATTGTTTGAACCTATGCCTCCCGTTTGATTCCTTCATGTCCTGAAAGGTCCCAGATGATTGGTTCCGCAGAGGCCGGCCCATCACAGAGAATCCTTTTAAAAAGTTTCCCAGAGTGTATCACGACTCCCCAAATTGTCAATTGTTGAGACCTACCCCTTCTCCTCATTTACCATCTTCCTCACACTTAGAACCTGTCTCCAAACTCCATTATTGTGAGAGAAGTTAGGGGCCGTCTTCTAAGAATGATTGGGGAGTTACGATCCTACAGAAAATTCCGTTTTTTCCGAGGTCTTCAGAAGAAATGCTCAGGAGGTCTTTGTCTCCCGTAATCAAAAAATCAGCTTTGGCTTCCTTGCCCAAAGAGAGATAACGGTCATCTTTAGCATCCCTCGACAGAGTTAGGCGGGTAGAAACGGGAATTAAATTGGCCAGAGCCAAGAGCTGCCGGAACCTTTCTTGGATAAAGAGGACCTGCCCTTCGGAAAGTTTTTTCGATAACTTACGGAAAACGTTTTCCAGCTCTTGTTCGATGGCCTAGGACAGATATACTTCGTGCTCTCTCAGCGCTTTAATCACGGCTTCCAGAGGTTTTCCCCCATAGGCAGCCGAAATGATCACCTTGGCGTCGATGACCACCTTAGCCATAAATCTCCCACCTGGCCCGCTCGAGTGCTTTCAGCGCTTCTTCTTTCGACACCCCCGCCTCGCTCAGAACCCTTCCGATTTCCAAAAGAAGGACCTCCGGAGTGTTTTCCCGAATGGGCGTCAGTCGGGCAATTGGCTTTTTGCGTTTCATGACAACAATTTCGCTCTCTTCATGCAAATACCTGACCACATCCTGTTTAAACTCCCGAACACCTACAAATTTCATTTTTCTCACCCCCCAAATAATGTTACCATAAATGAAGGAACAATTCAAATCTTTTGAGGATTGGGTACCCAGCGGATTAGTAGACCTGCTGGAAGCCGAAAACAGAAGAAAAATTATGATCGTAAAAATTGTTTGCCGAGATGGTCGAATAACAAAGGATCAAGTGTAAAGGATAAAGGTTTGACCCCCGAAGATTAAAATGCAGTTCTAAGCCTTAAATGGGCATATTTTTTTGAACAGTAATTCAAAAAAATCAACCAGTTACCTTGGTCCGCCCCACTCGCCGGGAACTTCAGAGGAAACTATACCAGAAGGCCAAGCAGGAGACTGCGAAAGCTGCTGGAAGAAGATGATCGGAAAGTCCCGCCTTGGCGGGAGAAAACTGAACGTCCGGTTTGATGAGGGGGAGCTGGAGATAGAGCATAGCCACTACGCCAGCTCTCTACTCTACCGTTTTCCCATTCTCCTGCCAGCCCACTCTATGCGAACTGAATTAGTTAAGGGCGTCCACATTTATGCACGTCCCTTGACCATTTAAAACACATTCTTCCTTTGTTTCAAGAACCAGTATCCCACAAGCACTCCAATCGGCACAATGGCCATGGTTGCGAGGCGCGTGCTTGGGTGGAAGATGACTATGAGGGAGAAGCCTGCCAGGGCAATCCTGGCGACCACGTCTCGTCCCCTCTTGTTGCTGTATTTCGCCTGGATGCTAAACTGCATGCCCACCGTGCCGGCCATGAGCAGAAACATGGCGCCCAACTGGGCCATCCCAGGCTCTAACACCAGTTCGGGCCTGGCAAAAACCCCTCCCATTAGCAGGAACAGAACACTGCATAGCTGGATTCCCCTGAACAATGTCCCCATGAAAGGGGCGTCGGCGATTTTAGACGTCACCGCAGCCACAACGGAGGTCGGTGGCGTCAGTTCACCCCAGACGGCCACGAAAAAAGCGAAGAAATGTATGACCCAGGGGTCGATGCCAGCCTTAATCATGGCGGGGGCGATCACCAGGGCGGTGAGGATGTAGGTAGGCGCCGGGGGCAAGCCGGTGCCTACGAGAGCTCCGAAAAAAAAGGCCACAAGAATCATCGCCACGATATGAAAGCCCGCTGCCTCCATCAGGAGGAACCCGACTTTCGTCGTAATTCCCGTGATGACAACCACACCCGTCATGATAGATAGGCTGGCCAGTAAAAGAGTCAGGTCAAAGGTCATCGTTGCGAAGTAGTCAATGAAGCGGAGGAATGGGGCGGCCAGGGAAGGGAGATCCCGGGAAGCGCGGGACCGAAGGGTTTTGAGGATGAAGATCGCCGAGACTACGATACCGGTCGCGACGAATACTCTCAAGGCGGCCAACATCGGCGCCACTTGGGCGACCCCCATAAGGTATATC
>Ga0315280_10012065_pt1 | contig 10514 bp, 11 predicted proteins | sample YL17G06_40_MG_FD_203697 | JGI IMG/M metagenome (GOLD analysis project Ga0315280, IMG submission 203697) | Sediment microbial communities from Yellowstone Lake, YNP, Wyoming, USA - YL17G06_40 | ecosystem: Environmental > Aquatic > Freshwater > Lake > Sediment | place: USA: Wyoming | collected... | reverse complement strand
AGGAAATTGATTTCGCGGTCAAACAAGTGATTGGGTATTAAAAACCCTTTTATGACTATGCCTAGAATTGTTTTTGTGGGCCCGTAGTCTAGTACGGATGAAAACCTTTCTGGCGACATCTCCCGAACTCCGCAACTGAGTTTCGGTTTTCTCGCCTTCTCCAAGACTCAGCGGCACAAGCGGTACTTATAAGTACAGATGGAGAATAGTTCTATTGCTTCTCATACTTAGCAACGAGATTTCTCAAGCTGATTAGAGTCTTTATGCCCAATTCTCTGATGAGAAGAGCATCCTTCTGAGAAACTACTTCCCCGTGGACTGCCTTGCTACAGAAGTTATAGACGAACAAAACTGAATACGCAAGTTGCGGACTTATTACCTCTCTCTGCTTCAATGCAGTCACTAATCTGCGAATGGGATAGGGATAGTGTCTCTCTACCTGCGTCTTCGACTCTCTCACAAGTTTCCTCAGTTCTCGTTCAATGTCTGACCTTAGTATTACAAGAGAGTTTGTTAAGTCGGTGCTCTCAGATTTCAGTTCATCAGTCACTTTGTCAAATTCCTTCTTCGTTACATCAACTTTCTTTGACATCTCTGCGAGCTTTCTTCTATACTCAGACGCCCTCTTATATTGAAACCACATTACGATGGCTGACGCTGCAACCGCCACTATCGAAGAAACTGACGTGAAAAACTCAAGGCTGAACTGAGGCATTTGAACCTGTAGCATGTCGACTCCATAAGCATACCCTATCATGACAATAATCAGAACGCTTCCAAGAACAGACCAACCAGCGATATAAAACACCAACGCAAAATTCCAGAATCTCACTCTTCTCAGAAGAGTAGACAAAGAGGTCGATATTACCGCTGAGACGAAAAGGATAACTACTATGATAAACAGAAAAGCGAAATTCCTCACTATCGACTGTTTAGATTCTCCAGCCAAAGCGACAAGAATGCCAATCGCTGTCACGATAAGACCGAGGATTGTAGCACTTGGCGTCACGATGTCTCGAGGTTTCATGACTTGAAGATTCTCTGCCACCCCAATCTCCCGCTCAAATTACACCATGTAATGGTTTTGTATTCAATCTGATTCAGCTATAACTTTTTTGCACTTCAGCCATTTACACAGTATCAAAGCAAATTATATATTTGAAATGCACTATTTGAATTTAAAGGTCAAAAGTAAATGAGCAATCTAACGAAGGCGAAAATAAATCTCAAAGAAGGAACTATCGAGCTTGAAGGGAGTGAAGCTTTCGTAAGCAAATATCTTGAGGAATTCCGCAAGCAGATTCAAGAAGTCAAATTTCCTGTGACGGTAACGCAAATGGAGAAAGTCAAGACCCATGAAGTGAAGGAAAAACCGAAGAAGAAAGTTGGAAAGACTCCTCAGACCGTAGCTCCAATTTCACTTGACTTGAAGGCAAAAGATGATAAGCCTGCTCTTAGAGATTTTTTCAAGGAAAAGGACCCCAAGAATCATATGGAGAATCTAACGGTATTTGCCTATTATCTGAAAAAGTATCTAAAAATCAATGAGATGCAGATGGGTCATGTGGTTTCCTGCTGCAAGGAAGTTGGATGTAAAGTTCCAACAAACATTCCTATGATGTTCAAAAATATCCAGCATCGCAAAGGATGGGTTGATGTCTTAACTGGCGGCGAATCTGCACAAATCATAACTCAAGGAGAAAACTTCGTGGAGTTCGACTTGCCGAGAAAGGAAGATGCTACAGCAGATAAGACAGCAACTTGAACAGACTTTCAGTAAGGAGTTGCTTGACAAACTATTCGAATCCTATCAACTGACTAATGAACATCATTATCTCGGCAAACACAGACCTTGCTGTGCTGAAGGTGGAAGATTTGCAGAAGCTGCAATCAGAATGCTTCAACAGGTCACGACAGGAACATACACTCCGCTTGGTAGTTCGATTCCGAATTTCAGCAGGGAAGTCTTGAAGCTTGAAAAGGCAGATGTTAAGTTTCCGCAATCAATCAGAATTCAAATTCCTCGCACTCTTCAAGTCATATATGACATAAGGAACAAACGTGATGTTGGTCACATCGGGGGAGACGTGGATTCAAACTTTACTGATGCTGCCTTATCACTTGTATGCTGCAATTGGGTCATGACTGAATTCGTAAGAATCTACTATACTTCTGACATTGCTGCTGCTCAGAACTTGGTCAATTCAATAATCAAGATTCGTATTCCTCTAATTCAAGACTTCAACGGATTCCTCAAGATATTGAACCCAGACTTGAAATTACCTGCTAAGGTTCTGGCTTTCCTGTATTACCGTGGTTCAGAAGGTGCAGAAATCGATGAATTGAACGAATGGCTCAAGAATCGAGTCTTAGTCAGCCACATGAACGTGACCTTAGACCGACTTGAGCACGAAAAGGCATTCATTCACAGAAAAGGAAACCGTTGTTTCATTACCGATTCTGGAAGAAAATACGTAGAAGAGAACATACCTTTCACAGTCAATGGCTGAGTTACAGCCTTCTTAGTTCCTCGATTTCTTCTTTTTGGTTTTTCCCTTTTTGGGCTGATTCGAGTTCAGCCATTCAACAAGTTCAGAAGTCATTTTTCTCGCCTTCTTGGGTGCCTTCGGTGAAATTTGCGTCTGTGTCGATTGTTAGGCTTGTAACTCATTCACGAAACCTCTTGTTCTTTTGCCTTCTCTCACAACTTTGAAACTCGGATAATGCTCCAAAAACCACAGAGCTTTCATATCATACATCGCAATAAGATAGTCAACGTGAACGAACCATCTCATCTGAGCTTTATTGCGTGTCATTTTTTCTTCCTCAAACATCTAACACAGTAGCCATTTTCAAAATGAACCACACAAATCGGAGAGCCACATAACCGACATTGAAACCTCGCCTCACGGTCACAGAGAACGCATGAAATAAACCCTTCTCTCAGAGGGTTCCGTTAAGTTACCTACTTTCTTGGCCGTTGCGTCGGATATGGACTAATACAAAACTGGTGAATGGATGACCACTAAAATACTGGGTCGTCGGCCAAGTGGGAACGAACTAGCTTTTTTTTCAAATCGTACCTGTTCATTACGGCTGTCACAAGATTGAGAAACCAATCTTGAGACGTGGGTGCGACATATACTGTTTCGATGAGTATGTCCAAGTTAACATCAATGTATTCGCCTTCGCCAACAACCTCTTTATCCAAATTCAGTTGGTCACCTGTTGTTGGAGGGTCAACTAGAATAATTGCCCTTAATTCTTGTTCATGTTCAAAACTCTTTCTCTTGTATAAGAATGGGTAGAAAATGTTGCCTTCAGGCAGCCAATCGGTCTTGTAGTCAATGTAAGACACTTTCCCAATAAAAACTGTTCTTTCACCATCAAGACTGAAACACTGCGTTAAATGCTTGAACGTTGATTGAATAGCTACGCCTTCATCGCTCTTTACGTAAAGTTTCCAAAGGGCTGCTGATTCATATTCGCTTAGATTCCAGCAATTCATGATAATAAATCTTCTTAACTTTTCGGTGGCTATTGAAAGGGACTGTAGTTCTTTCTCTGGTATCTTTCCCCCATATAACGAGGGTCGAAGTTCTATGTTAGCTCTGGAATATGACCCCTCAAATCGGTCACCCAGCTTATCAGACCTGCAAAAAAACAATGCTTTGTTCTCTAGTAAAGAGATGAATTTTGTGAAATCCATGTATCGCCATATTCTTGCGTTTTCATTAGATGGTTTTTGGAAAATCTCATGCTCTGCGTACTTGACTTGCATTGACTCACACTTTTATTATTAGCATAGAACATTATTTAATTTTCACTTTTTCCATGATTCACTTTTCATATTCCGCTTGGCTCTGGTCTTTTCAGTTGGTTTATTCCTTTACCTCGCATCCAAGCGTCTAGTTGTCAGTTGGTTTGGTGGTGGTGTTGCGGTAAAGTTTTATCCAACCAACCAACCACTGAGACTTCGTGTCAGTTCCAAGAAAGAGACCAGCACACTCAAGCTGAAGAAACAAGACAGCGAGTTTAATCATCTACAGAAGCCATGTTTTACGCATATAATCTCATTATATCTAGGATATAACAAGCTTTATATAATTATATGCGCATATAATTGGATATAAGTGATTATATGACGGAACAAGTATTGACACTTGTTAAAATACCAATAACGGAGATTGAGGAATGGATAAGAACCAGACATGTTCTCCCGAAAGTTCTTAGCGACTTTCGTATTGAAGAAGACGCTCTTGCCCTATACTTCAGCGATGAAACTCCCCAAAGAGAACTAGCCTCACAGTCACTCGAGAACCAAACTCAAAAAAAGAGAAGAGCTCGCCGAAAACGTAATAGAATGAAAACCAGAGGATGGGAAGTAGTCGCAAGAATCACCAATTCAAAAGGCCAAAAATGTGCTATCTACAAACCTTTCGCAGATGCTTTGCAGAACCCAAAACTTACCGTTGAGGAACAGAAGAAACTAGTCGAAGGAATACTTAGGTCAAACAAAAACAGACCTTCTGAAATATCAACTCAATATTTCCTTGAAAATACTCTTGAATATCTACGAAACCAAAGAGACCAATCTTCCCAAAAAAAGGTGGCTTGAGAATATGATTGTCAACGACGTTAAGAGCGTGCAAGCTGAGGTGTAACGATGGGTCAAACAGGCATGAAGAAAGATGAGGACGTCATTAGAGGAGTAGCGGAATATGAAGGGAACTACCTGCCTTTAGACAAGGATAGATTGGTTCTATTTGCTGTTGGGTTGCTGGAATCCAAGAAAATTGAGCCGACTTTTGACAAAATTGTTGTGACAACGTTTAGACTTTTCCCAAAGAAATTTTCGCTCATAGGTTTTGCAGAATACCCCGACGGCAGAACAATCTACTATTGTGCATACAATCACTGTACGTTGGACAAAAAATGGCTTTTCGGCAATGTTCAAAGTGGTTTCAAGGTTACAGAACGGGGCAAGTATTTTTTGGATGAAACCAAAAAAATGCTAGAAGGCAAGATTGTGCTAACTAGAACCCATCAAGTTATCGCTAGAAGAAAAGAGACAACATTTATCACAATACTCAAGAAGACAAATGCCTACAAGAAGTACGTACAAAGCAAAAAAGAAGCAATTGGCAGGGCCGAAATTCTGGAAGCTCTGATGCTTCCGCCAAATTCAAAAAGCCTGATACAAACTCACCTAAAGAAATATTTGGAATATGCCAATAGAGTAAACGATTCTTCTGTAGTGGAATTTCTCCGATTCGCCAAGGGCAAACTGAAAGGTGATAACAATGCCTGAGGAGCGCAAAACTGAGGCTGGAGAAGTACATCCGAAATACTGGGAGAGAACTGTCAGAGAAGCATTCAAAAATGACCCCTATCGAATAGTGATCGAGTTGGTTAAGAACGCTGCAGATAGTTACACTAGACTCGAAAAAAAGGGAAACCTAAAACCTCCTTTTGAGATACATGTCAAATTCGTCTGTCGAAAGAAGTACTCACCATCGATTGAAGTACTGGATAATGCTGAGGGAATGGACTCTAGGAAATTGAAGGAAGCATTGAAATATGGAACCCAAACAAGCATGGGAGAAGATACAGAGGCCATTACGAGTGCTGAGAAGGGCATCGGGCTAAAAGATGCTATGATGGCATTAGAAGATAACTGGTTGATAACTGTAAAAGACGGTTTAATAAATGAACGCAAAAAACATCTCGACTTCAGGACAGGAATCGGCAAGGAAGAAGAGCCAGTTACAGAAGAAGAAAGAGAACAATGGGAGATACGGAACAACGGAACTGTGGTGATGGGAAGACTACCTGACTACTTTCATGACCGCAAGTTTGCGACCATCTGCGAACACCTACAGCAGCATTTTCTCATGCGGAAACTGCTAGAGAATTCAAAATATAAAATCTGTGCCATTGATAGCTTCACAAAAGAAAAGAAACTTCTAGAGCACGTTCCCCCAAAGTTAGAACAGCAACTGCTGAATGAGACTTTCGAAATCGAATACAACAAGAAAAAATACCAGATACATCTGTTGATAAATAGGAGTACTGACGGATTACCGCAAGGCAAACCATTTGGTGAGTCTGGCCTCTTGTTCTTTTATGGAGAGTACTCTGTAGTCGACTTCACACTTTGTCGTTTCGATAGGGACATTTCGTTTTCCAAGTGTTTTGGCGAGGTAAAAATGGAAGTCGAAACAATCATCAGAGACCCTACAGAGTCTCCTCTCGTAGACGAAAAAAGAAGAGGATTGGACCCAGAGCATCCTTTTAACAGAAAGCTCTTCGACAAGATAAATCAAAGACTGAGAGAGATCCAAGAAAAAGAAGAAGCGTCCAAATACTCTTTTGATGAGGATACAAAGAAGGATATTATCAGGGAACTTAACAAAATATACAAAGAGATTAGAGGTTCTGGTCTATTAGAACCTCCAATCAAGCCAGCTACTTTTGCATTCTACCCAGTTTATGTTTCCATAAAAGAATACGAACCTAGGATAGTTTCTTTGATTATTAACTCTTCAGTCGTCACCGATGATTTTGAGATTTCCCTTCAAAGCACAAATCAGGATATAATCATAAAAAGGCCAAAAATCGTCAAAATCGAAGAGAAACCAAGAGAGAAGTTTATCCTAAAACAGATTGAATTATACTCTGAGAAAGCAGGAATGAAGGGCGAAATAATAGCAACAAGGTTTCCATACTCCTTAGATTCTGAAAGGATGGGCGTAGAAGTTCTAGAGAACCCCATATTCTCTCCAACGAATGGATTTGCCTTTGTTCCTGACAAAACTGCTATAGTGGACGGTGGTGAGAAGAAAGTAGATTTGTGCATTGATATAGCTGCAATCAGAGATGCTAGGAAGATAACTCTCGTCTCATCAGACCCAGTAAGTTGTCCGGGCGAATGGCTATTACCAGATAAAGAAGAGAATCTTCAAAAATACATGATTAAGAACGTTGTCAAAATGGAAATTCCGATAAAAGTCAAGGGCACTGACAACATAGGAGAGAAGGCAAACGTAAAAGCACTATACGAAGACAAAGTTAGTAACGTAAATGTAACGGTTGTACCGGAACCTTTGATTACAGGATTATTTAGAGACATTCGATTTTCTGCGAAAAACACGGAAAGAATCTGTGATTTTATCAGAGAAGAAGGCGTCTTGGAGGTATATTACAACCATCCTTTGATTAGGAAGTACATGACAAAAAATTTCAGGAATCAATTAGACTATTTAGTATTCATGGCTGACACGATGACGAGAGAAGTCATACGAGCTTTTGTAACGTCAGGAATCGAAGAAAGTTTATCCAAATTCCCTATTTTTGACCTAGACCATCCAGAAAAACAGATAGACATGTACGTACTTCGAGAATATTATGAGAATGGCCCGAAAATGCATGAAATGTTTATGAAATTAGCTAGAACCCTCAAACTGGGGGAAGAAAACAATTAGAAGGCAATTCTCAGAACCTTTCTCGCATATTGATTAGCTTGTTTTTCTTCCTTTCTCAAAGGCATTTCCAACCCGTAGAGTTCTACTATGTGATGATAAAGTTCGTGTAACACATTACGCTTCGTTAATCCTTTGTTTGTGAAGTAAGCAACACAATTGTCATAACAAGCTTCATCTCCATTTCCTACTCTTCTACCATCTAAAACTATTCTCATCCTTCTTATTCCGTAATACTCGGTTAGGAAATTTACGACTTTTTGACAGCCTTCTAGCTCGTAAATCAGCAAAAACTTCTCTCGTGTTTTCTTACGAGGAAATAATCGCTTTCTCATTCTAACACCCTCTAGGATAATTGGACAATGCGAGGATTCCAAGTTGCTCTTTCATTCCTCAAATACTGTGCGAACAATAGAGCCTCCTCGTTAACTAAGGTCTCTATTTCTTGCCTTTCGCCTCTTCTTATTCTTGCTATATCCACTTTAGTCTCAAAGTATCGGTTCAGTTCATTAATCAGATTCTTAGTCTTTGTTTCGTTGAGATACTGCCTCTTCCCCTTTCTACTTGTGGAATAGTCCTCAGTCTTCAGGACAAAGTCACTAGCCTTTACGCTCCTGCAATAATCTATAACAAAGTCATCTATAAGATGGCGGTAAAGCTCTTGAAAATCACACACTAGAGAAGGTGTTCCCCATTGCATAGAATGCAGGAATCCCAAGTACGGCTCTAGTTTAGCCTTTATCAGAGCTATGTGAATTTTCCAAGAGAGGATTCTGTAGGCTAGGTTAAGAATGTTGTTCAGTCCATCATAAGCCTTGAACGTCCTTCTATGTTCAGGTCTAAAAGATTCGCTGAATAACTGTAAGACCTGTGAGAAATATTGCCTAGAGAACTTGCCCTCAATACTCTTCAACCTATTTCGGAGAATTCTAATATCCTTCACATCTAAGGCTTTGATTTGTTCAGAGTACCGAAAAGAATCCAATTGCCTTAAGCCATGCTTCCTCAGCAGCTCGTTACTTCCTTTCAGTTTACCTAGGACAAACTGCTTCGCTACTTTCAAACATTTACCGTTCTTCAACGCTTCGTACTGGCAAATTCTGGTTTCTACGTGACTGTCGTCAGTAAAGCTTCTCATCATTGCCACGGGATTTCCTCTCTGGGTTAGAAGAACGCAGTCTATTCCCCAGAAACCGCACGTAACTAAAGCTCCCGAGGAAACGCTGTTACCGCTCTTTAGCTGCACTTCCTCGATTACGTTACTAACAAGCGGATACTTCTTTTCTTTCCCGTCCCTATCTCTTACAAACAAGCAGCCCTTCTCTCGACCAAGAAACGAGCCGTAATCGTAGCGCGCGCGCTAAGTCTTTTTGTACCTTTTCAATCAACTAGCCCCATTTTGTGCCAATTTCACCTGATCAACTCTGCGTTCGGGATTTTCTGTCAAAAGCGTGCGCTGCTAGTCTTTTTTCTTGCAAAACCACCTTCCAACAACCCAGCAGGTGTATACTCGATTCGGATAACCGGCACTTGTGAATATAAATTTGCTCGCTATCCGTGATTTTTGTCAAATGTGTGCTTGGATCAGCAGGTGTATAGGAGCAAATATTATATCATTTCAGTAAGAAATGGACTTTGGTTGATATGTCTGGTGGATTAGTAAACGAAAAGACACTTGAACTCAACATTACACATGAAGGCATGTCCGCTCTTCAAATAGGTGCATTTGGGTTTACCCAACAACAGGAATTATTGGCTGGCGCAGATGTTTTCTTTCCTTGCGCAAGACCATTGATCATTCAGTTCAAGGCTGCAAAATCAGGAGTAGACAATTCGAAAGCCACATTCTACCTCAACAACAACATACACAAAAACCAACATCTGACGCTTAGCAGAATTGGGGCAAGTGGTTTGTGCGACGCCGTCTATGCATTTCCTTTGATAGTCACTCACGCCTTTCTTACCTCTAACTTTGGAAGCCTCTTGAACTACACTCAGATGGTCCATGCTGATCAGCTAACTGGTAACCTTAACTGGCATGATCAAGCACATAGCGTTAAGGTATTGCAGAATGGCGGATTTAACGTTAGATCAAGTGGTACAGTCAAGGGCTACTGCTTTCCGGCAAAACAGTTCTTTGAAAAGCTAGCTAAGGAGGCAAGGGAAAAGCCTGCTGACAAGGATGAAATCTTCCCAGAATATGTGAAAAGACTGACTACCCGTTTGGACGATACCGTGAAGGAAGCGGGGATAATTGGAAACTCGGAACACACGCTCATGATACTAGGAAAGAATCGCTCTGGAACACGATTAGGATATATTCAACTGTATCTACGTATCGAAGGGTTGAGAAAAGAGGACAAGGAGAAAGCCCCATTCAATTAGAAGGCCAGCAGATGTGGACTTTCAGGCCGCGGCTTAGAAACACGCTAGGTCAAGCTAGGTGGTGGCGTGACTCCTTTCTGCAATGTGAGCATATACTCGATTCCGATAACCCCTATATCCCTACCCTTATACTGCCTTATTTTCTGCTATTGCCTGAACCTAGTATACTGCTCTTTGATTGATGCCTGTTTTCCATTAGCATCGTTTTTGGTCTGGTTGGTTGGGGTAAAGTTTTATCACAAGCTGCACAAATTCTTAGCGCGCGCGCTATGAAATCCATAAAATCTAGAGTGTAGCTGTAAACTTTCAGAAAAAACCATGACAGAAGCCTTCTCCTTTCCCCGCTTGGACTAAGCTATAGAGGGTTGAATCTTTATAAAACGCTTGCTATTCATGTCGGCATATATCATTTTCAAAAATATGCGCTATTGCCCACTCATTTCGGCTCTGGAAACTTTGCTTTTAGGCTTGTCTTAGAATTGTTACTCTTGAACCAAAATGTTTGAAGAAATAGAAGTCGCCGCTGCTAAGATGCTTGTTCTGTTCTTTTGGGTTACGATAGCGTCTGTCATGATTTCGGGCGCCCTGTGGGTGCGCGCGTATAGGAAAGCCAGTTAAACGCTTACGAGATTCTCTTTCACCGATTTT
>Ga0315280_10012063_pt1 | contig 10515 bp, 11 predicted proteins | sample YL17G06_40_MG_FD_203697 | JGI IMG/M metagenome (GOLD analysis project Ga0315280, IMG submission 203697) | Sediment microbial communities from Yellowstone Lake, YNP, Wyoming, USA - YL17G06_40 | ecosystem: Environmental > Aquatic > Freshwater > Lake > Sediment | place: USA: Wyoming | collected... | reverse complement strand
TTCTCCACGCCAGCCAAATTCAGAGGAGATAATTCTGTGTAGGATCATGGCTGTGGAGGTTCCGCCCATCGCCCCAAACTCGATATTGCCAAATTTGTCCCTGATGACAGATCCTGAGATGGGAGTGCCATCATCCCAAGTAGCTCCCTCGCCGCATACTATGGATACAAAACCGTATTTGTCGTAGCATCTTTTTACAGCCTTTATGAAATTTTCTTTGTTCAGCGGTCTTTCTGGGATAATAATGAGGTGGGGAGCATCAGACTCTTTTTCTTTAGCAACAGCCGATGATGCAGGAAGCCAACCAGCATTCCTACCGATCGATTGATAGATAACAAACTGATCCACATTCTGCATGTCCCTGGCTAAAATCCCTTCCTGTTTGACCGAAAGGGCTACAAATCTCGCCGCCGTTGGGAAGCCCGGGGTATGATCTGTACCAAAAAGATCGTTGTCCACAGTTTTTGGTATGCCAATGCAGACGATTTCGTATTCCTTCTCGGCGCAATATTCTTCAACCCTGTGAGTTGTATCCATTGTGTCGTTGCCGCCGATCATGAAAAAATATTTTATGTTATATTTTTTGAGTACCTCAAGAACTCGGGGAAGATCGTCGTCCTTGAGTTTATAGCGGCATGATCCTAGAGCAGAAGAAGGTGTGTCTCGCAACCTTTCAATGGTCTCTTCATCTTCTTGCCTGAGATCAACAATATTTCCCTTCATGAATCCTTGAATGCCAAAGCGCATTCCATAGATTCTTTTTATCTCTTTAGATTTTTTTGCTTCCTGAATAATACCGCACAGACTATTGTTGATCACACTAGTTGGACCGCCAGCTTGCCCAATTATCAAATTGCCTTTCAAAATGATCACCCTCTTTCTTGGATATGCCACTTATTTACTTCTGCTTTTTAATATAGATAATTTTGTATCTTTCACAATCGGCTTGAAGGCAGTTTTTGCATATTTGGTTGACCTCTTCAAACGTGGCTTCCTCTAAACGTACCTCATAGCCTAATGTTTTGTAGAGTTCTACGGCTTCGCTGAGACGCGGCTCATCGGCGACAAACTGTCTAACCCAGCCTTGCCGCTTCAACTCTTCTTCTTTCTGCTCTCCTCCACTGCATGGTAAACTCAAGAAGGCTTCCCTCTTCAAAAAGTATTAGAAGAAATCATGTATAAAGGTTTAAACCCGCAAGCAAATGATGTGTTGCATATTGAGTATCGTAATATTTAAGATAATGTTCAGCGTTATATTATATGATAATAAATGAGAAACAAAACTCTCAAAAATGTTGCAATAATGCTTCCGTTACTCCTTATTGGATTAACGGTTCTCTTCGTTTTTCCCGCTGAAGCCGATAAAAGTCAAGTGGAATTCGAGGCTTCTTTAACTGTTCCACCAAACGATTACCAATATAAAACCACTCTAATCAACGTTCCAGCCGAGCCTGAATCTGTTGATTACATGGCTTCTTTTAATGTTCCAAACGGAGAAATAGTCAAATTCTATCCATTAGACCCAGCACTTTTTGAACTTTGGCAAGAAGGCAAGTATCAACCTAGCTGGGTAGAGGGAAGTCGCGGAGATTTTGGAATGGGCATTTCTTCAGAGTGGAGTCAAAGCTACGACCTTTATCTTGTGGTATTAAATGATGCTTCATCCTCTGTTGATGTAAACGTGCAACTTTCCAAAGTTTGGCACGAATCCAACAAATTAGGCTGGCTGAGCGGTTCAGCAATGGTTTCTCTGGGAATAGGTGTAATACCTTTGTTAATGTTTGGAAAGAGTAGAAGACAAGTAGCGTATTCTGCAACGATTTTTGCCATGGCGTGCATTCTAGTTCTCACTATGGCATGGGCACCGTACTCGATTTATCCGCCATATCCATCATTCATCCTCTGGGCTTTGATAGAAACCGTACCAGGACTGCTCTACTTGGAAGCCTTCCCTCTAGCTGTACTGCTCTACATGCTCCACCGAAACAAAGCGTTCACGTACTTCAGAAACTGGAACGTTAAAAAGCAGTTGCAGATTTCAGGTGTTTTCTTAATGGCAGGTTTTATCATCCCCTTGGTTTTCATGGTCTTACGGATATTCAGCCTCCTTCTTCGTTTGCCTCTTGACCCTGATGCAATAACTTTGTTCTCCGTAATCTCGGGAGGCTTACTGATGGTCATTGGAACTATGATTTTCATCAAACTCTGGGCAACTCACCATCAGACAAGGTCTTCAAGCACGATTCCAAAAATAACCAAATAATCATCATAGCCATTCTTTCATGAAGTCGTGAGTAATTTCTTCATAGCTGTTGCTAAGGCTGGGACTATTTCGTATAGGTCGCCGATGACTATGTAGTCTGCGATTTCGAATATTGGCGCTTCTGAGTCTTTGTTTATGGCAACTATGATTTGTGAGTCTCGTATGCCTGCTACATGTTGAATCACGCCGGAGACTCCGCAGCTGATGTATAACACTGGCTTAATTTTGTGCCCTGACAAGCCTATCCAGTCGCCTTTGAACCATTTTCTATCCTCAGCCAAAGGCCTCGTGTATCCAACCTGTCCGCCTAAAACTTGACAGAGGTTTTCAAGAATAGTAAAGTCTTCTTTCTTTTCAACGCCACGTCCGCCTACAATGACCACTTTAGCCTCTTCAATCTTGACCGCCGCCGTTTCGATTGGTTTGACCTCCACGGTTTCGGTTCTCGGCGTCTCCAGTTGAGACACACTTGCATCTATAATTTCGCCTTTTCTTTCTTTGAACGCTGGTTTCTCAAAGGTTCTCGGTGGCACGCAAGCAATCTGAGGCTTGGTTTGGAAAACTTGCGTAACAAGGGCGTTTCCTCCGTAAACAATGCGTTCGGTTACCAATTGGTCTTGTTCGTTTAGGCTCAGTTGAGTGCAGTCGGGCACGCATCCCGTCTCAAGACGTGTAGCTAGTCTCGCAGCCAGTTCTTTTCCTCTCTTCGTAGAGCCAATCAACAAGATTTCAGGTTTGTGCTCCTTCACCAAACTGGTCACAGCGCCAAGGTAAGGTTCAGATTGAAAAGTCTTAAGCTGAAGATTGTCAACAACTATTACCTTGTTTGCTCCGTAGCCGATGAGTTCGTTGGCTTGATTCTTGACGTCGTGTCCAATCAATAGAGCGCTGAGTTGTGTTTGAAGCTTACTAGCTAATTCGCTTCCTTTCCCAAGCATTTCAACGGTTAAGTCTCTGTTTTCAGAATAAACCCAAACGCCTTTGTGTTCACTCATTTGTTTTTCACCTTCCCACCACGCCTTCTTGAAACAGCGCCTTAGCCAGTTTCTCAGCGGTTTCGGCTGATGTTTCTCCTTTAATAACTATTTTTTTGCGCTCCACTTTAGGCGCTAAAACCGACATTACCTTAATGGCTGAGCCCTTTTCACCCACTTTATCGTTTGAAATGCCCAGATCTGCAGCCTTCCACAAAATCACTTCTTTTTTAGAAGCCTTCATAATCATCATCAGCGATGGAATGCGAGGTTCGTTTAGCTCTTTAGTCACAGTCAGCAAGGCTGGTGTCTTCGTCTTTACTGTTTCGCAGCTGTCTTCCCATGTTCTTTCCGCTGTAGCCACATTGCCTTCTAGGCTCAGTTTTCTCACATACGAAACCAATGGAACATTCAATCGTTCAGCGAGTCGTGGTCCAATCTGCGCTGAGAAACTGTCTATAGATGCTTCACCACAGAGAATTAAGTCAAATTGACCAAGTTTTTTCACGGCTTCAGCTAAAATATAGGATGTAGCCAATGTGTCTGAATCTTCGAAAGATGGGTCGCTTACGATGTAGGCTTTGTCGGCGCCCATGGCAAGGGCTTCTCGAATGGTTGTTTTAGCGTCTTCAGAGCCAACTGTTAATGTGATTACTTCACCGCCTAGCTTTTCTTTTAATCGTATGGCTTCTTCTAAAGCGTTTTTGTCAAAGTTACTAATCTTCTTGGGTGCGTCAACAGTTATCAGACGCCGCGTTGCCGTGTCAACCTTCAACTGAGACACATCTATAGCTTGTTTAACACACACAAAAATTCTAACCATACTTCAAAACCTCTAAGTGTCTCTAACCATTCACTCAACCGTTTCAATAAACTTTTGCCAAAAACAGTGAAAACATATAAGTCGACTGGACTAAACTATTTTCGTATTGCCATGTTTCCATCAGAAAACAACTTGGGCATTTTTCAGCCTATAATAGGCTCTTGGTATGAGTCTCTAAAGAATCCAGCTGAGACTCAAAGAGTAGTCCTCTTAGACTTGATTAAAGAATACGAAAAAACCCATTATGGAAAGAGACATCACGCATCTGAAATCAAAGAACTCACGGATTTCAGAGCGAATTTCCCAACAATAGGTTACAAGGGGCTAAATCCATACTTTACCGATGTTAAAAAAGGCAACTACGCTGCATTTCTTCCTGAGCCGCTTGTGTGTTGGGTCATGACTAGAGGCTCAACAGGTCCCGCTAAGGTTTTGCCTGCAACGAAGACGCATTTGGAACAGATTTTTACATGTGGAGCAAGAGCGCTAATAAACTATGCATTGAGAAAAAGAGACTTTGAAGTTCTCACGGGCAAGATTCTGAACCTTAATTTTCCATCCACCGTTCACATCATGGACTCTGGTGGACAAAAAATGACCTACGGATACAGTTCTGGAACCTACGCCCGACTTAACCCCATGTTTAATAAGGTTAGTCTTCTACCTCGGCAAGAGGAAATAGACGCTTTGGGAGCAGGAATCGCCAAGCCAGACTGGGAAAAAAGATTTGAATTAGCCTATCAGCAAGGACTCAACGAGAACGTTACTGCTGCAATGGGCGTCACGCCTGTCATCCTGTCCTTTGCAAGATACGTTAAACGAAAACATGGAAAAAAGCCTAAAGAACTGTGGAATCTTCGCGTTTTATTCTGCACAAGCGTGCGAAAGATACAGTTCAAGTATGCGCCTATTCTTAGAAAATATTTTGGACAAATTCCAGTTGTTGAGATTTACAGTGCGACCGAAGGCGTTTTTGCACAGCAACTCGACGACTTACCCTATGTCACGCCTAACTATGACAAATACTTGTTTGAAGTTGAAACTAACCATGGAACAAAAATGCTGCATGAACTTAAACGTGGCGAATGGGGGAAACTGATAATCTCTTCTTGTATGTTCCCAAGATACGACATTGGAGACATGATAGAGGCGGCTGGAAAAAACTATTTCCGAGTGTTTGGAAGACGAACAGCTCTAACGCTTTTGGAGCACAGAGTCTATAGATTATTTTTCCGATGGTTCTTCTAGGTCGCTGGATGCCTTCTCGACGCCATCATCGCCGCATAGGCTGCTCCAGCTATGATTATGATACCAATTATGACGACTAATAAAGCGCCTGCAGTTGCCCAACTAATGTTAGGATTGGTTAGTGCTAGATAGGACATAAAACCTATGAATATCAAGACTAAACCACCAATGAGCGGACCGACGAATCCCATCTCTCGCTTCTCATGTTTCTCTGTCTTCTCCCTCTTTTCAGGTCTCTCTCCCTTCTCTTCTTTTTCGCGTTTCTCACGTTTCTCATGCTTTTCTGCTTTCTCAGCCATAGAAGGCGCTGGAGACACTGCTTCAGCAGGCTTTGCGACTTTCAAAGGAGCGCCGCAATTTGGACAAAAGCTCATTTCTTCACGGATTTTAGTGCCGCACTTTGGACAATACGACATGGTCTTCACCTTAATCTATTCAATTTCTTTAATTGAACATTAAGTATTTAAAATATGCACTTAAGGACACTAATGAAGAAACGTTATATGCTTATATAATAAAAAATACTGAAGTTAGGAGGTTGATATAATTGAACGAGAGTTTCGAAGGGTTTTCACGCAGACATAGAGAGGGTCTTATCAGCGCTATTTCTGTAGGAGTTTTCTTCATTCTAGTCGGCGCGATTTTTCTGACCACACCTAATCTTTTTAATAACATTATAGACTTCTTTAGTAACTTTGATCTCGTGCATGTTCCTCATTTAGATAATGTGTACCTTCCTGCACCCGTGCATCCCTTTTCCTCGACTAATCGGGTCGTCTACACGGCTGTGGAGCAATTCAGTTACGCTTGGGGGCTTTTCCAACTCGTCATTTTAGCGCTTAGATTTGTTGCTCGTTCACCATTGAATAAAGACGCAGAAACTGTGTCAAACATTGTTTTCTGGGTGGGAACAGGCTATCTCATTCGTACTTTTCTCATTGAAACAATTAGATTACCACTCCTTACTGGACTGACAAGATGGTTTGTTTTTTGGGCTGGAATAATAATGCTTCTCGGTGTGTCACTGATAATAAGAGCAATTGTTTTAGCAGCCGCATCCACAAGATACGTAACTTGACAGTTTTCTTAGACTTTCCCTGTTGGAGTAGTGGTAACTATGCCTAGGGGGGAGGGGGGTCATGATGACCAACAGAAGGGTGCTGATTCAAAAATAGGGTTAGAGAATAAACCTGATTGTTTAGTTTTTAGGTGCCGAGTCTTTTCTGTACCTTTACCATGATATGTTGGCTGCTAGATTTTTTGCAAGCGCAATGAGTTAGAAAGGAGTTTTTGGGAGAATTTAAAATTGCAGTAGAAAAACTTATATCATAAAGCTGTTTTCTACAGTTAGCAAAATTTGAGGAGGATTGTTTGAATTTGTCTTCAGAATTAACTGGAACCCCTGTGCTCATTTTAAGGGAGGGTGCCAGTCGTTCTCGGGGTAAAGATGCCCAACACGCAAACATCATGGCTGCTCAAATCGTAGCTGAATCCGTGAAAAGCGCTCTGGGACCAAAAGGCATGGACAAAATGCTTGTGGACAGTTTCGGCGACGTCACCATCACCAGTGATGGACGCACTGTCCTTGATGAAATGGACATTCAACACCCAGCCGCCAAAATGATGGTTGAGGTGGCTAAGACACAGGACGACGAAGTAGGAGACGGAACAACAACAGCAGTAATAATAGCTGGCGAATTGTTAGCAAAGGCAGAAGACCTCATAGAAAAAAATGTTCATCCAACAGTAATCATAGACGGCTACAGAAAGGCGGCAGACAAGGCTTTAGAAACCCTAGAAAAAATTGCCATAACAGTGCGTTCAACCGACAAAGCTTGGATAAAGAAAGTAGCCACAACTTCCATGGCTAGCAAATTGGTGGCTGAACATAAGGAACAGTTAGCTGATATCGCCGCAGAAGCCATTTTACACGTGGCTGAGAAAGTTGAAGAAGGGTACAAGGCGGACTTAGATGACATCATGGTGGAGAAGAAACCAGGCGAATCGATGACAGAAACCAAACTCATCAACGGCATAGTCGTTGACAAAGAAGTTGTGCATCCTGGCATGCCAAAACGTGTTGAAAAAGCCAAAATCGCCCTGCTTGACACTGCCTTAGAGATAGAGAAAACCGAATTCGACGCCAAGATAAACATTGAAAGCCCTGAACAAATGGAGGCTTTTCTACAACAGGAAGAAAGCATGTTGAAAGACATGGTAGAAAAAGTAGCTGCCAAGGGCACAAACGTTGTAATCGCCCAGAAAGGCATAGACGATATGGCACAGCATTTCTTAGCCAGAAAAGGGATTCTTGCGGTGAGGCGAGTAAAGAAATCAGACATGGAGAAGCTTGCGAAGGCTACAGGTGGAAAAATAATCACCAACCTAGACGACATCGCTGAGTCTGACTTGGGCTACGCCGAACTGGTGGAAGAACGCAAAATCGGCGACGACAAGATGACCTTCATTGAGGGATGCAAAAATCCCAAGGCAGTAGCCATTCTCATACGCGGTGGGACCGAGAGAATAGTGGCTGAAGCCGAAAGGTCAATACACGACGCACTGTGCGTTGCACGAGATGTGGTTCAAGAGCCAAAAATTGTTGCAGGCGGCGGCGCACCCGAACTGGAGATGGCCAAGGTGCTGAAAGAATACGCTGAAACGCTTCCTGGGAGAGAACAATTAGCCGTTATGGCTTACGCAGAAGCCCTGGAATCTGTGCCCACAACCCTTTCTGAAAACGCGGGACTAGACCCCATCGACATCATTTCAGAGTTACGCTCTCGCCACGAGAAAGGCGAAATCTGGGCTGGAATCGAAGTGCACGAAGGAAAAGTCAAGAACATGGAGAAAGCAGGCGTCTTCGAGCCTCTTGTAGTCAAGAAACAAATCATCAAATCAGCTACAGAAGCAGCAACTATGATATTAAAGATTGACGACATCATCGCCTCTGGAAAGATGAAAGCCCCGCCAATGCCACCTGGAGGTCCTGCAGGAATGGGCCCAGCAGGCATGGGAGCCGGGGAGTACTAGCATATATCAATTGAAGAGAAAAAAATAATTTGGGTCGGTCCGCCTAAGCTGACCCGTTTCGAGAAGGCTCGCATAGTGGGTGCTAGAGCACTTCAAATTTCCATGGGCGCACCTATTCTTGTTGAGCCTTCACCGCAATTGTCCAACCCTATAGACATAGCCCTCAAAGAATTAGACAGCAACATACTGCCGATAACAATTCGCAGAACTCTGCCTGACGGAACCTATCAAGACATTCCCTTGAAGTGGCTGATGCCGGGCTAATTAGACTCTCTTTTTTTGTTTTTTGGAAGGAATTTTTGTTGCCTACAAAGGAAGAGGAGCTTAAAGCTTGGCGTATAGCCACATTTGTCATGGTAACTTTAGCTGCTGTGGTTTTTTTGGTTCAACGTTTTGTCGTTCAACTTTTAGATGTGACTTTTGAGATTTGTATCTTTTACATTCCAACATTTGCGATTATTGGTCTTTTACTCTACTTCAGAAAAAGGTCTAAATGATTAATTTTGGCTTTCAAGCGTTTTTTTAGCTTCTATTAATGTTTTTTCTATTCTCTTCCAGTGTGCTCCACGCCAATACACTTGCTGGCACTTGGGGCATTTCCAAAACTCGTTGTAAAAAGACGCTGTTGTCTTGGGAATCTTAGTAATAACATCGGTTTTTGAAACAGACTTAATTCTTGTGTTGCATTTGGGGCAACGTGAAACTTTCACGTCGATTTCTAGTTTAAACCCGAATCGTTTGGCTAATTGGGCGAGTTTTTCAGCTTCGGTTTTGCCTTCGACCAAGAAGGCTTCTGCGCCTTTTCCTATGGCTTGTTGATAGAGTTCAAGGTCGCGGGTTAGCAGAATTCTTTTTTCCTTCTTTGCCTTCTGAATGAGTTCTTTGTCGTCCATGGAACCCGTGTAGACAACATCGTGTCCTAGCATGCGAAGCCATCGAGTCAGCTTGCCCAACATGCCGTCGGTTACAAATTTTAAATTTGTCACCGTAGGATTCGTCCTGTTCCAGGCTTTGCCACTATTTCGTCTTCATTCATAATTAATTGTCCGTTTACGAAGGTTTTCACAGGTTTGCCCTTGACTTTCCAACCGTCAAATGGGGAAAACTTTGCTTTGGAATGAAATCTTGAAGCGTCGATTTTGTGTTCTCGATTGATGTCGACCACCACAATGTCAGCCATGCATCCTTCGCTTAGGCTTCCTCTGTCTTTGAGGTGATATATTTCCGCTGGCTTTTCACACAATAATCTAACGAGCTCGTTGACAGATAAGCGTCCACGGTTTACTTCATTGAGCATCAGTGGAAGCATGGTTTCAAGTCCAGCTATGCCAGGTTTAACATCCCATATCGATTGAGCGCTCTTTTCCTCAATTGAATGTGGAGCGTGGTCTGAAGCAACCGTGTCGATTAAGCCTTTCTTAAGGGCTTTCCACAGCGTTTCAGTATCGGCTTTAGTCCTCAAAGGTGGAAGCATCAAGGCTATGTTTCCCAGTTTTTTCACATATTGAGATGTCAAGAGTAAGTGATGCGGCGTAACCTCGCAAGAAATACTCAAACCTAATTTCTTTGCTTTCAACGCTACATCCAGCCCAGCCGCAGAACTAATGTGACAGATGTGCATGTGTGCGCCTGAAATTTTTGCCAGTTTAGCAACGCGTTGTATTGCTTTGATTTCAGCGCTGACGGGATGTGCTTCCAGAAGAGCCTCAGCGTCGTTTCGCCCAGAGTTTCGCATATTTTTCTCAGCCTTTTCCAGTGTTGCCTTGTCTTCAGCGTGGACAGCAATCGGAACTCTTGTTTCCGCAACTGTACTAAAGGCGCCTTGGAGGGCGTTGTCGTCGTCGATGTTGACTCCTCCGATTTGTTGAAGAAGATACAACTTGAATCCCACAGCGCCTTCACGGACTATACGACTGATTTCTTCTGTTCGATAAGGAAAGGCTGAGTTAAAGGCAACATTAACTAATACGCGTTTTTCAGCCAATTGCATGCGCTCTCGCAACGCATCACAACTCATAGTTAAGGGTCGATTATTAGGCATGTCGATAACCGTGGTTATGCCGCCTGCAGCACCAGCCGCAGTTCCACTTGTGAAATCTTCTCTGTAAGCCAATTGTTGGTCTCGAAGATGCACGTGGGAGTCTATTAAGCCTGGGAGCACTAGGCAACCATTC
>Ga0315280_10012062_pt1 | contig 10516 bp, 13 predicted proteins | sample YL17G06_40_MG_FD_203697 | JGI IMG/M metagenome (GOLD analysis project Ga0315280, IMG submission 203697) | Sediment microbial communities from Yellowstone Lake, YNP, Wyoming, USA - YL17G06_40 | ecosystem: Environmental > Aquatic > Freshwater > Lake > Sediment | place: USA: Wyoming | collected... | reverse complement strand
CTGGATTGGTTGAAAAGTTGCCTGGCATTTTGGCCAAGACTGGTCCTATTCCTGTCCCTAATAGCAGCATTCCCGCTATTGCCAATATTCCAAGTTTTTTATACATTTCATTTACCTCCATATCCTCGGCTTCGCCAGCAGCCTGCCTAGCAACTTGTTCTTTCCCCTTCTCAGGATCTTCTTAGGATCTCCGGAGGCCAGGGTTTCAGCACTGCTCACATCTCCTCCGCCCGTGGCCGTTTCCAGTATTCCTTATCATACTCTGGCTCAATCTCGGGATACTGATCTATGAAGTGCTTCAGAGCCAGCTCCAGGCCTTCATATTTATCACTCGATCGCTGGCGAGATACAGAATAGTATGCTCGAAACCAGCTTTGTGGATTGCCGTCTTTTCCAGGTGAAATATGTTCAAGATCTGCTTTTGTTTGGGCTTGGATACCCAGTTCCGCATAATCTAGGGCGGCGGCCATGGCATCAGCGATGCTATCACCTGCTTTACCATAGCGTTTAAGGCGGACGTGATCCGCACGCCTTATCTTGACTTGCGTTAAATTTTCTCCAGTTGTAACCATGAACACTAACTAGCACTTATCAATATATATAAGTTACTATCGATTCAATAGTTACAATGGTTGCAACGATATCTTCTAGGCCGACATCCAGCTTCTCTCGTCTTTTGAGGCCATTTAAGCCGCCTCCTGCTCCTGCGCCGCGCAATCCTGGCAAAGAAATCCAAGACCGGGAAGCCACTTGCCCAGACACTTCGTGGTCAGCTTTCGGCCACAGCAAAGGCAAGAGGCCACCCTAGGCCACCTCCTCAGCCTCGATCTCTTCCAGCTCGGCCGTCCGTTGGCTGGAATTAGCCCTCATACCCCAGTTCTTTGGCCTTGTCAAAGGCCGCATTTGCCTCACTGTCATTACCGAGAGCCTTGAGGGCAATTCCCTTGTTATACCAGGCAGTTTTCGCATCTTTGGGATCTGACATATGTTTTGGTTTTTTCATATGGTCTGCATCATAACACTTGATAGCTTCATCAAAACACTTGATTGCCTCTTGATACATGCCATTCCTACCAAGAATACTTCCTTTGTTTATCCAGGTATAGGCATAATCAGGATCTAACTCGATAGATATGTTGTAGGCTTTAATTGCCTCGTCATACTTGCCTTGATCTTGAAGCAATTCACCTTTCGCATTCCATACTCCGGAACTTAATGGATTTACTTGGATGGCCTCATCATAGGCTTTTAAAGCTTCGTCGTACCTACCCATTGATTCAAGACAAATACCTTTGCTTATAAACGGGCTGGCAAATGAAGGATCTAACTCAATTGCTTTGTCATAGCACAATAATGCTGATTCCTTTGAGCCTTTATTATAGAGTTGGCTTCCTTGGTTTAGCCAATCCATAGCAGCTTTTGATACTAACTGAGTCATGCCTGTTTCAGAAATTTCAACTTTGACATACTCCTCGGTTGCCGTGCAACCCATAAAAAGTAGCAGCGACATTGTGGCAATTAATATGATTATTCTCATATTTATTCTCCTCAGGATATCCCGGGCCCTTGCAATCTCGACATTGATCTCATTTTTCTTTCATCTCCTTGCCTTCCATTCAGACAATAGCGGGCCGGGTCCAAAATAGTTTTGCAATTGAGGGATTGCATGCTTTTTTTGGAGGCAAATATGGGCCGGGCCTGTCGCTGCCAAAGGGGGAGGATTACCAGGGTTGCCGTCCCTCGCTCGGGTCCTCCAGCTCTTCCAAGTCCTTCAGCTCCCTGGCATAGTCATAGAGAAGGTCATCTTTCGCATCGCTCGGGGCCATCCATGAAAAGGGTTTGCGCGGGGCCATCTCAGGCCACCTCCTCAGCCTCGATCCTCTCCAGCTCCGTCATCTCCGATCGCCTGAGATCCCGCAGGATGGTCGCGAGCTGGTCGATCAGCTCAATGCGCCTGATAACCTCGTCCTTCGAGGACATTCAGGCCACCCCCCCGGAGATCTGCAGGTTGCCGCCACACTCTGTGCAGCCTTCGAATCTGGCCATATCATGCGCTTGAGCTTTGCTTATCCCGGCCAGGCTCCAGCCGCAGCTCTTGCACGTTACTTTCATGATTAAGCCTCCGCGGGCCACAGAACGCGATCTTCCTTGATCGAGAAATAAGCCGCCTCGCGATCTGTAGTATCATGCAGATCAATCAGCATCGAGGACGAGAGAGAGGGAGAGGCTTTCGCTGCCTTCTCCTCGGATGGCAACAAGCTGAATGGCTTGAAGCTGCCCGTTGGTCGCAAGCTGCCTGCACTCTCCTCCCTGGAAGGCTTCGCGAGCTGTGGGAAGTGCTGCCTCTGATGCTTGCAGGCCTGGCCAGGCGCGAAGGTCTGCGCGGGGCAGCTGCACCCTCGCGGCGTGGTCGTGTAATAGGCATCCTTCTTATTCGACAGGACCAGCACCACGCGGTTGTCTCCTTTGCCTACTTCAATGAAAGAAGGGAGGGAATTGCTCTCGCGGCCACGCCAGGCCAGGAGTGCTTTCACAGCATCGATGCTTTGCGTTTTCACGCTTCCGTCGTAAATTACTTTTCCGCTCATGTTAGTACACCAAATAGCTATAGCACTTTAAAGTACTTAAAGATAACGGTTATCAAAGGCCAAAACACTTATAAGCAAATAAGATAATAATAGGGTCCACATGGGACGAATTGGCGTGTATCTCAATGATGAGATAGAGAAGCGTCTAAAAGATTACTCTTATAAAAAGACAGGATCTTTTAGAGGCTTGAGTACAATAGCCGCTATTGCTATTGAAGAGTATCTAATCAAACATGAAAAGGAAGTTGGTGAAAGCCAGGGAAACTGTGAAGTCTCCCGGGCTTTAGCTCAATAAGTTGGTGTACTATATGAGCAAAGATAATACGTTAGCTGAAAGCATATCAACTTTTGGCCCGCAAAGCCACGTACAGCCTTCAGAAGAGCAGATCTTTGTTCTTACCGCTGGCCAGCTCCAGGAGATCATCACCAGAGCCATCCAGAAGGCCATCCAGCCCTTGCAGGATCGCATTGAAGCCCTGGAAGCCACAGTTGCCCGCCAGGATGAGAAGATAGCCGCCCTGGAGTCCACAGAAGAGCAGGACATAAGCCGCCTGGCATTGGATATCGCTTATGATCGCCGACGCATAAGCCGCCTGGAGCATCCCCAAAAAGAGCCGGGAAAGACAGAACTCTCCAGGGGGGAGAAGATCGAGAAGTATCTGGCTTCGCGGCCTGACCACAGGGCGACTTTTGAGACTCTAAAGGGACACCTCCAGGTTGATAATGTCCGGCTCAATGAGGCAATCAAGATCCTCATAGCCACGGGCCGCTATTCTATCCAGAAGGCAAAGACAGGAGATAAGCGTAAAAGAATCCTCGTTATGCTTCCAAGATAGTTACATTGTAAGCATAAGTATTATCGCTATCTCTGGTTATGGCAGCAAGAATAGAGTAAAATCTGAGGTGAATTTCTCAGATTGATTGATATTGATTACTTTTAGATAGAGATAGATTTAAGAGAATTTATTATTATAGTATATAAAGAAGTATTTAGCGATAGATTTTCAGAGATACTTACACTTACAATGTAAGTACTTTGGGAGTCCTGAACTCTTCTCCTCTCCAGCCTCATCAAGTACCCATCAAGTAACCTGCATTTTACCCGGCCAATGGCCTCCAGGTCTCCGGGTGGATTGCAACTTACCCTGTAGTCCACGGGCTACAGGGTCCTGGGCTTTGTCAACGAGCATGTTCTCCAAGATGTGCCATTGCAACAGCTTTGCCATGGCGGTAATGATTTCAGCCGGACCAGTCAAAGAGCATGTTCTCCAAGATGTGCCATTGCAACTCTGGGCTGGTCGCCGTGGCCAGGCCGATGCTGTAAGGTCAAAGAGCATGTTCTCCAAGATGTGCCATTGCAACAGGGTATCTTTGCCCGGCCCTACCCATGCCCGCCATTCCATAGCGCCGAGGAGATCCTCGGCCAGGTGCTGTTGATTCCACTAAGACGAGAGAGCCGGGCTTTGCAGGGCATTACAGAAATTATATTATTTCCAGAATTGCCACCAAGGTTTTTTTGCCCCTTTAGGTAGATATATTGTCTCCTTTGCTCCACTTGCTCCACCATCTGTCGTTAAGTTCTCATCAAGATGACTCCAATTCTCTTCTTTGTCGTGTTCATATTCATTTAGTCCATCATCCGTTTTCTTCAGTCTTATGCTTTTCATATCAATTTCCCCACATATATATAATTAAAATGCTCATTATAAATATAACATTAAATATTATCCCAAATAGTAAAAAGTATAATCCATATTTTACAAAAAGCACTTTGTCAGCATTTATAGTTTCACTCTTTTCGATTGCTGTAGCACTAGCCAATCCTATTCTTTGTAATATTATTCTTCTAGGATAATTCTTTTTTGCATACTCATTAACTAAACGCATGGGTTCGGGAACTAATGACCACGTTCTAATTTGATAAGCTTTTAAACCAAAGATTACAGAACTAGTTAAAAATATAACTCCAATAAGGAATATAATAAATAAATATAAATAATTATTATTCATTTTAAAATTTTCCCTAATAAAGATCACTGTTACACCACTTTGTAAAGTTAATAGTAAACCAACAAATTTTATTAAATCGCTAGCTTTTCCATCGATAGTATTAGTCCGCTCTCTAGCCAAGTTATATCGATGATAAATAAGATCATAAATTAATTGGTCTTTTTTTATGAATTCTTCCATATTTTCTTTGCCATTTAAACTACTGGCGTCGGCTTTATCCTCATAATAGATATGCTGAGTCTCTTCTGCCATATAGCCTCAATCTCTATGCCGCCAGAACTGCCACCAGCCCCTTTTCTTGATCTCTTCTTCGCCTGGCTTTAGGGATAGCTGGCTGATCGACTGCGTGAGTTGTGCTACATGGCCACGGAGGAAGGATACCTCATCGTTCTTGAGTCCCATGGTCTCGCGGAGCTTATCGGCCTCAGCCTCGGCCGTTGCCAGCTCCTCCCTCACGCCTGCCAGGTCCTTGCCTGCCTGCTCTAATTCGGCTTGAAGCTTATCTACCCTGGACTGAGCTTGGGTGGCTTCAGTCTTGGTTTTCTCCTCGGTGCGCTTGAGGTGCGTTATCTCTCGCCACGTTTGCTCCTTCTCGGTGCGAAGTTGCACCAACTCGCGGTGCATCTCTTCCGGGTCTGCACCGTCAAGGTGCAAGTATGATTCTATCGCGGTGCTAACCCACTGAGCCCGGCTAATGCCCTTTTCCTCAGCGTCTTTGTCAACCTTCTCTAATGTGGCCTCATCCACAGGAGCATAGATTCTTGGCACGGTGCATCCCCTCGGTGCATGATGCACCAATGGTTGCTATAGAAGATTATTTTTGCGGTGCATGCTCGGTGCAAAATCTGGTGCATTAAGCGGTGCATCTTGCACCATTAGAGAGGTCGATTATGATTCACGCGGTGCAAACTTCAAGCAGGCATCTAGGGCATTGTTAACCTCTGCCTGCAAGACCTCGTCTGCCGTTCCAAGCAAACCAGCAATAAAATGGGTTTTGATTGTTGCTATTTTATTTAATTTCATGACTGAATTATGCTTCAAACCGGTCTCATCAAAAGAGGGGGTCCCTCTTGTGATCAAGACATCACAGATGGAGGAGATTATGGGCGTCTTGGTTGATATGTAGGCGATCGTGGTTTCGTTCTCAAGGGGGTCTTCATAGAGAACCAACGCTGGCCGCCGCTTCCACGTGCTAAGATCGGAATTTGGAAAAGGAACGAGTACGATATCTCCCTTCATCTATATCGGACTTTCAGATCAGCGTCCGTGTAGATATCCGGTTCGCTCGCTAAGAAGTCGTGTAGTGATAGCTCTGAGAGCTTCATTAGTGAGCCAGTGATATCTTCAGGCTCTTCCTGGTCGTAAGGAAGGTCTGGCTTCAGGTCTTTGCGCTCCAAGCTCTCACACATAGATACTACCTGTGGGTTCTTGGTATTTAAATCTTGATCGCCAGGACTGCGGCCTTCATCTTATGGGCTTTCTGGCGGGCATCCTCAGCTCATATCATAGATCGTTCCACATGAAGAAAGCCAAAGCGATGATACCACAAACCACGATTATTAAGAGTCCTACAGCAGAACCACTCATCAAAGCCAAGGATTGAAATACAAAACCTAAGTAGAGAAGGATAATCCCAATCACTGCGAAGTGCGTCGAAAAAGGTGCAACCCTCGACGTTATATTTATTTCGAAGTGCACCAAATCTTTTTTCGCATTCTCATTTAGTTCTTTAATTTCTCCGTCTGATTCAGCCTTTTTCAATTCTGCTTCGGTGTATTTTCGAAATTGAAGCGTCTTAGCAAGAACCAGCGCAATGAAAAAAGACCCCAGAAAGCTGAATATCAAACCTAAGAAAGCAAAGTTCATTTGGTAATCCATGATAGTTCCTCCTATTGAGAGCAGTTCATTCAAATGGCCCAGGAAGGTGCTTAGGCTCATACCCGGAGAATATAATGCTACTTGATAAAATGAGCGGAACAAATCTCGATGGTTCCACAAGAGGGATTTGCAAGTTACATGCACTGCCTTATACGACCCATAAAAACACAAACAGGCCAGAAAACAATTTTATAAATATGCTTTCGACCTCGTAAGGTCTACCTTTGCGCTCTGGATTCCACAGCGTATTTCCAGTTTAGACGATGCTGCTTTTTCGATAACGGGCAATTGTCGATAAATCATTCCATAGTGTAGTGGAATGGGTTGTTAGCCAGACGCGATTTAGGACTTGTTAAGTGATGGCCAGAAAAGAGGGAAGAATCTTGCAGGTTACACGCACTGCTAGGTGCTGGAACCAGCCTTCATTCCTGGCTCCTTGGCCTTGGCGAAGGCGGCATCGGCGTCGGCGGTCCTTCCGAGAGCTTTAAGAGCATTGCCTTTGTTGTTCCAGGCCATTGCATAATTAGGATCTAGTTCGATGGCTTTATCACAGGCCCGGATGGCCTCATCGTACTTGCCTAGATCAGCTAGAGCATTGCCTCTGTTGCTCCATGCTACTGACGATTTCGGATCGATCTCGATGACTTTATCATAGGCCTGGACGGCCTCATCGTACTTGCCTAGATCAGCTAGAGCATTGCCTTTGTTGTTCCAGGCCGTTGCATAATTAGGATCTAGCTCGATGGCTTTATCATAAGCCTGGATGGCCTCATCATGCTTGCCCAGGTCAGAGAGAGCAGCGCCTTTGTAGGACCACGCCAAAGCATTTTTTTGATCTAACTCAATAGATTTTTCGAACGCCTGGATGGCCTCATCGTACTTGCCTAGATTATAGAGAGCACCACCTTTATTATCCCAGGCCCAAGTAACCTTTGGTCTTGACGATATGGCTTTATTATAAGCTTCAATAGCTTCATCATACCTTTCCATATTATTCAAAACTATTCCCTTGCCGTTCCAGGCATCGGCATACTTAGGCTTTATCTCAATGGCCTTATCAAAAGCAGATATAGCATCATCAAATTTATTCAATCCATTAAAGGCAAAACCTTTGTTGCACCAAGCGTCTGCCGAATTTGGATACAATTCTATGGCTTTGTCAAGACAAAAAATAGCCTGTTCATGCTTCATAAGCTCTGTTAGGGCCACTCCTTTGTTGATCCATCCCCATTTATTCTTGGGATTTATTTCAATAACCTTATCATAGCAAGAAATGGCCTCATCAAATTTTTTTTGATCAAAGAAGGTATTTCCTTTCTTGAGCCATGCGCCTGCTTCTCTTGAGTTTGCGCTCCTTGTTCTCAATTTAGCTGCATCTTTTATGCTCTCTTTTTGCTTCGGCTCAATAAATTCTTGTCGTTTTTTTGAAGGAGCAATAGCAAATCCTAGATCCTCGACATTTATATAACTGATTCTATCAGTTATTTTTAAAGCTGATTCGAATTTAGTGTCATAGCCTCTACTTATTACAATTCCAATAACTGGAACGTCTCTTGCAATCCTATTTTGAACCCATCCCATGTAGTTGGATATCTGTCCAAATGTATTTTGACCAGCTCGGACGATTTTCAATTCAATTACTACGTATCTCTTTTGTGTTCTATCGCAGCAAAGTAAGTCAATGCGGCCACCGTTGCCTTTGCAAATGAGCTGCCTTCCAGATTGTTTTGACGCAGGATCAACATATAATTCCAAATCATGTCCGAAATTTTTTAGTTTTTCTAAGTTAGTAGCTAACATCTCTTCGAGCTGTTCCTCTGGTAGTCCGACTTCTGATATGGGCTCCCTTTGAATTAGCTCTATAAAATCTCGATATCCTGGATTTTTATCTGCTGCTAATTGATTCAGTTTATCCCAATAGTTTTTAGATATTTCAAAGCTGCTACGCTGGAAACTGCATCTGAGAGGTCCCCATTCATCAAAATAGGGATCGTTACGTAGGCTCTTTACATTGATAGAATGATTAAACTTATACAGTATCTGGTAATCGCAGCCATATTGCCATCCATGATCATTGTCATCAGCGATGGAATATGCATCGCTTTCTGTCTGAATCAAATAGCCAATATCCTTTTTGGGCGAAGTGCGCCATAGAAGTACTAAATCACCCTTCTTGGTATCTTTGTGACAGGTCCACCACCCATCTGAATCCACACCGCTATTTGGATCAAGATCTTCTCTATCATTGCCATCCTCATCTAAGTAAACATTAGGGCGGGCTACCCAAAGCCAGTATTGGCGCTCACTGGGTTCTATCATGTCTTACTCCATAAGTCTCTTGCATCTTATCACGATACATTAGTGCTGCCTTCAACTATCTTGATCTCCTCTTCCGTCAGCCCGTAAAGCTCGTAGACCAGGGCGTCTATCTGGTGCTGGGGTGCAGTCTTCTCGCCCCCAAAAAGAGGAGCAGAATCGTCCCGCAGCCTCTCTACAGCAACGCTTTTTCGGGTGGTGTGTAGCAAGTACAGTCAAAGATGCCTTTAGCCGATTTTAACGTTATCTGATCAACTGGGTTCATGCTAAAGAATCCTCCAGAGCAGCAGGGTAGCCATTCGTCCTCCTTCTGAATGGTGTCAAAGCGTGACTTCATGCGAATGTTCTTGACGATATCATAGGTTCCCACATACCGCTCATCTCCGGCATTGAGAATCTCATCATCCGTGCCAACCTGTTGCCACTTGAAGTTGGCAATGCCCGTGCTATGCGTCTGCAACCTGTACTGCGTGTCTCTGGTGGCTTTGACCTCGCTAAAGTCTATGGCTTCATCTGTGGCCAGGATGGTGGCGTTCATCCTCTCCAAGCTCATGTTCAGGCTTCGTTCCTCGGAGAACTCGTGGTTGTAAAGGAAATTGGCACCTACGTAATCATGATTGTTACCCACAAACTCTCGGTTGTTGATCTCTTTGCCGGAGTATGTCATGCTCTTGCTGTAGTTTAGCTTGACCGGCCACTTTTCGTAGAAGTCGATGGTGTAGACATCAGATCCTGCGGGCTTGACAATGGTCATGTTCACAGAGTTGTTGATGCTCGATTTGAGCGAAAGAAGCTCCTCCGAGCTGTAAGACCCTAGCAGGGCCGCTGTTCTCTCCTTCAAACGAACATCATTCACGTTTACGTCCTTGTAGTAAGAGTGGTAAGGGCTTAGGGTTCTGCCCCGGTAGTCCACGGGGGCGATCTGACCCTGCACTGACTGCTCATAGATGAAGCTCAGGTTGCTGCTCTCCCTGGTAATGGACCAGGAGTCCGAGTCGGTCTTTACCGAGCCTGACCAAGAGGCGGCACCGGCACTAGAGATTAGTGCCAAGAGCATTGTGATATAGGCTAGTTTATGCATCTTGATTTCCTCTCATGAATGATTATCCTGTCTTCGTTATATCACAATAAGGCGGATAGCTCATAGCAGAAAGCTCATACGAGCCGACGGTGCCCGCGGGAGGGAAATAGACCTTCCCAATACCCACATTTGTTCTTCCTGACCAAGTATCGCTCCACCACCAAGTCTGCGACCAGCTCCAAGTTCCCCAATGTCCTTCAAGCCAGTTTCTATCCACATAAAAAGTATCAATATATCCATAATCGGTCGCTGGAGAACCACTAATTTTAAATGAATCTACAATTTGATGAGACTCTAACTTTTCTGATGATGCTCTTGCGGCTCCTTTAAAATTACCTATACTTATATATTCTACTTCGTTTGTATTTCCTCCAACCATAATTTCTGCCACTCTGTCAACTGTTTCAGTGACTGGCCAGAATGCGCCGATTTCTACATGGCAATTCGTTCCAGATAAAGAACCTGTTATCATTGCATTTGCGTTCTTGTTATCAGAAGCAATAGTTTGGATAGTGCTCCATTGGTCATCGGTTAAGACCACAATTCCTCCCTGAACCGTGTCCTATTCACATGGGGATCAAGCGCCTGACTTTGATAAACATCGTAGTCAGTTAAGAACGTCCGTTTTATTCCCAGATAATGG
>Ga0315280_10012061_pt1 | contig 10517 bp, 9 predicted proteins | sample YL17G06_40_MG_FD_203697 | JGI IMG/M metagenome (GOLD analysis project Ga0315280, IMG submission 203697) | Sediment microbial communities from Yellowstone Lake, YNP, Wyoming, USA - YL17G06_40 | ecosystem: Environmental > Aquatic > Freshwater > Lake > Sediment | place: USA: Wyoming | collected... | reverse complement strand
GCCAGTTCCTGACCAGTTTCCCTCTCAGAAACATAGTCGGACAGAAAGAGAATACCTTTGATCTGAGGAAAGTTATGGATGAAGGGAAAATCCTGATAGTCAACCTTGCCAAAGGCAAGATCGGTGAAGATAACTGCTCGCTTTTGGGAGCGATGATAGTGACAAAGATATGGCTGGCTGCTCTAAGTAGAGCTAACATACCAGAGGAAAAAAGAAGGTCGTTTTATCTGTATGTGGATGAGATCCACAGCTTTCTGACGCTATCCTTTGCTGATATTCTCTCTGAATCCAGGAAGTATGGGCTTAACTTAACCCTTGCTCACCAATACACTAATCAACTCGATGAAAAGATAAGGGGAGCTATCTTTGGAAATGTCGGAACGATTATCTCTTTCAGAGTAGGAATTGATGATGCAGAGCTTCTGGCTAAGGAATTTTATCCTGTCTTTAATATGAACGACTTAATCAATCTGCCCAATCATCATATTTACCTAAAACTCATGGTTGACGGAGCCACCTCTCAGCCTTTCAACGCTATAACTTTGCCACCACCTGAAAAAGTTAGCTCATACGAAAAAGAGATCATAAAGCTGTGCAGAGAAAAATATTCGAGACCACGGAAAGAAGTGGAAAGAGAAATCCTTTTCAGGTCCTATTCTCCAGACAGAGCCTATACTCAGAAGCTACCAATGGAAAAGCCAACGGAAAAGAAAAAGGCCAATACGCTATTTGATTCTCTACCTTTTTAATGACTAATCGCATACTTGGTTAGATGTCCACTTTAATTATGACTTTTCGTTGCATTTCATCGTAAATTCGTAGCAAATTTATTGCATACGTCCCATTCAAATAATTCAACTGATACTCATAACCTCCCTCCGACCTTCAAACATAAAAACGCGGATCAACTTACCCCTTCTCTCTTCGTGGTCAGAAGCTTAGACATGTAGCTCAGAATTAACATTGCTGAATTTAGAGCAAATTCAGAATCTTTTCTTTCGATGCAAACTGGCCCCCCACCAAATTCATGCCTCCCCAACTGGAGATATTGGGTGAAATCATAAAAAAGGTGCTTGAGTTTATATCTTTTCACATTATCAATGTCTTGTAAAAGCTTATCAAATAGATTTATGTCAGGATTTTCACACCCAAATTTCTTGGCAATAATCTCAAAAGCTTGATGGATAGATGCCAGAACTTCCTTATCATTTCCATTGTTAAAGTGAGTCATAGCTTCCTCTATGTGCGAGTATCCTTGTGCTAAAAGGTCACCAAGATAACCTTCTGGAAACCACATCTCCACCAACTTCACCTGTCCATATTTCCATTTAGGCAGTACATTCTGTACCCAATGAGACTGAGGTACATGTATCCAAAGTGGGCTGCTGCCGATTATTTTATTCGGGTATATGCCTGTTCCCTCCACGGTATAAGCAATACCACAAAAATGCAGATATAAATCTATATCTCCGCCTCTCCTAACCTCCTCCATCCTTTCTATCCGCCGAAGATCAACAGGGATCATTAACATATCCGGAAAATTATACTCCTTGCCATTAGTCTGGCAGCACATAGGCTGAGTTGAGAATTCGGCTACTCTCTCATTGTCAGGCAAAGAAAGATAACCTTCCAGTTCGCCAAGTATAAAGTCGACTGTCCTCTCTTCCTGAATTGGCCGAAGCGTTATATTAACAGGAATCTGGAGTATAGGGTAGTAAGGAGTGCCGGTGGCTAATACTTTTTCTGCCTCAGTTGATACTTCAATAACTCTGAAATAATTGGCATACTTTGGTACAGTAAGTTCCACTTTTGGCATATTGCTTTCCCTCCCTGTAAAATAGATAAACTTAATGACACTGAGTCTATCGGAGAATACTTCTATTCAACTTGAGCCCCCTAGTTCACATAACTGTAAACAACCTATTTTTTTCAACGGACATTCACAAGGAAAAGATAAGTTTTTAGTAACAGGCATCTCTGCCTGAAGCTGGATCTCGTTTATACAACAATCTTGTTTAGCCTTGGCTCCAATGAAATGATAGAAATGGCCTATAAACCATAAGTTTTCAAAGTAAATCCCACTTTGACAACCCATAATGTATCGGGCAATCCGATTGAACTTATGTCTTTCCCTTCTTCCTTTCATATCATTGTCCGAAATATCATCCAACAATATATTAAGTTTTATGCCCATCTGTTTGAGAAGATGGTTACACAATCTTGCATTCACTTTATCCAAAGGAACAAACATTGGTTGGGCTATATTACCAAACGGTCCAAAAAACTCTAGATCCTTCACCAGAATTTTTACAAAGAGAGCTGCTATCTTGGGACCAAAAGTCTTCTGCTTTTCCATAAAATTAACGAGTTGTTGGCAAGGGGTTAAATTCTTGTCCGGTTTAATATCTAGTTTATTAACGAATACTGATATGTTGTGATATTGGGAAGGATATAGACTTTCCAATAGTTTAATAGCTTTTCTAAAGCCTAATAGCCCTTCATGAACATTATCAATACCACCAGCACCGCCACGCTGTCCACTAAAGTTTATGGCAGCACACACAAAGAAGATTTCAAGAAATTCATTTGCATCTTGGGGTTTCATGCTACTTAGTTTTAAAATATCACATCCTGTCTGCCAAACTACCCATTCACGAAAATAATTCCTATTCAGAGGATCTATGGACTTTAACACCTCACGAAACCTCTCTTTGTCAAGACTCATTTACTTTCTCCTTTTACGGAAAGAATCTGACCATAATCGTTTACTTATTCGTTTACCGAATCGTTTACTTCATAAATACCCCGTTCTGATTATTGAATACAGTTTCCATAATCATCAGATAATCATCAGACAATCATCAGATAATCATCAGATAATGGGTTGATCTTCCCTTCCCCTCTCTTCTAAGAATATCCTTTTGTACTAATTCTGAAAGATCACGATATGCAGTATCCCAGCTTGTTGCACATAGCTTTTGATATTCTCGGTTTGTAATCATTCCTTTTTCCCGAATGTATTGGATTGCTTTGCTTTGCCTCTCATTCAACTCTTTCAGCTTGTCTTCTGGAATAACTTCCTCTGTGAGTTCCATAAAATGCTCACCGGGTCCTCGCAAGGTAACTTTCAGGACATCATAATCGAGTTCAAACTGCGGAGGCTTCAAACCATGTTCTTTCATCCCATCGATCATCCTACGGACACCAGTGCCAATTTTTTCGATGTAGCCACCGAGTCTATCAAACACTTCAACAATAGCCGTATTGCGAAGCCTTGATACTGCATTCCCATTTTGCAACGTTTCAAGGGTAATTGGTGGTAGAAGCTTCCCCGGGCTTATTATCTCAATTCGATCATCAAACATGAAAACACGGATAAATCCGCCGTCAATACTCCAATCTCGATGGATGACGGCATTGATAATGGCTTCTCTAAAAGTGACTTCGGGATATTCTGGATAGTCAACCCTCTTAATTCCAGGGATCCGTCCACCCATTCGCATGTGTGATTTAATGAACTGCGTTCCCTGATTAACTAATTCAGGTAAAGGTCCGAAAAACTCCTTACGATCAAGGTATTCAATAACATCCTTTCCCTTAAAGCGAACGCAGATGAGTTGTGATTGAAGGATATAAAGCTGTGGATTTTCGTGGAAAAGCAATACTCCCGCATTGGTCGGCACAATCTCCCTGCCCTTTTGGATAGCACAACCAAGATTGATGAGGAGTTGTTCTTTAGAGATACTCAAAGGACTACCAGTGTATTCCTCTTGCTTGCGGATATAACGGTTAATCAATTTACTATCGAGGTCTTCCAATCTGGCGTTCTCGCAAGGCAGGCGTTCAAAACTCGCTTCTCCTCTTGAAAACATCAAACGCCGAAGTTCTCTTGGCGTCAATGCTTCGTCACGAGACCCGACTCTTAAGAAGAACTTACCAGCAACGCTGTGCAATGTCTCATAATCAGCAGGCACAGTCACAGCAATGATAACCTTGCCATCTTTGGTTTCTACCTTCTCAAGCTCGATGGGCTGGATTTGTGGTTCACAGTGATTTCGGCTGGTTGCCTCATATATGATGTTGTCACGGACTCGCTTAAAGTTAGAGACACCCAATATATCGCCTTCGTCAGACACTCCGATTAAAACGACACCGCCATCGGCAGCAGCAAAAGCAGCCAGTGTCTCTGCCAGCGATCTGGGATGAATCCTGTCGTCTTTGAAATCAAGGGTTTGACTTTCACCCCGTCTAATGAGTTCCTTGAGTTGCTTTTCAGTCATATTAAACCTCTAGTTAGAATTCAGTTTCGTTTTGCGTTTAGCTGGATTATATCACCATATATACCTATTTGCAATTTCTAATTTATAATCACTTTTGAGCAACTTTTTTCTTTACATTACCCTTTATTCTGTGTTAAAATATCTCCAGTTAGACATTTTAATCAAAATAGCTAACTCCCAGCATAACAATTTTATCCTCCTTTCCTTCATACCAAGCCATTTCACAGCATTTCCCCTCACAAAAACCACGATAGCAAACTGTGTTTAATATCTCCCACTTCCAGTTCGCAAAATCACACCTAACCATTACACCATCTATGTTTCTATGCCGCTACCAGTTTAACACTTTGATTAAAAGCTACAACTGTAGCCCATCAAGGATAAAATACCTCTCGAAGGAAGAAATCGAGAGGCTTTTTTCGTGCATCAAAGACCGCAGAGACAAAGCCCTCTTCGGACTCACCTACCTCTACGGACTCAGGATCTCAGAGGCACTCCTGCTCAAACTATCCCACATTGACCTCGAAAACAAAAGGATACTCATCCACAGGGTGAAAGGCGGGATCGGTGGAGAACGGCCGCTTTTCCAGACAGCAGAAAGGCTTATCAAGAAATATCTCAAGGTGAGACTAAATACAGGAGATGCCCTATTCACAGGGAGACAGGGCAACCTCAGCAGGCAGAGGGTGCAGCAGTTATTCAAGGCATACGCACAGAAAGCAGGCATTAACCCCAAGTATTCCGTCCACTCCCTGAGACACTCCATAGCCACCCATTTGCTCGATGCAGGGGAGGGCATAGAGTTCGTCAGAGACCACCTCGGACACACCAACATCCAGAACACCATGATCTACGCCCAGATAACGAACAGCAGAAGGCAAGAGGCATTCGACAGGATCGAAAGAAGCTCTAAGATAGCGGAGATTTAATCAGGAGGTAATGGGATGAAGGTGAAGATTTGGCTTTTGATATTTTTACTTTTACTGGCATGGGGGGCAGAAGCTGACAGCGCATCAGCGGCTGACAGCAGAATATTAGAACAAGGTGATGATCTCATTCATGGTTTCACGTATTTCGATGGGTATCTGTGGGCATCCACACGCACCTCGCCATGCAGGATACTGAGGATAGATGCGGAGACACTGAGCTATGACAGGGTCATACTGGACACAGGACTGAATGACGGAGAAGATATAACAGCAGCAGAAGGCTACATCTGGGTGATACTATGGACTAACCCATCCGTGATAGTGCGGGTGAATCCAGATACGATGGAATGGAATGTCGCACTGACGTTTCAGCAGGGGGAGCTTTTTCAGGGCGGCTCCCTCAAGTATGCCTTTGGCTATCTCTGGGCTGGAGGACGCTATGGTAAGATCGCGAGGATAGACCTGAAGGACATGAGCTATCAGGTCTACGATTACTCCGCCATCACCGGCAGCTTCCAGTTTCATGCCCTGACCAGTGGGGGAGGATACATATGGGGTTCAGCGCCAGCCTTCCAGGACTCGTGGTTCTGGGGGCGTGAATACATCGGGGATACGATCGTAAGGGTTAATCCAGACAACCCGACGGATTACTCATCGGTCTTCGTAAATGACATCAGCATAAGCGATGACATAGCATACACAGGTGGTCATCTATACGCTGGCAGTGAAAGCTCTCCCTCGTATATCTACAGGTTCAGCAATGACCTGAGCTACGACTGGATAAGAGCCAGTGATACGGTCTGCTACGGGCTTTACGCTTATGACGATGAGATATGGGGTGCATTCGTTGGTTCTCCGGGGAGGATAGCAAGGTTTGATCTCGACCTGAACCTTATTGCGATATACCGACTGCCATCGGGATTCAACGATGCAAACGAGATCGCCTTCGATACCACTGGAAACCTATACTACGTCACGTGCTGGGACAGCCCAGCAAGGATCGTGAAGCTCGAGAGACTGGAACTCCATTACTCTATAAGCGATCTGCCAGACGAGGACAGGGGCGGGGTGATGATACCGGTAGAGACGTTTCCAGAAGGGAAGGGGTCGCTCATCCCGATCTACGTGCCGCCCCTGATAGACGGCTCTAACGTGATCAGGGAGGATGATGGCTGGAAGACGATAAGGGAGATAAGGAAAAGCAAGTTGAGCTTCCAGTGGGAAAAGCTGATCGCTGGCACGACTCTGGAATCCGCAGATACGCCTGCTGGAGCCGCTTTCTCCGCCATAGCGGGGTTGATCTCCGCTCTCGAAAACGCCATCTCAATATCTGAATGCAGGATAACCATACAGAGGAACGCTGAAAGTGGCCTAAGAGCGATAATAAGCATCGGCGACCCTGGCCGCAGGACATTCCTCAGAGCTTACGCTGGCGATGGGTGGACTGACCCTGTGGCTGACAGCTTCTGGGTGGTTCGTGCTGCGTTCTCGGATTACCTCGCAGAGACATTCCGTCTGGAGCCAGACGATTTCCCCGATAGATATTACGCGATCCTCATAAACATCGATCTTGCCCATAAGGATGACCCGTACGTGGGATACCTCTCTCAGTCCAGAGACGGGAAGGTCATCATGATACCCAAAGTCTACCCAGAGGACGAGTTAAAAGTCCAGCGCATAAATGAGTTCGTAATCCCATATAAGGTGGAGACGGTCGTTGACCTAGCGGGCAGCGCGTTCCTGAACCTCATGGAAGGCGCTGTCTCACCAGGGGTCATAAAGACGATCTCCTACTCGCCATCCGGGTCAGTCATCACGGTTCAAGGGAGAAGCCCTATCGCACTCCGGGTCTACGACTCGCAGGGGAGGGTCACAGGTCTGGTGGATGGAGAAGTGAAAGAGGAGATACCGGGATCGCTGTATTACGGAGAGGGTAAAGCGGTCATCATCTTCTCCCCTGCGGACTCCTACCGTTACGAGGTAGCGGGTGTGGATGAAGGGGAATACGGACTGGAAGTGAATTCAATTGAAGGTGAAAGGGTTAATACTTTTACTGCCAGCATCCCCACATCGCCCGGGGCAGTGAATGAGTATACTATCGATTGGATTACCCTTTCCCATGGTGGAAAAGGTGTCACCGTACAGATAGATTCCGATGGTGATGGCGTCTATGAACGGAGTATCGCATCAGACAGTGAGTTCACCCAGGATGAATACCTATCTGTCACAGGCGTTACATCTAATGGTAAATATCCTGCAACGTGGGGTGATCTGAAACGGACAGAGCTTCTCCAGAACTATCCCAACCCGTTCAATCCCGATACGTGGATACCATATCAGTTGGCTGATGATGCGGACGTGGCGATCAGAATTTATGACGCTGCTGGTCAGCTTATAAGGACACTGGATTTAGGGCATAAGCAAGCAGGATTCTATACGGACAAAGATAAAGCGGTCCACTGGGACGGCAGAAACTCCGCTGGTGAGAAGGTGGCAAGCGGAGTATATTTTTATACCCTCTATGCCCGCTCATTCCGGTCCACAAAGAAAATGACAGTCGCTAAATAGTATCAAATGACCAGATGATTTATAGATGTCTGATAAGAAGATGACAGTCACAAAATAGTTTTGACTGAACACAAGGAGGATACAGATGGTAAGAAAAACCTGTGTGATTTTGGTAAGCTTTTTATTATTTACGAGCATGGCTACTGCTGAAGAAGCAAAGACACCGGAGATCACGAAGATCGAGAGGGTGCGCTGGAGCGGCCTTTCTCTGGGAGGATGGAGGATATTCGGTAACTGGGCTACAGTTCCCGAAGGACAGGTAGCACTATTCGGCAGCAATTCACCATACCTCCGTCTGAACGAGGATAACAAAACTGTATTCAGGGGTTTGGGACGAGAAAGCAGTCTTGCTCAAAGGATATTCCCCACACTCCGCAGCCAGCGCAAGCTTCAGGAGATCGTCAGTGGCAATGAGATGGCACGTCAATCTCTCATAAAGTATGATACTCAGGTAGCTGCCGGAGAAAAGATCAACGTGGTAAGCGGCGGTCTGAGCTTTGGCGGGAAAGTGGGCATCACCGCAGGATTCGTGATGATGTTTCTGGGCGTTGGCGATACCGATGCCATAGAAGCCGGAGAGCTGCCTACCATAACTAAGGCGGGATATACTGTCGGGGTAATAGGCATCGGTATGTGGACTATAGGTGAGCTAGGTGAGATAGCTGGCGAGTTCGTGACTAAACAGGCGTTCAGTCACCTGTATGACAGCATGGAATACTATAACAAAGCCCAAGCCAAAGTTCCCTCACACTCACAAGTCCTGCTGAGTGATAGATTCTGATATGATGAAGAATGTGCGGCGGTTTGCTGATGCGGATCGCCACTCAATCTTATGACGAAAAGGAGAAAATAATGCTAAAGCGTTTGCGAACTATCCCCTGGCTTTTATTGATCGTTTGCCTTATGCTGATCCAGTCCTGCGGAGAGGAAGCTTACTATGACATAACCGTAGTAAATGATGCCTGGCTATTTGGTACCTGCAGCATATACCTTGACGGAGAGTTCCAGTTCGAGCTAGAAGTGGAAAATAGTGATGTCATTAAGCAGGTCAGGGAAGGCAAGCACACCATAGCAGTCAAAGATATAAATGGCAACGTCATAGCCAAACAGACGTTTGACGTCTCCCGGGACCAGAAATGGGCTGTATCCGACCACTTCTACTTAGATTGGTTATTCGACTAGCGATATAGCAATAGCGCCTTGCTTAACATAGATTTCCTAAAGGGAGTTTCTTTGACCACCATAATTTTTCTCCGTAACTCTTCCACATCACCACACTAACATATAAATTAGAGGGATGGGTGGGTCGGGGTGATGGGTTTTATGTGGATGCAGACATCGCAAGGGTTTGGGAGCTTTTGCCTAGTGCAACAGGTAACACTAGGCATTACACTACCCTTTGCACTACCCGTTACACTAGGCAACAGCCTTTATCAGATGAGATAAAGTTCGTATGAAAGCATGAATAAATGGGATTTTAATTCACGGATTGAGTGCCATCCCTCAACTAAGGGGCAATTGTTATATGATTATATTGCCTTCAAAAAATTTAGATTACATAGCCATAAAATAATGAATTATGTTTATATGTTCATAGAATCTAACTGACAACTTGGGTAATAATCTGTTCCATCATACTCATACAATTGTATGGGAAAGCTGGCGTTCATTTGGTGTCCTATCATCATCGCAAGACCATTTGGCATGGAACCAAACAAATGTATATCCTTGATCGGTTCTTTCGACAGTATGTCTGCTATTGAAGTTCTGATTTGTAATGCCATCGCACAACATATATTGTTATTTACTACGGCTCCCAACTTAGGACCGGATTGCGGTACAAATCGCAAATACAAAAGTGGATTTATCCCAGTCTTCATCTCATAACGTCTAACCGCATCTCTTACTAATTTTTCAGTGGCTGTAACTTCAACAAACAAAGAATCTGAATTAACCGATCCATCAACAATCTGTAATTTGAATAGCTCATTATCTATTGGGTTACATTTTGTCGTCCACCAGCTATCTCCTTGCCGGGTTTCTAATTCAAAACCAGATGATGAAGGAAAGACACGACCAAACATGAAAGCTGCTGAAAAATGCTTTCGTCCCAATAGACATATTTTGGGCCTACCTAGTTCCTGAGATATATCTCTCTTTATATCTTTCAGTCCATTTAATAAATGTTCCCAATTATCTGCTCTCATGTTATGGATGTTTTCTAAGAGTTCTGTCCAGTCCACATTTAGAATATCATCCAAAGCAACAGGTTCTCGCTCTTTAGTGTTAAAGTGAATGCCGTGCCCATTTCCGTGATTCATCAACTCGAAGCATGAAAGTCTCAAAATGTGATCTTTCCCAGTTAAAGGCGACATTGTGACCCAGCATTGGATCAGCGATCTCCGGAACTTTGTCGGTATCATTAAGTATACAACTGAATTTGTCATAAATGGCATCCAACATATCTGCAAATAATTCTGCATAAGATTTTCCATCAACCTTAACCTTTTTACCGATCTGATGAACTACAAGGCATTCCAACCAATAGCTTTTGGGTCGTTTATATATCATTTGGATATTTCGCCAATATTTTATCAGTTTAACGAGAGGAACGACACATCATTTGTAGAACGTCAAAATGGGACAGACAGGCATCTCAATGCACGGAAAGCCCGTAAGACATTGGAGTTTTCAGGGGTCTCGGGGTCGTCTGACCCTGAGAGATTATCATAAATGTCAT
>Ga0315280_10012060_pt1 | contig 10518 bp, 7 predicted proteins | sample YL17G06_40_MG_FD_203697 | JGI IMG/M metagenome (GOLD analysis project Ga0315280, IMG submission 203697) | Sediment microbial communities from Yellowstone Lake, YNP, Wyoming, USA - YL17G06_40 | ecosystem: Environmental > Aquatic > Freshwater > Lake > Sediment | place: USA: Wyoming | collected... | reverse complement strand
ATGCCTGCGTTTGGCACGCGAGATGAAGCCGGGATCGATCCCCGTGCCCCCCAAGGCCCCGGCATTCAAGGCCCCGTGGTCCTACGGCGACGTCCCGCCGGAGTTGGAGTGATCCGCTAGCGGCTTAGCAGGGACCCTCGCAAATGTGAAGGAACCCCGCGATGCGTATACTGCGACCGGCAATCCTGCTGACGGTGGTCTTCGGCGGCGCGCTCGGCGCCCACGGAGAAATCGTGCTGGAAAACCCGCGCTTGCGGCTGGTGCTGGGCGAGGACGCCGTCTGGCGCTCCGTCGCGGACAAGAAGACCGGCCGGGAGTATTGCCCCGCCGGGGTGCGGGTCCGGGTTGCCGCGGCACGGATCGACGGGAAGACGCGGGAGGCCCATCGGGCGTCGCTGGTGGGCCGGCGACTCGCCTTGGAGTTCCCCGGCTGCGACACGCGGCTTTGCTACGAGGTCGGCTCGACGGGCGACTGGACCAGCTTCCGGCTGGTCGAAGTCTCCGGCCCGCGGCCCAGCCATCTCACGCTGGTGCGGCTGGGGGTGACCATTTCCGAGCGGGTCGGCCCGCGGCTGGGCGCGGCCTGGAACGACCAGTTCGGCATCTGCCTGCGGGCGATGAACATGCAGACCCAGGGAGAAACGGGACGCCGCGGCGGACACGTCGAGCTGAGCGCCGTCACACAGGACGCCCCGGGCCCGAAGCTCGAAGGCGCGGCGGCCGCGATCCTGGCCGGTTCCCCGGCCGAGCTGCGGGCGAGCCTCCGCCGGCTGGCCGCGGCCGGCAACCTCCCGCAAAACGAAGCCGCCGGCGTCCCCTCCAAAGAGCTCCCCATCGCCCGGCAGTCCTACTGGTTCCTCTCTTTCGGCGAGAAAGACGCGGAGCGAGTGATCGACTATTGCCGCCGCACCGGGTTCCGCCAGGTGATGCTCAGCTCAGGCTCGTGGTGCGCCAGCCCGGGCCATTACACCTTCAATAGGGGGCTCTATCCGGACGGCCTGGAAAGCCTCCGCCGCACCGTGGCGCGGCTTCACAAGGAGGGGATTCTCGTGGGGATGCACTGCTACGCCTCGAAGATCGCCAAGAGCGATGCCTACGTCACGCCGGTGCCCGACCGGCGTTTCTGGGTCGATCGCACGGCGGTGCTCGCCGCCGACGCCGGACCGTCCGAGACGACGCTCCGCACCGGCAGCGACTTGAGCCAGTGGCCCGGCAGCCCGGCGGCGAGGCAAAAGACCTGGGAAGGGGGCGTGGTCAAGCACCAGGACGTGATCTTCGACGACGAGATCGTCCGCTACCAATCGATCGGGCCGGAGGGGAAGTGGGGCAGCTTTCTCGGCTGCCAGCGGGGCGCCTACGGCACCCGCGCCGCCGCCCACACGGCTGGCGCCACCGGCCGGCACTACGGCGTGGACGGCTGCATCAACGGCTACATCATCGACCAGGACACGCCGCTGTTGAACGAGGCCGCCTCGCGGCTGGGGGAGGTCTTCAACGCCTGCGACTTCGACATGGTCTACTTCGACGGCGGCGAGGACGTCAATCGGGACCGCTTCAACTACTACGTCTCCAATTTCCAGGCAGTGGCGATGGGCAAGTTCCGCAAGCGGCCGCTGGTGCACATGGGAACGATCATGACCCACAACCTCTGGCACTCCTTCACCCGCAGCGGCACGGTGGACACCTACCTCAACACGCTCTATGGTCACATCCTCTCCGGCGGCACAGTGGATAAGTGGCCTACCGTCCGCGACCACGTCGATCGCTCCGTCGACTACATGCTCAGCGTGGCCGACGACATGATGCCCGGCGAGCTGGGCTGGTTCGGCATCTGGTCCAAGGGCAAGAACACCGACGGGCTGCAACTGGACGAGATCGAGTACCTGATGGCCAGGTCGCTGGCCTACGACGCGCCGATCTCGCTCCAGACGAGCTTCGCGCAGATGGCCAGCCACCCGCTCACCCCGGGCCTGCTGGAAATCGTCAGGGCCTACGAGCGGCTCCGCCTGTCGGGCAAGGTGTCCGAGGCGGTCCGCGAGCGGCTCCGGGAGCGCGGCAAGGATTTCTGTCTGGTGGTGCCGCCCGGCCGCGCCGGTCCGGAGGTCGTGCCGGAATTCGTCGAAGTGAGCATCGCGGGGGACGTGGCGGGCACGCGGGACCTTCGCGCGATGGTGGGAGCGCGGGGCTCGGTCGCCACGGTCTGGCACTACCTGGGCCGCGAAGGGGATCTCCTCCTGGGCACAAGCGGCGTCACGGCCGCAACCCTCCAAGGCGAGCTTATCAAGATGCGACAGACCGACGGGAAGACCGCGGTCCCCGTGGGGAAACGGCGCACGACACTTTGGCTGGAGGGGTTCGCGCCCGGGGAAGTCCGCCGGCTGCTGGCCGGGGCCCAGTTCCGCGAGCAAAGACCCTAGGGGGTTGCCCGACTCCTTCGCCGGAAGTGCGGAAGTTACTCTTCGGCCTATCCTAAACCTTACGCCAGGAACCTGCGGAGCTTCTCTTCGGTCTGGGGAAGGTCCAGCTCGCCCTTGCCGAAGCCCAGCTCGGTCCCCGCCGCCAAGGCCGATTGCTGGTACTCGGGGTGGTCGCTCAAGAGCATCACCGGGGTCCGGATCACCTTGGCGTCGAACCGCTCGGAGATCGCCCGCTCGATGCCCGCGTGGTCATAAGCGCAGTTGCCAACGGCAAGGACAATCCTGGTCATGGTACAGAATTGTACGAAAACGAGACGGGACTGGGCGAGTATGGCGGGGCCCGTATAAGCCTTCCCAATCCCGCAAGCCGGAGAACTTGCACAAGGTGGGTTTCCGAAGGAGAATGGTATGGTATGTAGGGCGACACCGAATCGCCATTCAGGGGGTCCGACGCGGGTCAGGACCCCAACGCACACCTTCGGAGGTAATCGTCTCATGCCACGCCGTACCCGTCACCTCTTCCACCCGGTCCTCCTCGCGGCCGTTGTCGCGGCACTCTTGGTCGGGCTTGCGTCCGCGGCGGAGCAAAAAGAGGCCGCGAAATCCGAGAAGCCGTCGCCGTCGGCGTCCAAGCCGGAGAAGGCTCCCCCCGAAGCCTCGCCGCGGGAAGGCGGGGCAACCTACAAGGTCAAGAAGGAGCCGTTCAAGATCGAGGTCACGCTCAAGGGGACGTTCGAGGCGGAGAAGGCGGCCGAGCTCTCGGTCCGGCCCGACGTCTGGGCGGCCTACGAGGTGGTCAAGGCGGCCGAGCACGGCCAGACGGTCAAGCGCGGCGACGTGCTGGTGCAGTTCGACGTGGAGAAGATCGACGACGAGATCGCCGAGCTGCGCCTGAAGCGGGCGATTTCCGATCTGGCCTTCAAGCAGGCCGAGGAGAACCTCAAGATCCTCGAGGCCTCGACCCCGGTGGATCTCAAACTGGCCGAGCGGGCCCAGAAGATCGCCCACGAGGACCTGGAGAAGTTTCTCCGGGCGGACCGCGCGCTGAGCGAGAAGAGTGCGAACTTCATGCTCCGTTCCGCGGAGAACTACCTGGAGAACCAGCAGGACGAGCTCCGCCAGTTGGAGAAGATGTACAAGGCCGACGATCTCACCGAGGAGACCGAAGAGATCGTGCTCAAGCGGCAGCGGCGGGCCGTCGAAGCGGCCGAGCACATGGTCGAGACAACCCGAGCCAGCCGGGACGACACCCTCAAGGTCGATCTCCCCCGCAAGCAGGAAACGCTCGAGCACGCGGCCGTCAAGCAGGACCTGCTGGCAGCCAAGGCGAAGTCCTCGCTCCCGGCGGCCCTGGGCCAGGCGCAGCGGGACTTCGAGAAGCTCAAGCTGGATCGGGGGCGAGAGGAAGACAAACTGAAGAAGCTCCTGGCCGACCGGGCGGCGATGACCGTCAAGGCGCCCGTGGACGGCGTGGTCTATTACGGCCGCTTCACCCGCGGCAAGTGGTCGGGCATGGAGCAGGTCGCCGAGAGCCTCCGCCCCGGCGGCGTGGTGATGAAAAACGCCGTGTTCATGACGGTGGTGCAGCCCCGGCCGGTGTTCGTCCGCAGCAGCGTCTCGGAGGCGGATGTGGACAAGCTCCGCCCCGGTGTGAAGGGCACCGTGCAGCCGACGGCCTTCGCCGACCTGAAGCTCGAGGCCGCCGTGGACCGGATCGACGCGATCCCCTCGGCCGCCGACAGCTTCGAGGTCCGCCTCGGCCTGAGAACCGATCCCTTGCCGGTGTCCATCGTGCCGGGCATGACCTGCACGGCGAAGATCGTTCCCTACCACGACAAAAGCGCGATCGCCATCCCCTCGAAGGCGCTCTTTACAGACGAAGTGGACGAACGGCAGACCTACGTCTTCCTGGTCGAGGCGGGCAAGCCTAAGAAGCGGACCGTCACGGTGGGCAAGAGGGCGGACGACCGGGTGGAGATCGTCCGCGGACTTGCCGCGGGGGACGAAATCCTCCTGGAGCGCCGCAAGGAAGATGAGAAGGCCAAGGCCGAACGTCCGCCCGAAAAGGCAGCCAAGGCCAAGGCCGACCATCCGCCGGAAAAGGCGGCCAAGGACAAGCCCCCCGCCGACGCCTCCAAGCCCGCTCAGAAGGAGAAGCGCGCCAGAAGGCAGAAAGACTCCCCCAAGAACGTCCCGTGAGAAACCGCGGGAGGCCCGATCGCCATGGATCTGCAATCGCTGCCAACAGTGGGCCTGGTGCTAAGCTGCGTGCTCGTTCTCGCTGCGCCGAGTGCGCGGGGCGAGCCGGCCAGAGATGTGCCGCCGGAGCCGGGCGCCTGGCGGGCGTCGTTCGCAATCAAGCCGCATCCCGTCCCCGCCCCCCGGCCGGAAGCAATCGACGAGGCCATCCGCCGGGGCGTTGATTTCCTCATCGAGCGGCAGAACAAGGACGGCTCTTGGGGCTCGGCGCGGGTCAACCGCTGGATGGACGTCTACGCGCCCGTGCCCGGGGCGCACCACGCCTTCCGCACCGCGACGACAGCCCTGTGCATTTCTAGCCTGATCGAGACGGGTGCGAGCGACCCCCGCGCCGCCCGGGCCCTCGACCGCGGCGAAGCCTGGCTCCTGGCGAACCTCCCCAAGCTCCGCCGGGCCACGGAAGACGCGATCTACAACAACTGGGGGCACGCCTACGCCATCCAGGCCCTGGTGCGGATGTACCGGCGCACGCCCGGCGACGCCCAGCGCCGCGCGCGGATCAAGCGGCAGATCGAGGAGCAGGTCGGCTTTCTGGGGCGCTACGAGTGCATCGACGGCGGCTGGGCCTACTACGACTTCGAGGCCCACACCCAGCGCCCCAGCGGCTCGACGATCAGCTTCGTTACGGCCACGGTGCTCGTGGCCTTGCACGAGGCGAAGGACATCGGCATCGACCCGCCGCAGCGGCTCCTGGACCGGGCGATGGCCTCGATCCGCCGCCAGCGCAAGCCCGACTTCAGCTACTGCTACGGCGAGTACCTCAAGTACCGGCCGATGATGCCGATCAACCGGCCGGGGGGCAGCCTGGGCCGCTCCCAGGCCTGCAACCTGGCGATGCGGCTCTGGGGCGACGCCGCCGTGACCGACGAGGTGCTGGTCGCGTGGCTCGATCGCCTGTTTGCCCGGAACCTCTGGCTCGACATCGGGCGGAAGCGGCCGATCCCCCACGAGTCGCACTTCCAGGTGGCGGCGTATTTCTTCTTCTACGGGCATTACTACGCCGCGCTGGTAATCGAGCAGCTCCCGCCCGCGGAGCGGGCCGGCTACCAGGACCACCTCGCCCACGTGCTCCTGCCCTTGCAGGAGAAGGACGGCTCCTGGTGGGATTTTCCTCTGTACGACTACCACCAGCAATACGGCACGGCGTTTGCCGTCATGTCGCTTTTGCGGTGCCGGCGGGAGGCGAAGGCGGATTGATCACAGGCCGCCCCGCGACGCGCGCGTGGGGGAACGTCCGGCGTCTACGGGAGTGCCGGCGGCTCGACGATCGGGTATTTCCCCGAGAGGGCCTTGAGCAGCTCGACGAGGTCCTTCTGGTCCTCCGCGGTGAGTTTTTTTTCCCGCACCACGTCGAACATGTCGGCCGAGCGGTGAGGATTGTCCTTGCCCCCGGCGGCCATCAGGGCCACGGCCTCCTCGAGCGTCTTGGCGCTGCCGTCGTGGAAGTAGGGGGCCGTGTTGGCCACCTCGCGCAGGGCGGGCACGCGGAACGCGCCGGTGTCGTCGTCCTTCTTGGTGATCGCTCTGCGGCCCTCGTCCGGCTTCGGCTTGTCGATGCCGATCCCCGCGTTGTAGTAGTCGAAGCTGCTGAACAGCGGCGGCGTGTGGCAATCGTCGCACCCCGCTTCGGTGAAGAGCTTCAGGCCGCGCTTCTGGGCCTCGCTGAGGGCCTGCTGGTCGCCGGCCTTGAAGCGGTCGTAGGGGGAATCGCCGCTCAAGACGGTCCGCTCGAAGGCCGCGATTGCCTTGGCGAATCCCTCCTTGGTGACGCCCGTGCCGAACGCCTTCTGGAACCGCTCCTGGTATCCGGGAATCTTGGAGAACTGCTCGACCAGCGCGGTCATGGAATGGCCCATTTCGATGGGGTTTTCCACGGGTCCGGTGGCCTGTTCTTCGAGGGTCGCCGCCCGGCCGTCCCAGAACTGCCGCGTGGCATAGGCCGCGTTGATCACCGAGGGGGAATTCCTCCCGCCCACCTGCTTGCGGATCCCAGTGCTGGTCGGCTCACGCTCGGCCCAGGCCATCGTCGGGTCGTGGCACGTGGCGCAGGAGACGCTGCCGTCCTTGCTCACCCGCTTGTCGAAGTAGAGCATCCTGCCCAGCTCGACCTTCTCGGGCGTCATCGGGTTGTCTTCGGGGATCGCAAGCGCGGGCAAGCCGAGGGGGATCGCCGGCAGGCTGGCCGCGGCGGGTTTCTCCGAGCCCTGCGGTGCCCCCACAGCGGGAGCCGGGCTGCTCACTGGGCCCGGCTTCTTCGCCCCCGGTGCGGGCGGAGTGCCCTTCTGACACCCGGGTTCGGACAACGCCAAAACCGCCAGCAAGGCAATGCTCGCCCCCAGCCAACCACACTTCGTCGCGCGCATGGCGAGTCACCCCTTTCCTTGATCAGGAACCGGCATGGAACCAGGAAAAGATTGTAGCGGGCCGAGGAGCGGGGCTCAAGGGGCCATGTCCTGCCCGCGAGGCGCAGAGAGCGTCGGCAGACCGTGAGGTTCAGAAGGAGTACTTGGCCACGAAATCGAGATGGGCGGAATCGACCGGCCCTTGCGGAACCCAGGTCGTCTTCCACTGCGTGAATTCGAAGCCCACGAGGAATCTCGCGGTCAAGTCGTAGGTGACGTTGCCGAACCAGAAGGCGTTGTAGATCCGCCCGGTGGTCACGTCGCCGTTGACCGGATCGTCGATGGAATAGCCGAGGTGGCTGTGCAGCCGGGGGGTCCAGTCGTACCAGACGTCGATCCAGCCGCCGGTGGAGCGGATCGGCGCCCGGGAGCCCGGATCGGCGGGGGTGCCGATGTCAACCCCCTGGACGATGCCGCCGAAGTACGCCCCCAGGTTCGCCCCGGTGAAGAACTCCCCCTGGACGCCCAGCCGCGAGCTGAGCGGAATCCGCCAATCGGCATTCACCGACCAGGTCTTCGCGGCCAGCCCGGTCACCGGGTTGAGGAAAGGGGACCTGAAATCGAAGATCTGCTCGCCGATGTGGCCGGAGACCCCGAGGTCCATCGGGTGGGAATCCTTGCCGCGCGGTCCCAGGGTCGTGCCGACCCGCGCCATGAGGATCGGCCATCCGGCCTGATCGCCGATGAAGCCCGTCCCGGAAAACTCGTTCAGCGCCACGATGTCGGTATTGAGCGAGCCCTGGAGGTTGACCAGGACGCAGTCGGAAAGGGCGAGATAGCGCTCGCCGCGGAGCTGGGCCCGACGGTAGCCGATGTTGCCGCCACCCCAGCCCACCGAGTACATCAGCACCCCTGGATACAGCGGCGAGATAACGTCCCAGGTCTGACCGAATAGCAGCCGGAAGTCCTCGTTCTTCACCTCCAGGTAGGCGTGGCGGAGGAGGAGGCCGGAGCGGTTCTCCGTGTCGAGGTTCCGCTGAAAGTCGATCTCCACCTTGCCGCCGCTGGGGGCGCAGTTGAGCAGGGGGACTTGCGGCCCGCTAACGTCCAACCCCAGCCGCGTCGAGCGGGGATCCAAGTGGAACTGCTCCTCGGTGTTGGGCCGATCGGGAAGGACGTAGAGCGTGTAATCCCCGACCTGCGTCCGGTGGCTCTCGTACACCATGTTGCCCCAGAGAGTCCCGTAAGGGACGACGGTGAAATCTCCTTTCGTCCATGCGAGCTTTCTCATCTCACCCCGGAGTTCCTCGAGGGTGAAGCGCTCGTCCTCGCCGGGGGACGCTCCGGGGGCTAAGGCAGCCGGGACTACGCCGGCCGGCGCCAAGTCGGCCATCTCCGTGGTCATACCGGCGGGGTTGGCCAGAATGGGAGCAGGCTGGAGAGTCCGCTCGCGCTCTTCGAGCGACTCCATCTGCCGTCGCAACTGCCGGTTCTCCACCTCCAGTTGTTCCAGCCGACGTGAGAAGTTGAAGTCGGTGGGCGGGTCCTGTGCCGAGGCTGTCATCGCCCCCGTCAGCAACAGCACGCAGCCGATCGCAAGCAGGGTCTTCATGCCACCAGGTCCGAATCGCTTTCTGGGCCGGCGATAGGAGTGGGCGTCGGGCGGACCGTGCCCCACCGGCGCGGGGAAGAGGAACGCGACGGTTCGTTACCTTCGGTATCGTCTGCACGCTCATCCGACTTGATACTTTGCGAACAACTGGAAATAAGCGCAGATTAGGAAAACCTTCGCGCTGTATCGCCAGCCCGTACACTCCCCACTCGAATCGCGGCACGCCGGCTCCCTTGGCGCATCGTACCCGCCGGGCTACAAAGAAAACTGCCCATTAACGTTCGCTCATCCCCTTTTCGAGGCATCCTCATGCGCGACTTGATCACCCTCGTGCTGGGCGGGGGCCGGGGAACGCGCCTGTATCCGCTGACCAAATTCCGCTCCAAGCCCGCCGTTCCCGTAGCCGGCCGCTACCGCCTGATCGACATCCCCTTGTCCAACTGCATCAACAGCGGGCTGAATCGGATCTACGTGCTCACGCAGTTCAACTCGGTGAGCCTGCACCGCCACATCCGCGCGACCTACACCTTCGACCCGTTCGACCGCGGATTCGTCGAGATCCTGGCGGCCCAGCAGACCAACGAGAATGCCACCTGGTACCAGGGGACCGCCGACGCGGTGCGGCAGAACCTGCGGTACCTGGAAGACCCGGCGATCGGCCACGTCCTGATCCTCTCCGGCGACCAGCTTTACCGGATGGACTTCCGCGAGATGATCGCGACGCACCGCAATTCGGGCGCCGACGTGACGATTGCGGCCGTGCCCGTCTACAGCCGGCAGGCCGCGGGATTGGGGATCATGCGGATCGACGAGACGGCGCGGGTGGTGGGCTTTCTGGAGAAGCCGCAGAGCGAAGAGGAGCTGAAGCACGTGCGGACCAGCCCGGCCTGGATCGACGCCCGGGGCATCGCCAGCCGCGGCCGCGATTGCCTGGCGAGCATGGGGATCTATGTGTTCCAGCGCGACGCGCTGGTCGAGGCCCTGACGAAAACCGCCTACCAGGACTTCGGCCGGGAGATCTTCCCCGCGGCGATCCGCAGCCGTCACGTGCAGGTCCACCTGTTCGACGGCTACTGGGAGGACATCGGCACAATCAAGTCATTCTACGAGGCCAACCTGGGACTGGCCTCCGCCGAGGCGCCGTTCGCGCTGGTGTCGGCCGATGCCCCGGTCTACTCCCGCGCCCGGTTCCTGCCGCCGTCGCGGATCGACGGGGCCACGATCCGCCGCAGCCTGGTGGCCGACGGCTGCGTGATCGGTGAAGGAGCGGTGATCGAGAGCAGCGTGATCGGCGTCCGCTCGCGGATCGCCCGGAACGTCGTGATCCGCAATTCGGTCGTCATGGGGAACGACTACTACCGGGGGCCCGGTGAGGGTCCGGACGCGAGGGCCGAAGGCCGCCCGCCGCTGGAGATCGGCGAGGGGAGCCGGATCGAAGGGGCGATCATCGACAAGAACTGCCGCATCGGCCGCAACGTCTCGGTGGTCAACGCCCGCGGCGTCGAGTCGACCGAGGAAACCCCGTACGGCATGATCCGCGACGGCATCATCGTGATCCCCAAGGGGGTCACCTTGCCGGAGGGCTGGGTCTTCTGAGAATGTGTCCGAAAAGGGCAATCAGCTTTCAGCCATCAGCCGTCAGCCAGGTGTTTGGACGCCCCTGGCAGCGTTCCTAACGGGGTGTGGCGTCGACGTTTGTGAAGCTGAAAGCTGATAGCTGACGGCTGATAGCCAGCACGAGACAGACACCACACCGCGCTTTTTGAGACACGCTCTAGCCCGCATTTCTCACCGTTCGGATAGAAAAGGGTTGTCTCCTGTGGCATAACATGGTTTCCACAAGGCCGTTATGTCACACGGAGGAGACAACCCCATGAAGGCAAAGTGT
>Ga0315280_10012058_pt1 | contig 10518 bp, 9 predicted proteins | sample YL17G06_40_MG_FD_203697 | JGI IMG/M metagenome (GOLD analysis project Ga0315280, IMG submission 203697) | Sediment microbial communities from Yellowstone Lake, YNP, Wyoming, USA - YL17G06_40 | ecosystem: Environmental > Aquatic > Freshwater > Lake > Sediment | place: USA: Wyoming | collected... | reverse complement strand
GAATTGACAAGATTCAATCGACATTCTAAAGTTTGCGTTTTCTCTAGATGTCCATTCATGAGGCTACGGTTCTCTACGCACCCACTCAATAAATGCCATGAGAGAAGATGTTGCCGACTACGTACATGTCCGAGCTGTCAAATCACAGCACCACAAGTACCGACAGAATCACTGTTTGGGTGGCTTGTTTCCACCCATGTCGCTTCTCCGCCTGGAGACATCTTAACGCGCACACGAATCATACGCTGAATACTAGAAATCATAAGAGGCTTATGTGGATTTTGCAGATGATCTCCACTGCGCATTAGATCGATCTTTGACATATGTGTCTTCAATTTTTGCACAAGCTCCTAGTCTTGGAAACTTGACGAGATCCAAAACAAAGAATAGGGGAAGGGAAAGAAATAAAAAAGTGGTGTAAATTCTGCCGCGCGCGCTAGATACACTATTGCAGAAAGACTCCTCTCTGGGGTGCAGCGTATTATAGAGGATTTCGGAAATTCGTTGAGCAACAGCTCAGCTTCTGAAAGCCTGAAAGTATGGCTAGATGGCACAGGTCACGCGCGTGAATTAACGATAAGCTCTATACTTTGCAGACTATCACATTCTCTTGCTTTGCAGTCAGAATATAGAAAAAGTAGTGTAAATTCTGCCGTAGTGAGTGGTGTCCTCATGGAGACTGAAATAAGAGGGCTCTGATAAAAAAGAGGGGTTGTGGAGATTTGCGGGAGATATCTCCACAGTACAGTATATAAAAGCTTATAATACCTACTTTTACGCGTGTGATCATAATAGATGGAATGGTAATGCCTCGTAGAAAGTCACCGAAGAAAAGCAAGCATAGGACTGTTGGCATAGAAGCGATTGTCGAGCCAGGCGTTGGGGCTCTGTATATGAGAAGCCCATGGATGAAAAAGCTTAGTGGACTAGGAAAAAAACGAAAGCTGACTGAGAAAAGACGGCAGAAATAGGTCGCAAATCACAAACCTTGCTAGCCACATCGTGTGAACCGATAAAAAATAGGGGAGGTGGAGTTTAGCGGGAGATATCTCCACTATAGTGCTAGTCTTATTAGATTCGTATCACAGAAATCTAAAAATGTTCCAAATCTTGGTGGAAAAACATGTCGAAAAGAAAAACGTGGTCTGAAAAGCTGAGAGACAATAAAGGCCTGCCAAAGGTTCAAGAGATCACTGGCAAAATGAGCAAGAGATGGGGCACGGGCACGGTGGTCATCCCCGCGCCGATGGAGGTCGATGAGATCATGAGAAAGGTGCCTGAAGGGAAACTTGTCACGATCAATGAGATTCGCGCCGCCCTCGCTAGAAAACATGGAGCAACAATTGGCTGCCCCATAACCACAGGCATCTTCGCTTGGGTAGCCGCCAACGCTGCGGAAGAAGCGAGGAAAGAGGGCAAAAAAGACACCCTGCCATACTGGCGCACACTAAAAACCGGCGGACTCATAAACGAAAAGTACCCCGGTGGCGTGGAAACGCAAAAGAAGCTATTGGAAAAGGAAGGCCACGAAGTAGTTCAGAAAGGCAAGAAGTATGTCGTTGTTGACTACGAAAAATCGTTGTCAAAAATATAAAGATGCGGTGAATCAAGGCAAAGCGTCAATTACTAGTCGTATGCTTGTCGTGGTACTGTGTTGAATCTCAAATCTCTTCGAATCTACCCAAATTCATTTCCCGCCTTAGTGACAAAATTAGAAGCAGGACTATCAGCCACGGGGTGAGCAACCGTGGGATTGCTAGCATCAGCGCATTCAATCCAATGAAGATCACGGCTGCCCTTCTGCCCTTCACACTCTGTGTACAGAGGAGGCTTTGAAGGTAAGGTAGACCTTTGAGGATAGATTCAGTTTCATCTCTACGAAGGATCGCTTCGTTATCTGGACGACGAATTCCTTCCCAGCATCAATTCTAAGCTTCACAATCGATCCTAAGTCAGTGACCTCAACAATGCTTCCTCGGAACATGTTTCGTGCGCTTGAGGACATAGATCTCTTTGAGAGGATTATGTCTTCGGGTCTAACGTGTACAGTAACCTTTCCGCTCAAGGCTGAGGCAGCCTCTATTTTGACATCGTTGCCTACGTTGATGATGGAATTTCCTTCGTCGGTGACGCTTGCGTCGCCCGAAAAAATGTTTTCCAGCCTTGCAAAGCTTGACATTTCCATAACTGCTCTTTCAAAGACTTCCTCGGGACGTCCAATATCAACGAGTCTGCCTTCTATCAGCAGGGCAACCTTTTGGGTGACGTTCTTAGCTTGGAAAATGTTGTGCGTTGCCATCACTATGGTCGTGCCATGTTCACGGTTTACTCTGGAAACCGTCTCTTCGATTACAGACGCACTTTTTGGGTCTAGGTTTGCTGTTGGTTCATCGAGGAGCAAAAGTTCTGGTTCAGTAACTAGTGCTTGGGCTAGGGCTACTCTCTGAGCCTCGCCTCCAGACAAAGTCAAAGCGTTTTTGCTTTCGAAGTTGCGCAATTGTACCAGTTCGAGCGCTGTTTTGACTTTTTGCTCAACGCTTCTTTTGTTTTCATCCCTGACCGTTAAACCGTAGGCCACATTGTCAAAAACATTCATGTTGAAGAGAACTGTCTGCTGAAAAACCATGGCTATTCTTCTGCGCAGAGTCACCTTATCTTTTGATAAATAGTCGATCTCTTTTCCGTCAAACAAGATTCTTCCAGTTGTGGGATCCTCAAGCAGATCGAGTATTCGAAGAAGAGTGGTTTTGCCAGCACCGTTAGGACCTACGAGAACGCAAATTTCTCCATTTTGAACGCTAAAGGTAATATCTTTCAAAACTTGTCTTCGGGAGTATTCTTTGCAGAGATTCTGCACTTCGATGAGCGGCATCTATCTTTTTGATCCTCTCAGTTGAATAATTGTCAGTGTGAGATTTATTACGAATGCCATAAGTAGCAAAATCACGCCCAAAGCGATGGCCTTACTGAAATCGCCAAGATTTACTTCTTGAACTATGGCAGTTGTCAGAGTTCGCGTAAACCATCTAATGTTTCCTCCAGTAATCATTATGCCGCCGACCTCAGAAATCGCAGCTCCAAAAGCCACAATTATGGCTGTCAACAAACCCATGCGAGCCTCACTTAAAACAGTCCAAGCTGCTTGTCTGTCTGTTGCTCCCAGCGACAGAGCCTTCTCTCTTATCGCTTTTTCAACGCTTCCAACAGCAGACATTGTTACGCCTGTTATGATAGGAACCACCATTATGAGCTGTGTCATTATCATAGCGGTGGGTGAATACAATAATCCGAGTGGACCAAGAGGCCCTGATCCAGCTAACAAAAGATAAACCGCCAAACCCACAACAACAGGCGGTAGCCCCATAAACGTGTTTATAATACTTCTTAAAGTAAGTTCTACGAAACGCATCAAATACTGTTTTCCACTAAACCGTTTAAGTCCGAGAACCATTCCAATCGGCACGCCTACCAATGCACCAATTAGCACAGCTGTTCCGGATACTTTCAAAGAAAGCAAGGTTATGTCCAAAACTTCTGAGTCCATAGAAAAAATAAGTTGGAAGGCACGCAGTAACAATTCAAGCAACGCAGTTTCCACCGTCAAACCCATATAAAGGTTCTAAGGTTGCTGTGAATCGTACCACCCGACTTCTTGTTCTTGGGTTGGAAAGCCTAAGCTGTGAGCCTTGTCAAAGTCGCGAGCAATCGGCGTGAACAAAGTTTCTCCTTCTTTTTTGAAGTTCGCTATCAGAGTTTGCCCTTCTTCTGAAATCATAAACTTAGCCAATGTTAGAGCCCCTTTGTAGTTTCTTTTAGGCCATTTGTCTGGATTCACAAGTATCACTGCATAAGGATTCAGTAAAATTTTGTCGTTCTGAACCAGAATCATCAGGTTTGTTAACTGACTTCTTTTTGCTATCCACGTGGCCCTGTCTGTTAGCGTATAAGCTTTCTTTTCGTTAGTCATTTGCAACACTGTTCCCATGCCGGCGCCAGCTTCTAAGTACCATGTTTGAGTTTTGTTCGAAGGCTTTATTCCCAGCTTACTCCATATGCCTAGTTCCAATGTGTTTGTGCCAGATTTGTCTGCGCGAGAAACGAATGTAGCATTGCCTGCATTGCCTGCTTCAGCGATTCTCCTGAAGGCTTCTGTTGCATTTGTTAAGCCGTTTATTCCAGCTGGATCGCTTGCAGGACCAATCAGTAGGAAGTCATTGTACATTACGCCGACTCTGTGAACCCCATACGTGCTGTTTACGAACTCTAACTCCAACGTCTTAGAATGCACTAGAACAATATCAGCACTACCATTCTCAGCGATCGCTATTGCTTGTCCTGTCCCAACAGAAATGATGTGGACCTCAATGTTATATTTGCTTTGAAACTGGGGCATCAGGTAATCCAGTAGTCCTGAATCATAGGTGCTCGTAGTTGTCGCCAGCACAATAACAGACTTTTGGGAGGTCAAATACTGCTCATACGCAATCCCGCTCACAACGAGAATCGCTGCTACGACAACGAACATCAAGATTTTTTGAGATCCCTTCAACTTTCCACTTCTCCTTAAGCGTGTAGTGATATGTACGGTTAAACATAACGATTTAAAACTTTCGCCGAAAAGGAATCAATGGGTGATTCGCTATTGGTTTCCAAAATCCGATCGTATCATTATCACACGGTAAATCTCTCTGATGGTTTAATAAACAACCCATTGAATCTTTAAAGAGAGGACAAAGAGCGGCTCAAACATCGAAATAGACTTTAATACTCTGATGAAAAAGTCGCTAAGCTTGAAAACGTGGTCAAATGGACTTCGTAAAATCAGACCTACTGGTTATTGGCGGTGGAATATCAGGGTGTATAACGGCTTTAAAGGCGGCATCTTATGGATTAGACGTGGTTATGATAGTCAAAGAGAAAGAGCCTGAGGAATCCAATACTTACTATGCCCAAGGCGGGATTGTCTATAAAGGGAAGGAAGATCAACCCAAGCGGCTGATAGAAGATATTCTAGCTGCAGGTGACGGAGCAAGTTACCCCCCCGCAGTTAGGGTCCTAGCTGAAGAAGGACCAAAACTTGTGAAAGAAGTGTTAATAGATTACGCCCAAGTGCCTTTCAATAGAGACGTTGAAGGAAAGCTCGATCTAACAGAGGAAGCCGCACATTCTGTTAGGCGCATAATTCATGTAGACGACTTCACCGGTAAAGCTATTGAAACAGCCCTAATGAAGTTAGTCAAGGAGAACAGAAATATTTCAGTTCATACCGAGCAAGTTGCGGTGGACTTACTTACTGAAGAACATCATACTGCTGATCCTTTAGCTGTTTACCGAAAACCTACATGCCTGGGGGCATACGTCTTCAATATTAAAGAACGAAAGGTGGACAGTTATCTCTCTAAGGTAACCGTACTGGCAACTGGAGGACTTGCCCAAATATACTTATACACGACTAATATGGAAGGCGCCACAGGAGACGGCTTTGCTATGGCTTATAGGGCTGGAGCCGAGCTTATTAATATGGAGTACGTGCAGTTCCATCCGACTGCTTTTCGTTTCGGGAATTCAAAATGCTTCTTAATATCTGAGTCTCTGAGAGGAGAAGGGGCGGTTCTTAAAACGCCTGATGGAAAATCTTTCCTAGAAAAATATGATCCTCTTGGCTCTTTAGCGCCTCGAGATGTGGTTGCAAGGGCCATTTATGAGGAGATGTTAGAAAATAAATATCCTCACGTTCTGTTGGATATTGCTTCCTATATGGAACCGGAAAAAATCAGAAGGCGTTTTCCAACAATTTATGAAACCTGCCTTGCTCATGGAGTAGACATAACTTCGCAACCTATCCCGGTAGTCCCAGCAGCTCACTTTGCTTGTGGAGGAGTTAAAGTTGACCTCTGGGGTCGAACTAATATGGATCGGCTCTTTGCTGTAGGCGAAGTTTCATGCACTGGAGTACATGGCGCCAACCGTTTAGCCAGCACCTCTATACTTGAAAGCTTGGTCTGGGGTGACAGAGCGGTTAGAGAGATGATGGGGTGTAAACGTTACTACTTCGGATCTAGTCCACCAACTGTAAAAGAGTGGGTTGATACAGGTGTCGAGGAGCCTGATCTAGCGCTTATACATCAAGACATGAATGTCCTGCGATATATGATGTGGAACTATGTGGGGCTGGACAGAACTAGAGAAAGGTTGAAGAGGGCGATAGAAGACCTAAGGCACCTTCAAATGGATGTGGAAGACTTTTATCGATACACCAAATTGACAAGAGAGTTGATCGAGTTACGAAATGCGGTTCAAACCGGGTTGGTTGTCGCTCAGTCAGCTTGGCTAAACAGACATAATCGGGGTTGCCATTACAGGAGAAGTTGACAGGATGCTGGCTGAAGAAATAAAGAAGCTGAAGAAGAAAATGGATGCCATAATATTGGCTCATAATTACCAGCTTCCAGAGGTGCAAGACATTGCAGATTTTATAGGCGATTCTCTTGAGCTCTCAAAGAAAGTTGTCGATGTTGACGCAAGATACATAGTTTTTGCGGGAGTGGACTTTATGGCTGAAACGGCGGCCATCTTAAACCCAGATAAAATAGTTCTCATACCGAGTAATGTTGCAAGCTGCGAACTTGCTACATATTTGGATCCAGATATGATGAGGAGATATAAGAGCCGATATCCAGACGCGAAAATTGTATTGTATGTGAATTCTACAGCGGAATGTAAGGCGTTAGCAGACGTAATATGTACTTCAGCAAACGCTATCAAAATTGTCGATGCCACGGATGCTGATGAGATTCTCTTTGGGCCGGATTCGAATCTAGCCAGATACGTTGGTAAATATACTGAAAAGAAGATAATTCCTCTTCCCGGAAACGGACACTGTTATGTACACACAAACTTCGATGCCAAAAGAATATTGGAGATGAAAGAGAAATATGGAGCGGAGATGATGGCTCACCCCGAATGCGTGGAGGAAATACATGAAATTGCTGACATTATAACTGGCACCGGAGGAATGATAGAATACGTAGCCAAGTCTAAGGCGGGAAGGTTTATTGTTGCTACCGAGCGGGATATGAGCTATAGGTTGAAGAAACTTCATCCGGATCGAGAGTTCATTCCAGCTTGGGGCAACGCCATATGTTTAGGCATGAAGCAGATAACATTACAGGATGTATGGGAGTCTTTGGAATACCAAAGGCATGTAGTGCGTCTCAATGAAAGAATTGTAGGGAATGCTAGAAGAGCCATAGAAAGAATGCTTGAACTGTCGTGAAGAATGATGTTTGAAATCTTGTTAGAAGAGGATACCTGCTTCGGGGATATAACAAGTGAACTCACTATTCCAGATGACCTAAGAGCGCAAGCCAAGGTTATTGCTAAGGAAAAATGCGTAGTTGCCGGAATGAAATATTTGAGCGAAAAAGTAGCGAAATTTGACTTAAGAATTGATGTGCTAAAAGGTGACGGAGAAAACGCTGAAGAGGGCGATATCGTCGCTCTAATCGAGGGAAACGCAAGAAGACTGCTCCTTATAGAAAGAACTTTCTTAAACATACTCGGAAGAATGAGCGGTATTGCCACAGCTACGAGGAGAATTGTTTCCAAAGTTCACAGAATAAACCCAAAGATACGGATTGCGGCTACAAGGAAAACGCTTCTAGGATATCTTGATAAGCTGGCGGTAATTATCGGAGGCGGCGATCCACACCGTTGGGGACTAGCAGATCTCGTCTTGATAAAGGATAACCACATAGCTTTAGTCGGCTTAGAAGAGGCGATAGAGAGAGCGAAGAAAGCATCTTTCGTAAGAAAAGTTGAAGTTGAAGTAAAAAACGTTGAAGAAGCTATTAGAGCCGCGAACCTGGACGTTGACGTGATCATGCTTGACAACTTTGAACTTAAAGAAGTTCTTAGAGTCATTACACTGTTGAAAAACAAAGGTCTAAGAGATAAGGTTCTGCTCGAGGCTTCCGGCGGCATAAATGAAGACAATGTCGAGGAATACGCAGAATGTGGTGTTGACATTATATCTATGGGCTTCTTAACACACTCGTCGAAAAGCATAGATTTTTCAATGAAAAACCTAGCTAAACACTGATCGTTCGTTCAGCGGTAATTCGTCGATTAAATTGAGGTTTTCCCATGAATGGGAATATTGTTGAACACTTGGAGAAGGCGCCGCTTACACGTTTTCATCATGGACTGCTGCTGATAGGCAAGTCATCTACGGTTTCACGGCCGCGTGCACGAGTACATTTTGTGGGTCCGGTTGACATCATCCTGTTAGGGATAGAAACCAAACGAAAGGTCCTAGAGGAGATCTCCAAGGAATAAGCCAGATCATGCGAAACATATGCGATGGGTCAAATCTCAAATTTTTCCAAGATCCTCTCTTTTCCGCCTGCGACCTCTCCTACTACGTGAATGTGGTTTTTCAGCCCTGAATTCTCGATTCTCGGTCTCAACAACTGATCTATCTGAAAGACGCCTGCCGGGTTGGACATCGTGATTCTCACAGTCACGGGTTTTTCTCCTCCTTCGAGAATCTCAACGCGCTGAATCGACAGGGCTGAGACAGAATGGATATCAATCTTCCCAGCTTCAAAGGGTATCCGGGCTCTGCCCTCTTCCATATCTAGGGCGTCTGCAATACTGACAACCCCCGCTTCAACCGTCAATGGCTTCTTTGATGGCTCGCCATGCGATATAACGGCATGCGACACTTCGGAGGAGATAATCGCTATCTCTTCTTCAGTATAGATCTGTTTCAGAAGTTTTTCGACGAACTCAATTGATAGTAATGCGCCAAATTTTTCATGCTCGTCTCGCGTGACTATCATGCCCAAATCGTGTAATATCGAGCCTAAAACCACAACGACCTCAGCGTCATCATTCTTCATCCCGTAATTCTTGACGACGCTGGGCACTAACTTGTTATCCATCAAGATTCTCAGGATTTTCAGCGCCGAGTTGGCAACGATTTTAACATGGGTTGGGCCATGATCTGTATAGCCCATGCGGTCGATCGCCATCACGTTTGAGCATCTCCAAAAAGTCCACAGCCTAACGTCTTTCTTCACTCGACCCATAACCTGCTTAAGTTTCGCGTTGGTTCGGAAAGGTATGTTGAAATCATACGACATGTCTAATGCCTCATCCGATACGCTTATCGACCATGTAATATAGCTGTGTCAAAATATTTATTCGTTTAATAGCAGCACAATTCGTTTCGGTATTGAATATGGCGATGCCTACCATCGCTGGCATGCTCGTTCCTTTATTTCGTTGGTTGTTTACTCAGTACTCTGTTGTTTGGCTAATTCAAACATGGGCTTCGAAGGCGAAGTACTCGCATGGGATCGGAAACTAGGAACCAAATCAGCAGGTCGCGCGCGACTGATTATTGATGTCAATAAGCCGGTTTCAGCCTTTTCCGCTTATCTCGTCGCCACGCCTCTAGAGAACCATACAATTTGATGATCAGGCAAGTGCGGCAGACACCGTTCAGCTTGTTGCCTTCCCTGAAGTAGACGGCGACCGGTTCACCGCAGCGGCAACTCATTCTCCTGTTACCTCCACGTATACGATATGAAGGCGCCAAGTCAGAAAAAGAGGGGGTTCAATATTTAATCGCCCACGTACCCTAGGAGAGGGGGAGGGGTCTGAAAGAACTGTGCATGAGAGAAAAACGGAGGCTCGACCGATCGAAGAAATCCTTTTCGCTCCGGTTTTCTCTATTGTCCATGTCTCAGCCTCCTGTTGGCTTGATTCTATACCTAAAGACAGCGGCGGTGTAGGTGTTGGTGTCGGTGTGCGAGAAAAAGAATAGGCCAAAAAGCAAGATGAAAAAAGAGAATATCCTGCTAGAAACATCGAAGTACATGAGCTACCTTCTTAGACACAATCCCGGAGACCTCGAGATGGATATACATGGTTTTGTTGATCTGGACCAACTCTTGAAGAAGCTTCGAGAACGCTATCAAATCAAAAAGGAATTAGTCTTTGAGATAGTTGAGAAAAGCGAAAGGAAACGCTTCGAAATCGTTGATAACAAGATCAGAGCCCTATATGGTCACACGATTCCTGTCAAGCTCAAGTTGGAAGAAGATAGGGCCATCAAAGTGTTGTATCACGGAACGACGAAGGAGGCGGCTTCCAAGATCCTAGAGGTAGGCCTCAAGCCGATGAAGCGAAGGTGGGTTCATTTGTCTCCGACCGTAGATATCGCGATTGAAGTTGGGTTGAGAAGAACGGCAAAACCGGTAGTCTTGGAGATAGATGCGGAAGTGGCCAGAAAGGATGGCGTGAGGTTCTACAAGGCAACAGACAAAGTCTACATCTGCAGCTATCTGGCACCCAAGTACATCAAATGAAGACAGAGGGGGTTCTTAAGTCACGGTTTCTTCCACGAATTGTCTGCTGGTCTAAACTTGAAGCCGTAGCATATGATCCCGTCTTTGCCCTGCGCCATAAGCTTCCTGAAACAGGCTTCCACGGGCATGTCTATGTGAATGT
>Ga0315280_10012057_pt1 | contig 10519 bp, 9 predicted proteins | sample YL17G06_40_MG_FD_203697 | JGI IMG/M metagenome (GOLD analysis project Ga0315280, IMG submission 203697) | Sediment microbial communities from Yellowstone Lake, YNP, Wyoming, USA - YL17G06_40 | ecosystem: Environmental > Aquatic > Freshwater > Lake > Sediment | place: USA: Wyoming | collected... | reverse complement strand
ACTGGATTTTCCTCTCTGTTTTCCGCAATAGCCATATTAACAATGAGCAAGAAAACAAGGTTTAAGTTAATGATTAAAAATAATAGCCTTTTCATTTTATCCTCACTATACCTTTACCTCTAAGCCTTTCCAGAGAAGCTTAAGTTGACGTATGTAATGATATGCGTGATCCTTAATATTCCCCAACTTAGCCGCTAATAAGGTGCCTCCTAGTATTGCCATCAAAGACACCAATACATCATCAATATTGGTTTTTTTGGGTAGCTCGCCATTTTTAAGCGCTGCCTTCAAACATTCTTCAAAGAAATGGTCAATAAAGGCTACAGGGATATCCTCTATTCCATCATAATCAGGAAAGGCTAAGCGCTTTTCAATATTAGAGATAGTAATTGCCTTAGGCCTCTCCCGTTGCATAATCAGGATAGAAATTATTTGATATATAATATTAATATTATCCAATTCTTGAGCCGCATTCTTAAATACGGCTTCAATCGAAGCAAGATATTTCCCTTGAGGAACTTCTTTTCGCGTCTTCCAGAGGACTTTTAGGAAAAGAAAGTGTAAATAGTAATTAATAATATCCAATTTTTGCGAAAAATAATTAAAAAAGGTGCCTTCTGAAATCTCAACGTCTTTGCATATCTGACGGATAGATATATTTTCAAATCGAGATTTCTTTAGACGTTTAATAAAAGCATTCATTATCGCAATCTTTGTCTTGGCATGTTTTCTTTCACGCAATGAATATTCTCTTACCTTCATCTTACTCTCCTTGTTTTTGTAGCTTACATTAAAAATATAGCATACTATAATTATTTTGTCAAGAATTATTCTTGAGGCATATATAACTATACTCTATCTCTTTATGCCTATTAGGTCTAAAGTATTATCTGCGAGAGGCTCGGCAAAATGTTTTTATTCTTGGGCAAAATTTTCGGGTGGGGACGAAAATTTTGCCCTATGGTTTTTTAGGGTGTTGACGGCGGAAAGAGCGAAAAGATTAAAAAGCAAAACTACGGTAAAGATAAATACGGTTTCTTAAATATAAATGATAAAAGCGATGCTGACGGCACAGGCCAGAAAGGCCGTGGTTTGGCTTCCAATAGCCAAAGCCACAACGCCCGCCCCGTCTCTTCTTTTAGCCCGCCCCAGCGGGCTTTGCGAGGCGGACTGCCCCAGCAGGACGCCGAAGCAAAAACTACCACTGCAAACACCAGAAAGCGCCAGCAATGATGATAAGGATTGAATGCGCCAATACGCAATCATCCCCGCCGTTCAGGCGGGGACAGGAGGGGTACAGAAGGAAAATTATAATTTTATTGACGAGCGTTGTTATTGTAGTAATCTTTAATCGGATAAGATATTGAAAAAATAGCCTTTCGGGTATTCCTCATACGAGGGGCACTTTAAATTTAACTATACTTAATTATTTTTGTGATTGCCTTAAGAGGTTATTTTGGTTAAGGTAGGGCGTTATCACGCGGTAAATACGTTGGGCAATGACATTATATCCGTCGGCATTGGGATGTATAAAATCGCTCTTTAGGCGCGGGTTGGTAATTATGCCGCTCAATATAGGAGGAATAAATATTGCTCCTTTTTCTCCGGCAAGATTATAAAATGCCGAGTGGTATTCTTTAAGAATCATTCCTGTACTTATATCCACCACAGCTACCATCGCTCCCTGTGCTTGGATTTTGTCTATTATTTCCCTCATATTATTTAAGGTTTCTTCTTGAGGTATTTTTCTTAAGAAATCATTTCCTCCAAACTCAACGATTACCAAAAGCGGATCCCTATCTAATACATCGGATTTAATACGTTTTATTGCCTCTGTAGAAGTATCGCCATCTATACCTGCATTGATTACCGGAATGCTGGTCATCTTGGTTAATGCCGAAGGATAGTCTCCTCCCGGTTCTGCCCCATATCCAAAGGTAATACTATCGCCAAAGCAAACGATACTTCTACCTCTTGAATCAATGTTTCTAATTTCTCTTTTAGCGCAACCCCATAGCGAAGTAGCAAGTAGCAAGTAGCAAGTAGCAAGTAAAAAAGTGTTTAACTGACAACTGACAACTGACAACTGACAACTATGTTTTCTCATATCTCAACCTTAATTGTCCACAGGCTGCTTCGATATCCTCACCCCGCGGCCTTCTTAGAGTAACATTTATACCGGATTTTAAGAGATAATCCCTAAATAATAAAATCTCTGACTTCTTGGGTGATTGTACGTTGAGTTCTTTTATAACATTACAAGGAATAAGATTAACCTTGCAATTCATGCCCTTTAATATTTTACTTAATTTTAGCGCATTTTGCAATCCGGAATTTATATCCTTGATTAAGATATACTCAAAGGTTATTTGGCGGTTCGTCTTGCTGATATATTCGCGGCAGACAGTGATTAAATCTTTTAAAGGATAAATTTTGTTTATAGGCATAAGCCTCAACCGAGTTTTATCATCCGCAGCATGTAACGATACGGATAACTCTATCTGTAAACCCTCGCCTGATAATTTTTTAATCGCGGGGATGATGCCGGAGGTTGAGATAGTAATTCTCCTGGCGCCGATATTAAAGGTGTGAGGTGAATTTATAATGCGTATTGCCTTGATAACATTATCATAATTATCCAAAGGTTCGCCGATGCCCATAAATACAATGTGAGTAAGTTTTTTGCCTTTAGAGTTATTCTTTAAATATAATACTTCTTCAACCATCTCTGAATCTGTTAAATTCCTTTTAAAGCCCGATATGCCGCTGGCGCAAAAATGGCAAGCAAACTTACATCCGACTTGCGTAGAGATACAACCCGTAATCCTTTTTTTTGCCGGAATAATAACCGCTTCAATAAAATTATTATCTTTTAATGCAAAAAGGAGCTTCTCTGTGCCATCGCCCGACTTAATCCTTTTAATTAACTTTGAGTTTAATATAGAAAAGTTTTCCCTTAAGCGTCTTCTTAAATCCGAAGGTAAATCGCTCATCGCCTCAAAATCCGTAACTCCTTTTTTATATACCCAGGCAAAAATCTGACGCGCATGAAAAGGCCTCTCGCCCCAACCCGTTAAAATCTCTTCCAGTTCTTTTAAATCCAAGTCTTTGATATCCTTCATCTCTTTATTCCGCAATTGATCTTATGACTTAAAAAATACTGGGGAGGGGGCAGGGTTCATCTATAAAGACGCGTCCCTTAATTTTTCTTTATCAATCTTTCCTACTCTGTTCTTCGGAAGAGAAACCATCAATTCAAAGTAATGGGGGATTTTAAAATGAGCCAGGTGCTGGCGACAGAAATAACGGAGTTCTTCTTCGTTAATCCTTGAGCCTTCTTTTAAAACCACAAACGCCTTGGGCACCTCTCCCCGTAATTTATCCGGCACGCCAATCGCTGCTACTTCAGCAATATCAGGATGTTTGTGTATGGCGGCTTCTATCTCCGGCTCAAAAACGATTTCTCCTGCAACCTTAATCATTTCTTTAATTCTCCCTACTATATAAAGGTAACCTTCAGAATCAAATTTTCCTAAATCTCCGGTATGAAACCAGCTGTTACGCATTGCCAAAGCTGTAGCTTCCGGGTCTTTGTAATAACCATCGGTAACTACCCAGCCTCTTACCGCTATTTCACCTATCGCGCCTGAAGGCAATTCTTTATCGTCGTCATCGAATATCTTGACTTCTATCCACGGAGCAGCCTTTCCTACGCTCTCAAGTTTCTTTGAACCCATAGGAATGACGGTAGTAGGGGCATTGGTCTCCGTCAAGCCCCAACCATGAAGGAGATGCGCCCGCGGGCAATACTGATAGAATCTACGCAAGGCATCAGGTGAACTGGGTGCGCCAAAGATAACCATCCAGCGCACGCTTGACAAATCATAACTTTCAAATTCTTTTAATTGCAAAAGCGCATAATACATCGAAGGCACAATCCAGAAACAAGTTATCCGGTATTGTTGGATATTCTTTAAAAATTCTACGGGTATAAAACGGTCCATCAGGACAACTGTAAGGCCGAATGTAATACAGTTCTGAAGATAGATTAATCCTCCTATATGTGAAAATGGAAGCGCGCATAAAACGATATCTTTGTCATTAAAGTCGACAAAGTGAGTCATCGCTTTAGGGGGTGCATCTAATTGCAAATAATTTATTAAAACCCCTTTGGGCTTGCCGGTTGTGCCTGAAGTATAAAAAATAATCCCGTAATCCTTATCCTGGATTTCAACCTCAGGGAATTTACTTTTACCCTTTTCTAATAGTTGCTCAAAAGATAAAAATCCCCCTACCTCTTCGTGGCAGATAATGATATTCTTAAGGCCCGGGCATTTCTCTTTGAGACCCGTTAATGAAATATTTGTTTTGGGCTTGGCGATTAATATTTTTGCTTCGGAATGGGATATACAGGATATGAGCTCATCTTCGGTTAACATAAAATCAAAGGGCACTGCAGTTGCACCACAACACCATATAGCTAAATAACTGTACAAATACTGCGGCCAGTTAGGAAGATAAATGGCAACTTTATCGCACTTTTTCAAACCTAAATTTCTTAGGCTATCTGCAAGGCAAAAAGAAGAATCCCTTAATTGGTTGAAGGTTATGGTTTGCTCTTTAAAAATGAGGGCGGGCTTATCGGAGAATGCCTTTGCTCTTGTTTCTAAAAATTCAGCGACATTCATTTTTAATGAGCACATAACTTACGAACACTAAAAGTGTGAGTAAGTTATAAGTGCGAATTAATCCCCCCTGCTTTCTTGCGAAAACAAGAAGGGAGGATAAGTTCGGCCAGACAACTTATGTTCACTTCGTTCCATAAGTTGTGGCCTCACTTAAAATCCGTACCAATAATTTACAATGGGTTTAGAGCCTTCTGTTTTATCTATGATTATATTCTTAAGCCGGCTATATTCTAAGAAACCTTCCTTCCCCAGCTCCTTGCCGAAACCACTCTGCTTAAATCCGCCGTAAGGAACTTCATTATAAAACATGCCGTAGGTATTGACCCAGATAATACCGGCATTTATTTTCTTTGCTAAATCTTGAGCCAAGGCATCATCCCTAGTCCAGATAGAGCAAGCCAGGCCAAAATCGCTCATATTAGCCAATGCCACCGCTTCATCTAAAGCAGAAAATTTATTCACGCAAACTACCGGCCCAAAAACTTCTTCCTGAAAAATACTCATTTGAGGTGAAACTCCTGATAACACAGTAGGCTCAAAGAAAAAACCATTTTTTAGGTTGCCGTCTTCAGGAATTTTACCTCCATAAAGTAATTTTGCGCCTTGGAGTCTTGCTTTTTCCACATATTCAAAGATTCTTTTACGTTGCTCGTCAGAAATCAAAGGCCCCATCTGGGTTTCATGATCCAGGCTGTTGCCTAATTTAATGCGTTTTGCTTTATTTACGAACTCATTTACAAATCTGTCATATACGTCATCCTCAACAAAGATGCGCGACATGGCTGTACACATCTGACCCTGATTTAAAAATATGGAGCATAGGGAGCCGTTTACTGCTAACTCTAAATCCGCGTCTTTTAAGATTAAGCTTGCAGACTTACCGCCCAACTCCATAATCAATTTCTTCACATTCTTTGAAGCATACCCGAGAATCTGTTTCCCTACGGCATTACTCCCGGTAAAAGAAATCATATCCACGCGCTTATCCGCGCAGAGCGCCTCACCTATTTTTGCACCGCTTCCATTAATTATATTAACCGCGCCTTTTGGCAGGCCTGCTTCATGAATAATCTTAGCTAACTCTAACACCGTCAGCGGCGTTAAACTGGAAGGCTTTAAAACAACCGTATTGCCGCAAGCTAATGCAGCTGCTAATTTCCATGAAGCAATTAACAAGGGATAATTCCAGGGGACAATCAGTACCGCTACACCTTGCGGTTCGCGTAAAAGCCGGCTATGTGCATCTTGCAATTTTAAGGTATCAGCCCCTAAATATTTCTCTAAATTATTGGCGAAATACTCAAATGTCTTGGCACTTGATGGTATATCCATAAAAGTTGATTCCTTAATCGGTTTACCTGTATTCAAGGATTCTAATTTGGCTAATTCTCCCGCCTTATCCAAAACCCCTTTAGATATTTTTAGAATAAAATCTTTACGCTCTTCCAAAGAAATTCTCGGCCACGGCCCTTTATCAAAGACTAAACGCGCAGCTTCTATTGCCGAATCTGTATCTTTTTCAGAGGCAATAGCAACTTCAGCTATAATCTCGCCTGTAGAAGGATTAATTATCTTCTGCTTATTCAGGGAATCCTTGAATTCACCATTAATAAACAAAGAATAGGCTGGTGTCATTTTATTTTAACTTGTTTAAACAATTCAAATAAGCGGTTAAACGGCACATACCAACGGGAAAGTTTGCCTAATTCGCCCTTTAATTTCATTCTGCCCTGCGTAGTAGCCACGAAAGGATTGAGCTTACCTAAAAATATTAATTTCCAAACATCACCGGGAGCTGAAATCACAAACGGGGCATTGTCGTCGTATTCTAATTTAATAATTTTGCCCTTCTCAAAAATGAATTTATAAGCCTCATCGTGGCCTTCAAGCTTAATAACTAATTGCAAAGTTAAATCCTGCTCCCGCCCTTTTTCAACAATAAACTCATCTTTATTAACCAAATCCACGATTGCCTGAATGTGTTCTTTAGAAAACATATCATAGGCCTTTCCGTTACATAAGGCGCCTTTCAATTCCTTGTCTAAATCGTCGAGTATCTCCTTTTTAAATAATCTGGCAACAGCACAGGTCCTTACTGTTTCTTCCAAAGTTTCAATCAAATACAGCGCGTCTTTAAAATTATTAGCCATTGCTACTACGCCGTGGTTTTTTAATACTGCCAGATTACTCTCCTTCAAAGCCTCAATTACTAATTCGGGCCTGGTGACCGCAGGAGTATCCTGGGCCACGACAGGGATATTTCCTAAATAAAGTTTGGTCTCAAAGGTAAGGGCTTTGATATCAGAATATACCGCAAAATATGCATTTACCAGCACAGGATGGCAGTGGATGACCGCCTGATGCGGAAAATTCTTATAGATTAAACTATGCAAAGGGAATTCTGTAGTTAACCGTTTGTTTTTCAAATCACCTTCGCTTGTCAAATCCACTCTCAGGATATCTTTTTCTTTCAAAGAGCCTAAAGCTGCCTGCGTAGCAGTGACAAGAATATTCTTTTCATCTATTCTTACGCTTAAATTTCCTGAGCGGCCGGATACTAAACGTAAAACATCCAGTCTCTTACCGGTTTCGATTATCTCTTTTTTTAATTGTCTGCCTTTACCAAAAGTCATCTGTCTATACTCAGGTAAATATGTTTTGTAATCAAATCGTTGGGGGTAATGTCAAAAGCCGGATAATACCCCTTGACTCCTTTAGGGGCAAGGCGTATACCCTGGAACTCCAATAATTCTTTCTCCGGACGAATTTCAATTTTAATATCTTTACCGCTCTTTGCCAGGGATGCCGGAGGGCATAAAACATAAAAAGGGATATTAAAATGTTTGGCTAAAATAGCAATCTGATAGGTGCCGATTTTATTGGCAATATCGCCGTTACGGGCCAGATGGTCTGCTCCTACAATAATCTTATTGATTTTACCTGCGGACAAAACAAAGGCTACTGCACTATCGCAAATAACAGTAACTCTAAACCCCTGCTGCTTTAATTCCCACGCAGTAAGACGTGAGCCCTGTAAATACGGCCGCGTTTCGGTGGCGAAAAAACTGACTTTTTTATTCTGCCGCAGGCAGAATTCCGCGATTAAAGGCATAAGGCCGCTGATATTACAATGAGTAAGAATGATATCGCCGTCATTAACCAATTGACTGGTTTCTTCTGCCTGCTGGATGCGCTTGCTTTTAAGCGTATCTAAAAAGCGCACGATATTATTTTGTAACGGCGCACCGGATTTAGCCCAATCCAGAACCATATCGGTTAAATATCGGAAAGAAAGCGTAGGACGGGTGGCATTTATAGCTTTGGCTGTTTTTTCTAAAACCCTCATTAAACCCTTCTTGTTTTTATTTTGATGGATAACCAAAAGAAAGGTATAGAAAACCAGGGTCACCTGCCCTAATGCGCGGGTTTTCATCTGTTTAATAGCAGCGCATGCCTCCTGGCAGGTCTTAACTTTAATATAATGCAGTTTCTGCGGCAGGAGGGTCTCGTCTAAAATATAAATTACATTATCTTTAAACCTTACCGGCCAAAATAACGGAGAAAACTTTATCGGTTTATCCATTTTTGCTATTTATTTTCCAACCTCTTCGCAGTCTCTAAAGCAATGTTGATAAGATTTGTCTCTGCCATGTAATAAAGCGGATTCATAAAACCCATTTCACCGGTGATAACATTATCGCTCACCGCCAATATTGCGCCAGCCCTGACATTATAAATCTGCGCAATAGTTAATAGCGCTGATGAGACCATATCCACGGCAATCGCGCCTTCTTTACGCTTTGCCTCTACAATCTCTCTTGTTTCCCGTAAAAGCGCATCTGTTGTCCAGGTTATGCCGCGGTGTATATTTACCCCGCTCTTTCTTGCTTCTGAGTCACTATTGTTAGTAGAAAGGGCGGGGTTTATGCCCATACCTTTAGCGACATCATATAAGGTATCGCTGATCTTCTTATCGGGGAGTGTCTCGAAATTATTATCTACATAATAAGGCGTAACTCCGTCTCCGCGGATTACTTTATCCACCACTACCAAATCTCCGACTTTAATATCATCGCTTAGCGCTCCGCAGGTACCAATGCGGATAATATTCCCGATATTAGCATTACACATTACTTCGGTAGTAATGGAGGTATCCGTAGAAAATCTTCCGCCATTAATAGCAGTGATTTTAATACCCTGGTATGTTCCGGTATACATCGTGTATTCCATAAAAGAAAAATTCCGCACGGGATTTTCCAGTTTCTTAATTAATACTTCTAATCTATCCTTTGGGCCGGGAACAATTGCATATTTACCTACATCCTGCGGCCTTAGCTGCACCATTTCGGTTAAGTCCCGGCCGGTTAAATGTATATCTTTACGCATCTGCATTAATTACGCTCCTTTCAAGAAAGTCCCTTTTTAGGGATAACTCCAGTGTGACTTTCTGATTGGTTTCAAGAAAGTGTTTTAGACCCTTCCTTAAAGGATAGGAAGGTCTACCCTTTAGGGTTATGCTTTCCTATACCATAAAATATTTTCTAAATTCCCGCCTAAAATATTTTCTTTATCCTCTTGGGTTATATCTAAATTGTATACTGCCTGGATTGAACTCTGTATATCTTTCTTTGCCGGCCAGTCGCTTCCCCATAATATATGTTTTGGCCCTAATAATTCCAGGGCAGAAAGAAAATTAGTCTTTTTTATATCTCCGCTGGTATCTACATAAATATTTTTCAGGTAATCGGTGGGTTTTCCTTTTAAATCTTTGACAAAATTTATACCCCTTAACATCTGGTAAGTTGCGTCAAAGCGATGCTCTAAATGCGTAATCACTCCTCCGAAATAGGCAAAAATAAATTTAAGGCCCGGGTAATCCCGCAAGACATCCGCCATTAAAAGCTTGCCGATGCAAATGGTAGTATCAAATACGTATTCCATTACGGGGGTAAGCAAAGGGTCTTGCACGCGTTCATAACCAATAGGGTTGACTATCTGTGAGTGCACAAATATGGGAATACGGTCGCGCCCTGCCTGTTTATATATAGGTAAGAACACAGGGTCATCTAGATATAAGCCATTATAACTACTGGCTAAAGAAATAGCTTTAAATCCCAAATTTTGCGTTGCGCGCTTTAATTCATCTAACATATCTTGAGAATTACCTACTGGCAAAACTGCTGCGCCAATGCACTTGTCCGGATAGCGCCTGATAATCTTGGCTACATTATCATTATAAATCCGTGCCACCTTACTAAAGCCGCCTAATTTTAAATGCGCATCTGATGTAGGATACGTTAGCACTGCTTTATCAATACCATTCTCATCCATTATCTTAATTTGTGCTTCGATATCGCCCCAGCTCTTCGAGAAAAAATGGGAATTGGTAATTATTTCTTCCGGCAACCAGTGTGAATGGCTATCAATAATCATCTAATGTTCCACGCTCCTCAATATCCTCTCGGTCATCTCTTTTTCGTAAAGAGCCTTAATTTCCTTCAGCGTATTCTTACTCAGTTCTTTAACTATCGAGCTTTCAATCGCTTTTAATTTTAAGGACAGAAAACAGTAATCGGGTTTTAACTGGCCAAATTCATATTTTAAACCCAATCCTTCTTCCTCCTTATTCTGGATGTAACTCTCGAATCCCCGGATATGTTTTCTAATCTTTTTATCTTTATCTAGTCTTTTTAATTCCTTAAGTATAAATTTATCTATTTCTAACTGAGTGAATTTCCGCTCGATTTTATCTAAGGCTTCTTTGGTAATCTTATACAACCAGAGAAGATATCTTTTCTTAAGATTCTTAATATCCTGCTTCTGTATCATCA
>Ga0315280_10012056_pt1 | contig 10520 bp, 11 predicted proteins | sample YL17G06_40_MG_FD_203697 | JGI IMG/M metagenome (GOLD analysis project Ga0315280, IMG submission 203697) | Sediment microbial communities from Yellowstone Lake, YNP, Wyoming, USA - YL17G06_40 | ecosystem: Environmental > Aquatic > Freshwater > Lake > Sediment | place: USA: Wyoming | collected... | reverse complement strand
CAGCGAGAAGCCGGGGCCCGAGGTGACCGTCATCGCCCGCTGGCCGCCCCAGACGGCGCCGGCGATGGCGATCGACGACGCCAGCTCGTCCTCCATCTGGATGAAGGTGCCGCCCACCTCCGGAAAACGCAACGCAATCCGCTCGACCACCTCGGTGGACGGCGTGATCGGGTAGCCGGCGACGAAGCGACAGCCTGCCGCGAGGGCGCCCTCGCAGCACGCGTGGTCGCCGTCGAGGAAGTGGGCGCCCGTCAGGACGCCAGCCGGATCGGCATGCATGAGACCCTCGGAAGAAAGTGGCCCGCTCGCCACGGTCCTCGTGACGGCTGCTCACAGGCGGGGGCGCAGCCCACAGGGTGCCACGCCGGCCGCCGAATGGCAAACCGTCGCGGGATCAGTCGGGAGAGGCAGCGAGCCGGTAGCCGTAGATCGCGAAATCCGGGCAGTACATTCCGCAGAGGTCGCAGCCCGAACAGGCCTCGGGCCGCACGATCTCGGGCGGGTGGTAGCCCTTGGTCGTGAAGCCAGCTGACAGGGCAAGGACGTCAGTTGGGCAGAACTCGACGCAGAAACCACACCCCTTGCAGCGTTCGGCCCGTACGACGACGACCCCGCGGACACGCGAGCGAACAGCGTCAGGCATGACTGGCCTTTCAGCAAGGGGCGTTCCGACGGGCGTTCGCAACAACTAAGCGATGTGTTTTCAGAGTATTATGGCTGTCGCGCCGCAGTGCCCATCATCGCGCCCCGCCGGATTTCCGGCACCGAGCGGGCGGTAACGCGCCACCGGAACCGCACCAGGGACCAAGAACCCGCACTAAGAACGAAGGACCAAGGACTGACTCCCATCCGTCTTCCGTCAACTGTCAACTACTGACCGAGCGCGCCTGGACAATCTCGATGATGATGCCTCCCCTGCTCGACACGTATACTACGACACTCGCGTTTCTTCCGCGCGACCGACCCGCCGGCGGAGCGGCATGCCCTTTCGCCTCGCCACGGCCCATGACTCAGAATCGCCGTCCCTCGTCTAGCCATGACTTGAAGAAGCGGAAGTTTCGTGGGCTGAGTCCGCGCTCCCAGCAGCGGACGATCTCAGAGTCCCCCCAGTCCCAGAGGCGCGCGTGGTCGCGGTCGACGTCGGACGGATCGGTGTTCCATTGCTCGGCGGGATAGCAGAACGCCCCGGTCGCAGAGACGAGGATCGACGACGCCAGCGCGGCGCCCGCTACCCACTGGCGCGTCCGTCCGGCAAGCGCGCGCGGCAGGCCGGTAGCCGCGAGCGGAACGAGCAGCGGCAGCAGATCGAGCACGTACCTTGGGCCGTAGGTATGCCCGCCGCACCACACCCCGTACGAAGCATAGAAGAGAAACTGCGCGGCGGCCGCCAGCGCCCACCATCGCAGCTCGCCACGCCACGTGTCGCGCCACACGGCGCCGACACTGCCGGCAACGATCAAGACGATCGGGCTGAAGACGACGAGCCCGCGGCTCGGACTCAGGAGAAGGCCGAACGTGCCGATCCACGGTGTCGCGCTCACGCTGCCCTCGGCCCCGTGCACCGTCTGATGCAGCGCTTCCAGGCGGGGCATCGCACCGAGCACGCTGCCGAACCATTGCACGTTGAGCATCGCCGCAGCGGCGGCGGCGGCCGCGAGCGGCACCAGCGCGAGCACGTCCACGGAGCGTCGCCGCCTGAGCGCGATTGATGCGGCGATGACGATCACGGCGGGAGCGAGCTGCGGCCGGGCGGCGCCGGCCAATGCGAGCAGGGCCGAGGCTCCGAGCAGCCGCGGGAAGGTGAGCACCTCGGTCGGAACGGCCAGGCAGGCCACCGCGCCGGCGAGGCCGAACGCCGCCGTTTCGTGCTGCCACAGCGTCTGGCTTGTCAGCGCCCAGAAGTTGGTGCCCGCCCCGAGGCCGATCGCGATGAGCAACGCGCCCCTCGTGTCCACACGGCGCCGAGCGGCGAGGAAGGCGAACACAACCGCGCACGCCGTGAGCAGCGAGGCGGTGATCTTGGAGACGAGCTCCTGCGCACGCGGCGACCGCAGCGACAGGCCCAGCCGGTACCCGGCACCGGCGACGCCGGCGGCGATGATCGCGGGCGCGACCGGGTACGCCGACCGGTAGTGGCCGCCACGATCGACGGCAAAGCCCGGCCGTTCGGCAAGCGCCAGCAGACGGCCGACGACGCCGTCGAGCGTGAGGGTGTGATGGAGGGCGAGCTGGACCGCTGTCAGCTTGGTCGGCTGGGAGTCGTAGCTGGGGATCTCCCGTCCGTTAGCGTCATAGAGCAGGAACAGCAGGACGCCAAGCCCGAGCGCGACGCGCCATGACAGGCTCCGTGGTCGGGGGCGAGGATGCAATAGCCCTCCTACTGCAGCCGCGTACCCAGCGCGTTGGTGCCGGCCGCCCAGCGCTGGCCTCCCGAATCCGAGTACATGGCCCGCTCCACGACGATCTGCGCGGCCAGACTGCCGATGCTCTCGATGATCGCACCAAAGCGGCGGCCGAAGACTTTAGGGAAATAGTCCGGGTCCCCAAACGGCACGTTGAAGATGTCCACGCTGGTGTCCGGATTGGCGGTCAGCGCGGCAGAGATGTTCGCGAACGGAGATCCGCCCACTAGTTAGGATTCCCAGGGTCGGAAGGGGTTCGGTAGCAACGACCGGGGTGTTGAGGCCGGAGGGCGTCGGCCGCGCTAGACGATACTACCGATGCGGGCGGCAGTCGAGGGGAACGCCGGGGGGCCGGCCCGCTGGTCAGGTTCAATCCTCATGCGAAACCGGACAGTTCCGCCGACAGGATCTTCTGGCACGCAGGGCAAACCAGCACCCGGCCGCGCCGCGGCAGCGTGGAGGTGAAGTTGACCCTCGTCCGCAGGAGCCGGACGACCTTGACCGAGTCGATGTCGCTGCCGCAGCAGGGACACTTGGCCGGATACTCGAGCGTGTATTCGGCTTCTGCTTCCCGCGTCTGATCGAGACGACGCTCGACCGCCTGCGGAAGCGGATCGCCCACGACAACATCCTCTCCTGGCTCCATGGCTGGCCCTTCCTCCTGCTCGCCTCTCCCCGGCGCGCAAATGCCTCGTTGCGGGACGCGCCCGGTCGGCAAACGGCCTGTCTGTTTCATCGGCCGCACAGGCCTCGGACTTCAGGGGTGGGAAGGCGAACGCCGGAAGCCGGCGGCCCGAAGCCGGACGGCGCGTCGTGTCCCGGCCGGCGGCCGCGCGGCGTCGTCGGTTCACGATTGCTGTTGACAACCGCCCGCCGAGGGGAGAGGCTCTCCCTCGTCACACTCGTCAGGAGAGCCGCCATGGCCCACGACCGGATGAAGCTCGAGGACGTCGCGGCTTGGGTCGGCGAGGTTCTCGGGGAGTACGACGGGCTGTACGACCTGCAGGATCACCTCTTCGTCCGCAACGCGGTCCGGGTCGTTACAAAGCGGCGCGACGCCTGCTTCGACATCCCTGGTTCCAGCTGGACGAACCCGGTCGACGCGGATGCGCACGAGGTCCTCGCGCAGGACCTGCGGCGGTGGGCGCGGCAGTCGCTGAAGGCGGCCGGCTGAGCGCGCGATCGGGCGCCCGCTTCCCTGCGACTCGGGACCGCCGACTCCGCATCCGCCGGAGAACTGCCCGGCTGGTTTCTTCTCTGCTCCATCCCTCGACCGGCGGCAAGGAGGGTCCTGCGTGGCTGGCTTCTGCGTGTTGGTGTTGGGCACGGGGCTCCAGGGACGCGCGGCGATCCAGGATCTCGAGCGGGCGCCCGCCATCGAGCGGATCATCGCGGCCGATCGAGAGGTGGACGCGCTCGACGACTACCTGCGCCTGATCGGGGCCAGGAAAACCGTCTGCCGGCGGTTCGACGCGTCGGACCAATCGGCGCTTCGTTCCGCGGTTTCCGATCCCGGCGTGGCGCTCGTGGTGAACCTGCTTCCGGTCACGTTCGATGCGGCTGTCGCCCGCGCGGCCATCGACGCCAGGAAGCACGTCGTCACCACCAACTACGCTCACGAGCTCGACGGGCTCGACGAGCCTGCGAAGCGAAGCGGGGTCACGATCCTGCCCGAAGCCGGATTCGACCCCGGGATCGACCTGGTGCTGGCCGCCCATGCCATCGCGTCCTTCGACGAGGTCGAGAGCCTGGTCTCGTACGGGAGCGGTATCCCAGCTCCGGAGTGCCGCGACTCCAACGTGCTGAACTACAAGATCTCCTGGAGCTTCCCCGGAGCCCTGCGGACCTATGCGCGGCCGGCGCGCCTGCGTATAGCCGGCCACGAGACCGTCGTGGCCCCGGTGGACATCTTCGCACCGGCGTGGGTGCACTCGGTTCACGTCGAGGGCGTCGGCGAGCTGGAGGCCTTCCCCAACGGCGACGCGGTCGGCGTCGCCGAGTCGTTCGGCATGCCCGGCTCGGTCCAGCACACCGGCCGCTACACGCTCCGCTGGCCCGGACACTGCGAGTTCTGGCGCCGCGTCAGCAGGCTTGGGCTGCTCGACGACCGCGTGTCGCCCGATCTCGGCATCTCGCCCCGCGAGTTCCTCCGCCGGCATCTCGAGCCGAAGCTGCAGTACGGTCCGGAGGAGCGTGATCTTGCCTATCTCCGGGTCGAGGTGATCGGGCGACGTCAGGGCAGACGCGAGGCCCGCCGGCTGGAACTCCTCGACTATCGAGACCTGTCCACCGGCATGCTGGCGATGAACCGTCTGGTCGGGTACCCCGCAAGCGTAGTCGCGCAATTCATCCTCGCAGGCACTATCCAGCACCGGGGCGTCGGTCGCGCCGGCAGACACATCCCGCCCGCGCCGTTCCTGGCGGAGTTGTCCAAGAAGGGCATCCGGTTCACCGAGGCGGAGGTCGATCCGTCCGACTGCTTCGTGCCGGCGCGGGTCAGCGCGTGAGGCTGCCAATCGTGCCTGTGAACGTAGCTTTCCATCCGCGCAGCCGGTAAAATCGGCGCGGGCGATGAGGACGGGACTCGTCCAGGTGGCGTGGTCGTCCATCGCCGCCTCGGTGGCGCGCGGGGACTTCGACATCGGAATGAGCGGCGTCGAGGACACGCCGGCTCGCCGCGCCACGTTCGCCAGGGCCTACGCCACACGCGTCGTGATCATGGCCGAGGGTGTCGTGGTGGAGGAAGGCAAACCGGCACAGGTGCTCTCCCGGCCGGCGCATCCAGCGACCCGGCAATTCCTGGCGTCGGGACAGCTCGGGTCCGGAAGCGACAGGTCGACCTCACCGCCCGAGCACGACCCGGCGTCTGCCCTACGATGAACGTGTGAAAGGACATCATCCATGACCCTGCTACTCAATCGAACGGACGTGGAGAGCCTGTTGAGCATGGGCGACGCGATCGCGTGCGTCGAGGAAGCCTTTCGACAGCTTGCGCTGAACAACGTGACGCTGCCGCAGCGCACGGTCATCCGAATCCCGGCGCATCACGGCGTGCACCTGGGCATGCCCGCCTACATCGGCGGGAACATGGACGCCCTGGGCCTGAAGGTCGTCACCGTCTATCCCGACAACCCGGCGCACCATGGCCTGCCGACGACCATCGGGATCCTCCTGCTCAACGACTGCCGCACCGGCGCACCTCTGGCGGTGATGGAGGCAGGCTATCTCACCGCGATGCGGACCGGCGCCGCCGGCGGCGTCGCCATCAAGCATCTCGCGCGGCGCGGCGTCGAGAAGGCCGGTGTCTTCGGCGCAGGCGTGCAGGCGCAGACGCAGCTCTGGGCCGCGCACACGGTGCGCCCGCTCAAGGCGGCTTACGTGTACGACGTCGACGGCAGCAAGGCTCGATCCTATGCCGCCCAGATGAGCAAGCGCCTCGACATCGCCGTCAACGTGGTCGGCGATCCGCGGCGCGCCGTCGAAGGCATGGACGTGATCATCGCCGCCTCGAGCGCGAGCGAGCCGCTCTTCGACGGGAACTGGCTCGCGCCGGGTCAGCACATCAACGGCATCGGCTCGCACACACCGGGCGCCCGGGAGCTCGACACGGCCGCGATCACGCGGGCCAGGGTGATTGCCGATTTGCCGGACGCCTGCCTGGTGGAAGCTGGCGATCTCATCATCCCCATCCAGGAAGGGGCAGTGACGAAGGATCACATCCGCGCCGGTCTCGGGGACGTGGTGGCCGGACTCAAACCGGGCCGGGAGAACGATCAGCAGATCACCTTGTTCAAGTCGGTGGGGCTCGCGATTCAGGACGTCTCGACCGCGAACCTCGTCTACCACCGGGCGCTGGAGGCGAAGGTGGGCCACACGTTCGAGTTCTGAATCCTTTAACGCGACCTGCGCCGAGATGAACCCCGACCTGCTACGCCGAACGCTGACGGTCATCATCGTGGCGGCTGCCCTCTGGTGCGTCGCGACGCTGCTGGGCGCCGGCTTCTTCGTCCGTCTCGGCCCATGGGTGCTGTCCTCCCACGAACCCGTTCGACCGGCTGCTCTCGCTGCTCTTGCCAGCGCGGTCTATGTCCTCACGTTCGGCGTGAAGTCGCTGACGCTGGCAATGCAGTCGGTGGTAGAGGCTGTCCAGCGGCTGTCCGCTCCCGCGGCTGTCGCACTCGCTGTTCTCACGGTCGGCGTCGGGTTGCGGTGGGCGACCTACGCCGCCAGCGGGGCCGATTCGTACGGTTATGTCAGCCAGGCGGATTCGTGGCTGGGTGGGCATCTTCGCATCGCGCAGCCGTGGGTCGGCCAACTGCCGTTGCCGGATGCTGACCGCGCGTTCGCGCCGTTGGGGTACCGACCCGGTACTCAGTTGCACACCATTGTCCCCACGTATCCTGCGGGTGTGCCCATCATGATGGCCATTGCAAAGCTGCTGGTGGGCATCCGGGGACCCTACATCGTCGTGCCCCTGCTGGGCGGGTTCGGCGTGTGGCTGACCTATTGTCTCGGCCGAGGCTTGGCCGCCGCTTTCGACGGACTCATGGCGGCCGCGCTGCTGGCCACCAGCCCCGCGTTTGTGTTTCAACTGCTGTTGCCGATGAGCGACATCGCCGCCATGACGTTCTGGACGCTTGCGGCTGTGCTCCTCCTCGACCGAGGACGGTTCTCCGTCGTCGGCGCAGGGCTCGCCGCGTCCGTGGCCATCCTGATTCGACCCAACTTGATGCCCTTGACCGCCGTCTACGGGCTGAGCCTCGCGTTCCCGCCGGTGCGCACGGCCCAGACAGTGAGAGCGCAGTTGGGAGGCGTGGCACTCTTCGCGGCAGCGGTGGTGCCGGGCATTGCGGCTGTCTCGGCCTTGAATTGGTACCTGTACGGCGGTCCGCTACGGTCAGGGTACGGGAGCGTCGGGGAGGTGTACGAATTGGCCAACGCGGCCGTGAACGCACGACGGTACGCCGCCTGGCTCTGGGAGACGCAAACCCGTTTGATCCTTCTTGCCCCGCTTGTTCTGGTCCTGCCCGGTGTGTTGGTCCGACAGAATCGGCAGCAGGCGGCAACGGCTTCGCCGAGGCTCCTGCTGTCCGGCATCATGGTTGCCGTCACGGGCTGCTATGTGTTCTATGGGCCGTTCGAGGACTGGTCGTACCTGAGATTCCTCCTACCGGCATTTCCCGCGATGCTGGTCGCAAGCGTCGCGGGCGTGTCCTGCGTCTTGCGGTGGCTGCCCGCCGTCTGGCGCTCGCTGCTCATTCTGCTGCTCGTCTCGGCTGCAGCCGTCTCCCAAGGGAGAATGGCGCTCGAACGGGGTGCCTTCAAGCTCCAGCAACAGGAGCAACGCTACATCGCGGTCGCTCGTCAGGTGGAGCTGTTGACGCCACCCGACGCGATGATCATCTGTCTTCAGCATTCGGGGAGCGTGCGGTACTACGCACACCGAAAGACCCTCCGGAACGATTGGCTACTGCCCGATTGGCTGGACCGAGCGGTGGAATTGCTGCGCGAGCGGGGCTACCACCCTTACATTCTCCTCGAAGACTGGGAAGAGACCCCGTTCCGCACGAAGTTCGGCGGGCTGAACCGGCTGGGACAGTTGGACATCCGGTCGAGGCTGCAGGTGTCGCCAGGCGTCTGGCTCCATGACGCTCTCGACGCGACGGCCCGTCGACCGCCGGCCTGATGGCAGGCAGGCTCCCACCTGTGACGGGAACCCGTTGACTCGCTGGGTTCGTTCTAGACTCTGCATTCGACATTCTGCGTTGACGTCGCGTCAGTCCCAAGCCATCTCCGCGATCGGGCCGTCGGGACCGCTATGTGCCCAGGCGCCGGAATCCGGACTCGCGTCGCGCCCTGGATCGGCGAGCCGCAGGCCGTTACACCCGCCGTCGGGGTCGCGAACGTGCTGCCGCAAGCGTGCGCGGTTGTGGCCGAGCACCGTGAAGGCGCTCAGGCCGTGATGCGGCACGAGGGTGATCCGCGCCGAGACCCCGTCGAGCTCGGACTTGGAGGCTCAGAACAATGGGCACGGCCGTCCGCACTGTCACATCCCGGGACAGGGGCTGAAACCCCATGAGCGTGACCGTCAGGTGATACGGACTCCGCGGGAGATTGCGGAAGACGAACTGCCCGGCAGAGTCCGTCTCCGCGGGCCGGCTGAACTGCGTAACCGGGTTGCTCAACTCGACCGTCGCTCCCGGGACGACCGCGCCGCTCGGATCGACGACCGTCCCCTGGACAGTCCCGGCACCTCCGAGGCCCTGCGCGCGGGTCACCGACGGCAGCGCGAGCATGGCTAACACTGCAACGAAGGCAGAACACGGGCGCACGCGAATGTGGATCCGTTCCATTGTAGCAGTGTTCGGGAGGCACGGCGCCCGGTCGGGCGCTCACCTGAAGAGGTGGGTGTCACGCGGCCGGCGGGACATGCCTCAGGAAGGCTCGCGGCTCGTGCACGGTCAGACCGAGGACAATCGGACGCGACCGGGGTCCCGGGTCTGGGTGATACCGGCGCCACCCGATCAGCACGGCAGCCACCACGACGCCTCCGGCGACGCTTCCGAGGAAGAACCACCGGAGAGACGGCAGTCCACCCACCAGGATGGCAACGCTGGCAAGAACGAAGAGGAGCCCTGCGGCGTTCCCCTCGACGGGCAGCCGGGAGAAATTGATCCCCGGATGCGGGTACACGCGCAGATTCTAGCCCAGGCGCCGCGCGGACGCTGGCCCACTGAATTCTGGCTGCTCGGTTCTGGCTGCTATGGAAGGACCCAGACGACTTCCTGCGCCAGGGTGCGAGCGAAGCGGCCGCCCTCTGCTTGCAGGGCGAGCCACTCCTGTTCGGTGTAGATGAGAATGTCAGCGGGCACCGGAAGCGACGTGAGGTCCCAGGCGAGCGCGCGGCGCTCGAATGCTCCGTCGGAAGCGGTGACGACCCCTACGAGGTCGAGGTCACTGCCCACACCCCAATCGCCGCGCGCGTACGACCCGAAGTAGCCGAGCCGGCGAAGTTCAGGATGCCGGGTGGCAATAGCGGCCGCCCACTGTCGCACCGCCCGGTCCACGCGGTCCCGGTCAGGCCACACGAGCACGGACGAATTCAAGGATCTCAGCGGCATACCGTACCGCGCTTTCGCTCTGCAGCGGCCCGTAGTGCTCGAACGGCGCCCCCTCGGGATGACCATGGGCATACCGGGTCGCCACGTAATAGTTGTCGAGCACCTTGCCCTTTTCCTGGAGGTCACCGGTTGGAAACGGCAGCTCCGCCAGCAGCCTCGAGATGACGTGGGATGCGGGCGCCCGACCATTGGGGGCCGGGCGCCCCAACGACAACCGCATTCAGCCCAACGCTCGAGAGATCGACACGCCTCGGCAAACCATCTGTCCGTCAAGGGGTCACGGAACCTCAGTGGCTCCCGGCCATCTTCAGGACATCCGGGACATCCCGGCCGAGTACCTCCTTCAACTGCGCCAGCTCGGTGGCGACCCGTGCAGACAGACTGTCGAAGACCTCGTACGACTGCCTGGTCGGCACGTCGTCCGCGCTCTGAACAACCGACGTCAGAGCCGCCAGGCGGATGTTCAGCGTCTTCGGCGGCACCTGCATGGGGCTGGGACCCATGAGCCGGGTGAGGGTCCCTTCAATGGCGAGCAGTTTGTCCTTCACCTTGCCCGCAGCCGCCTGCACGTCGGCGCGGCCGGCGGCCGCCTTCTCGGCCTCTTCGACCTGACCCCGCGCCTTCCGGAGCTCGTTGACCGCGTCGGTCACCTCCGAGAGCCGGTCCCGGACCTTGATCATCAGGTCGAACTGCGCCTGCAGATCCTGGTCGCTCGCCGTGATCCGCGGATCCTTCCGGATCTCGAACGGCTGCTCGTACACCTGGCCACCAACGCGGAGTTGCACCTTGTAGGTTCCGGGGCGCGCGACGGGCGGCACCGCGCGCGCCCACTCCATACCGATGAGCTGTCCCGGCGGGATCTCCCGCGCACCCGGGTAGGTCATGTCCCAGATGAACCGATTGGTCCCGGGCTGCGCTGGCACCCTCGGCCCACGCTCCTCGGTCGCGCCAGTCGTATACGTCCGGATCACCTGATTCTTGCCGTCGAGGAAGGACA
>Ga0315280_10012055_pt1 | contig 10520 bp, 8 predicted proteins | sample YL17G06_40_MG_FD_203697 | JGI IMG/M metagenome (GOLD analysis project Ga0315280, IMG submission 203697) | Sediment microbial communities from Yellowstone Lake, YNP, Wyoming, USA - YL17G06_40 | ecosystem: Environmental > Aquatic > Freshwater > Lake > Sediment | place: USA: Wyoming | collected... | reverse complement strand
TTGCACAGTGGAGCCCGTGTTGTTTCTCATGACTTCTCTATTCCGGATTGGACACCGGCTCGGGTTGAGATACTCCAAGGCCCACTAGGGCTTCACACTCTCTATCTGTACAAGATCTGAGTTTCTATATCCTCGAGGGCTCGTCGCTCCCCACGTAGACAATCATAAGGTCCATCAGATTTGTCCCCGTGTCGTTCGCATATATCGCATCTCTCAGCTTTCTAGACACATTCGAGGAGTCATGCTTCCTAAGCCGCTCGGATAGGTCCATGCAAGATCTGCGGGCCTCATCCGATGTGTAACCGTCAACTATTGCGCCAGCTATGTCGGTGGGCCCGTCACTTCCGTCCGTTCCTACGGAGGCAATCACTATCCTTTTGCTACCTGCAATTCTCATGCCTGCCGACAAGCCCAACTCCTGATTGCGTCCTCCTTCTCCGGCCTCTCCTGAGATGGTCACGGTTGTTTCCCCACCCGCGACTAGGAAACACGGTGCCTCAAACGGTCTTGCGTTCTCTTCGATCTCTTTCGCCATGCTTGCCAAAACCGTGCCTACATGTCTTGCCTCTCCCTCGACTATGGCTGGCTTCGCCTTGGGGTGGTATTCGGCCCCCGTCTTGCCCTCCTTGAGGAGAGTGCTGACAAAATACTGGATCAGATCTTCATTCTCGCAGTGAAGACCCACCAGTCCGCCGCACTTCGCCGCTTCCTGCATGACTCTGTATATCGACGCGTCATCTAAGACAAGGCCTTCGTTTCGGTAGGGCACGTATAGCTTGAAGCTTGGGACACAGTAATCGACGACTCTTTTGATTTCATAGATAGTGGTCTCATTGACTTCTGTGATGACAACGTGGAGGCCATAGTCCACGCAGACCTTCGGGTCAGCCTTCCGCCTCCACGTCTCAAGACCGTCAAAAAGTGAATTTCCCTTCGGCTGCATCGCGAAATCTATGATTGTTGTGATACCACCGCAGGCCGCAGCTATAGTTCCTGACTCAAAGTCATCAGCGGTACATGTTCCCATGAATGGCATCTCGAAATGAGTATGTGCATCTATCCCTCCGGGGAGAACGAGTTTCCCAGCGGCGTCAAGAACGCGTGATGCTGGACCTCTGATGTCTTTACCTATGTGAGTGACAACGCCTCCATCAACACCGATGTCAGCCTGGACGACTTGGGATTCAGTAACTATCGTTCCGTTCTTGATGAGGAGATCCAAGGGAATTCTAGGTCGTCACTCTATCTAGAGTTGGCTTAAGCATTATGCGGTAGATCAACAACGAAATCTTGTCCGTGTAGACGAAAGGAAGATAGGCCCAGCTCGCCAAGCTGCAGTATGACTGTCATGTACGACGCCCTTGCCCGACATCGCGCTATCGAGTCTCTTGTCACCCAAGATGGCGCAAGCGGACAACTTCGCAAGTACTATCGTTTCCGAGCGGATCGATGGTACGGCGGCATAGCAACCGGGGATGTGGTTGGATGCGGCCTCTTCTGCAAGTTCTGTTGGGTGTCGGAGAGCATCTTGGAACACCCTGACGCGTCCGGAAAGTTCCTATCCCCTGAGGAAGCAGGTCACAAGCTTCTGCGAGTGGCCACGAGCAGGCGTCTCGCCCAGGTAAGGCTGAGCGGAGGCGAGCCGACCATCGGAAGATCACACCTATTGAAAATGCTTTCAGAGATTGAGAAACAACGCCAATTGCGATTCATTCTCGAAACTAACGGCATCTTGCTTGGAGCAGATTCCAGCTACTGTAGCGAATTGGCTGCATTTCGCTGCCTCCATGTTCGGGTCTCACTCAAGGGATCATGTGAAAGCGAATTCGAGAAACTGACAGGAGCTGACGGGAAGGGATTCAAATGGCAACTCGAGGCGCTTCGGAACCTGCGGGGTGCCGGAGTGAACTACCACGCCGCCATAATGTCATCATTCTCCTCTCGAGAGAGCATGCGTCAAGTGCGGGCTCGCCTTTCTCAGATTGACCGCAAGCTTGCAGATGACCTTGAGCTTGAGGAGCTCATACGATATCCACGAGTAGAACGCCGGCTTCAGAGGTTCGGTCTCACACCTAGTGTATCGCACGATCCAAAGAATGTTCCAGAGCGACTCATCTGAGGGTAAGATCTCGTTCGCCGCTACTCGAGATCCTGGAAACAACTCGTCAATCTCAAGTCTCGTGTGCTCGGCAACCATGAAACCATGCGTGTCGGTGAAAGTTGACACGCGGGATGCGTCGACGCCGAACCGGGGCGGAGCAGCGAGGATCCCCGGTCAGTATACGCCTACGATATTTCTGGACATGCTTCTCAGCCAAGTCCAGTATGGGCCTAACATGTGCGAGTTCAAAGAGCATAGTCTCTTCTTCCTTTGCCTTGGCACGAATACGAAACGGTCACTCGAAGATGACGGTCAGTTCTTAGCCCGGCTCGGTCCTCGATCTTCGCGAGACCTTGCTAGAGCATAGCTTATGGTGCGCGTACTCACGATCCCTATTATCTCATCCTTCTTGTTGACAACGGGCAATCGTCGAATCCGGTTCTGCGCCATGAGATTGGCCGCATCTTCCAGCGTTGCCTCTTCATCGACCGTGACAAGTGGTTCGCTTTGTACCTGATCGACTCTAGTTGATGTGGGATCCAGACCCTTCGCAACAACCCTCTTCAGGATATCTCGTTCAGTTACCATTCCGACCTCTTTGCCGTCCACGCTGACAAGCACACAACCTATGTCCTTGTCAGCCATGAGCCGAGCCGCGTCGGCTATCAACATGTCACCGCGTACGGCAGTCTTGGGATGCATCCACTCGACGCAGTGTATTTGTTCAAGCGTTAAGGCCATGAGAGTGTCTATATATCATTATTATCATAAGTTTATCCCCGGAGCTCACGTCGATGGAGGGAGAGAAGTGGACCTATGAGCTGATACTCGAGAATCTTCCTCCATTCAGATGGGCCCGGCCAGGCTGGAGGGTCTCATGGCAATTCTTGCTGATGGAAACCATCGGCATCGGGATCGCATTCGCTTACAACCTTCCCGTTCGTTCCATCATCTTCGGGAGCTTGGGAATTCTGATGGTAATAGCGTCAAGCGCGTTGGCAGACCAAATAGGTCCGAAGATAAGGTCCCTACGACCCCCATCTGCGAGCCTAGAGAAGCATTTGTTGGACAGATATCGCAGGATGTTGTTTAGCCCCAATCGGTATGACGCCCTACTGGGCTTAATGATTTTCGTGCCGACCACGCTCTATCTTCTGTTGTTCGGAACTTCCACTCTGGACTACTGGTTGGGCCCGGGGTTTCCGTCATCGATTCTAGTGTTCGTTTTGTTGTTGCTGTGGGATGTTTGCTATAGAATCGGTTTGGGCATTTGGGCATCTGCACTTGCCGTTTGGCGGTCAATACGATTTCTGAACGCATCAAGACGAAGAGTAGGCTCAGGATACACCCCGTACCGAGAACTCAGCACGATGAAGCAAATGGACATCAGCAATCTGTTTTGGGCAATGTGGCCGATGACTCTGATCCCCGCGCTCTTGTCAGATCCAATCCTCGTTCTCTCCGTCGTTGGATACGCATCTTTGGCGTCTATAGCTTCAATAGTCAGCTACCTTCTCATTGATAGAGTGCCGGGTTATCCGTCCGGGATCCTGTGGATACTTGAGGAAGGCAGCTTCGCATACGTAGGCACGTGCACAAGGCGGGGTGAACCGCATGTTACGCCAGTCATCTTTGTCTTTGACGGGAAGTTCGCTTACTTCGTAACGTCGAGAGTGTCTGCGAAGATAGCTAATCTAAGGCAGAACCCTGCGATAGCGTTTCTGGTTGATGTTCGTGATCCAGTGAACATGACCAACAACCGAGCTGTTGCGATGCTCGGGAAGGCCAAGATCTTCTCGCCAGTGGATTTCGTGTTGCACATGCCAACCATCTTGCAGTTGAGAACGATGTTTCACAAGAAGTATCCGCCGTACATGAACAAGTATCGAGACGAGAGATCGGCCCTTCCACCTGCTTGGAGAACAACGATGTTTCTAAGCCGACTGCTCGTACAGGTCTCGGTCGAGAAAACTCTGTACTGGAAACAGGCACGTCACATCACAATGCAGACGTAGGTTTCTCGAGATGCGCAAGATTCCTTCTGCCGAAGACCTCCTTCGCGATGCCTATTTCGCTTATGTTTGCACTGCTGACGAGCAGAACCGACCTCACATTACGCCGGTCTTCTTCTACTTCGACGAATCTTCTGGAAACATATACTTCAGGACGTCGCGCAGCTCCAAGAAGGTGAATAACCTCCTGAAGAACAACAGAGTTTCACTCACAATAGACGTAAGGGACATTGAGGACCCGTTTAACAATACGGGCATAATCGTTCGCGGTCGTGCAGATCTCAGTTTCGACGACGCGAAGACCGAAGCCGGCTCCATGCCATTCAGAAACAGCATCCTCATTCGCCTTTCTGAGAAATACGGTCCCTTGGTAGCGCAAGTGGCTTCCAAAGACCACGATTGGACGGATGTTTTGGTCGAGGTCAAGCCTCGTAGAATCGTGTACTGGAGCGGAGGACCGCGCTTCAGCGTTCTAAAGTTGGACGCAGTGTCCTAGTTCAATAGTCAGATTGTGTACGAGGTGCCTGAGCGCTTTCCGTCTTGGCCTAGTGTGACGCTCGGTTTCGGATTTGTTGTCTGCACTCGCTGTAGCAATCACGGCAGTAGCATGGTCTGCCAGTATGCGGCTTAGGCGTCCACCAGTATGTTCCAATAGCTGTCATGGAGTCCCGAGAAAAGGTGATGTAGAGTCTTCGTCCACTGCAGGGCGACGCGGCAGGCTGACCGACCGTGTCTCGAGATAATCCAAGAATTGGAAGATCCGTATTCGGTTGTGGAGGCTGACCTGCTTGTTCTGCATGAGCCGCTGTCTAGCGAGCTCAAGTCGCCGTGGATAATCGTGAACGTCGAAGCCTAGCTTCATGTCACGACGTCAAGCTGTCCAGCGGGCCTTCTCGCTCATAATGGTACAGGTCTGAAACGAAATGTTGGTCCCGCGGGCCTGATTTGAACAGGCGACACTCCGGTTTCCGTTGTCCGCCTGATAGGCTGAGCGGCCCGCGCCGTGGGCGCAGGTCTACAGCATCTCCGTCAGAGTATTCCTCTGGCTCGGAAGCTCTACCAGGCTGAGCTACCGCGGGATCGAGAGCACTCACCGAACGACCCTGAAATAAAGATTGCCGGCAACGTCTTACAGCAATTCCTTCTTGGGCGAAAAGGCATGCATTGCACATGTCTGGGTTGTCTTGAAGGAACTTCAAAGCTTGATCGATGTCTCTTCCTTGATGGTTCTGAGAACAATCACGGTTTCTGTTCCAGCGATCCCTTCGATCTGACCAATCTTGTCGAGTATTTCTGCCAACTGTTCCGACGTGTTTGTTCTCATCTTGAGGATAGAGTAGTAAGCACCGGTCACGTCGTGAATCTCGCAGATGTCTTCAAAACTCATCAGTTGCGCGAGCATTTTTGGATAGGATTTGGGTTCCGCCTTGACAAGCACGAATGCGGTCACCTGCTTTCCGACGCTTGAGGGATTCAGAATCGCCCTGAAGCCTTTGATGACCCCGCTCTTCTGAAGTTTCTTGACTCTGACAAATACGGTGGCTTCACTTGTTCCGACCTCTTTGGCGATCTCTTTGAATGAGATTCGGGCATCCTCTTGCAGCCTTCCTAGGATCTTCTTGTCGACATCGTCGAGATCTGGCAAGACGATCAGACAAGTGCTGATAGGGGCAGATATATCAAGGATTCTTAACGAAGGGTGTGTGTATGCATGCGGAATCAATTGCACCTTCCCTAAGGCTTATTAATGAATCCGCATCATGTATGCGGCTTCAGTTACGAAGACATTAGCAAATGGGCGAAAACGATATGATTGAACGAGTCATTCTTGCCTATTCGGGTGGCCTAGACACCTCGGTGGCCATCCCCTGGATCAAGGAGAAGTACGGCGCCGAAGTCATTACCTTGACCGCCGACGTGGGCCAAGGCGACGACTTTCGAGCGATCGAGGAGAAAGCGTTGAAGGTCGGTGCTCTCAAACACCACTATTTCGACATGAAGGATGAGTTTGCTAAGAACTATGCCTTCGCAGGAATCAAAGCCAATGTACTGTACGAAGGCAAATACCCGCTCAGCACCGCATTGGCCCGACCACTAATCGTCGAAAAACTCGTTGAGGTTGCCCGCAAGGAGAAAGCCAGCGCAGTGGCACACGGATGCACGGGCAAGGGCAATGATCAGGTCAGATTCGATGTAGGAGTGAAGTCACTATCGCCTGATCTTAGAATCATAGCGCCTATTCGCGAGTGGAACATGACAAGAACCGAGGAAATCAAGTACGCAAACCAGAACGACATCCCAATTCCGGTGAACCTGGACAGCCCCTACAGCATCGACCAAAATCTGTTTGGACGATCAGTAGAATCAGGCGTTCTTGAGAATGCAAATCACGAGCCGCCACCTGATGTCTATGAGTGGACAGTTCCTCCAGAGAAAGCCCCCGATGAACCTGAGTATCTTGAAATCGAGTTCGACCAAGGCAAACCTGTCGCTCTAAATGGCAAGTCCTTGAGCCCAGCGAAACTGATCGAGAACCTAAACGCGATCGCAGGACGTCACGGCGTAGGCAGAATCGATCATCTCGAAGATCGCCTCGTCGGTATCAAGTCAAGGGAAGTGTACGAGTGCCCCGCCGCGACTGTGCTCTTGGAAGCCCACCGAGATCTCGAGAAATGTGTGTTGACGAGGCACGAATTGTACTTCAAGCAACAGGTAGAACAGCAGTGGGCATTCCTCGTCTACACGGGACTCTGGTACGATCCACTACGTCAGGATCTTGATGCGTTCATAGAGAAGACGCAAGAACGAGTCACCGGCGTGGTCCGATTGAAACTCTACAAGGGGCTCGCTATCGTCGTGGGCCGTTCGTCGCCGATGTCTCTGTATGACGCGAACCTCGCGACGTATGAGAAAGGCTCGAAGTTCGATCAAGGATGGTCAGTCGGGTTCATTCAGATCTGGGGGCTACCATCGCAGGTTGCATACAACGCCGAAATCAAGAGGAAGCAAGCCCCTGCCATTGTCTACAAGATACCCAGCCAACCCAAAGCCAATGAGTAGACACAGAATCCAAGTCGCATTCATACAATGAAGGACAGCTAGCCTCTATCGCAAACATGAACGATCACTGTACGATACCAGACACGAAGCGCCTGATCATTTGAGGAGCATCCGAGCAAGGGACTCCTATGTCGTTGCTATACCGAGCCTCCGGACTCGGGCCGGCGCGAAAAGAGGCTCGAAGATTCGTTTCCAGCATGAAATCCGACAAATATCTGTTCGAATCAGTGGTCGAGATCAATCGGGCTCATGTCATCATGCTCGGTCGCCAAGGCATCATCACTCGAGACCACGCCCGCAAAATCCTGAAAGTGCTTGCAAGGATTCATGCGATGCCCGAACCTTCGGGGGCCGAGGACGTGCACGCATCCATCGAGGAAGTAGTGGTTAGACGAGCAGGCAATTCAGCTGGCGGGAACCTTCAGCTGGCCAAGAGTCGAAACGATCAGGTCGCGACAGCCATACGGATGCGTCTTCGAAGCGAACTCCTCGAGGTAATCGACTTGCTCATTGAACTTCTTGCTGAGGTGCAAAAGACGATTAGCAAACACTGCAAGACACTGTTCGTTGGCAGGACACACCTACAACCAGCTGAGCCAATCACCTACGGCCACTACTTGATGGCATTTCATGACGCGATCGCTCGTGACCTTCAGAGGCTTGAGGATTCCTACGCTCGCCTCAATTTGTCACCATTGGGCGGATGCGCTCTTGCCGGCACTAGTGTTCCGATCGATCGAGACACAGTTGCGACACTCTTGGGGTTCGACGGTCTTGTCGAGAATTCACTGGATGCGGTAGGCTCTAGAGATTTCGCGCTTGAGTTTCTGGCTAACATGGCAGCCCTGTCTATTGATATTAGTCGGCTTGCGGAGGACTTGATCTTCAATACAACGCCGGAAGTTGGTCAACTGCAGTTACCCAAGGATCTCTCCTTCACGAGCAGCATCATGCCACAGAAGAAGAATCCGGACGTGATCGAACTCATTCGTGCGAGGTGTGCTCTCCCCATCGGAGCGTTCTCGCAGGCAGCGACAACTCTTCACTCTCTTCCCGTGAGCTACAACTTGGACTTGCAGGAGATCACGCCGAGCCTCTGGACCTCATCAGAAGCAATGCGGGAGGTGACCGTCATTATCCGGATCTTACTCTCCCAAATTAGAATCGCAAAGATCAGAGCAGACCGCGCAGATCTTGTCATGACAACAGCCGCGGAGCTCGCCAACATACTCGTAACGGAGTTCGGTCTCTCATTCCGTCTAGCCCACCAGCTCGTGGCATCGGCGGCAGACGAATTCTCTCAAAGCGGATCAAACCAAGCGGACTTCTGGTTTGAGCTCGTCTGTGAGAAAGCACTGACAGCTGTTCGGGATCGGCCCGACAAGCTGAAGGCCGGGCTGTCTCGAGCTCGGACTCTTGAAGATGTCGTGATGCACAAGAGATCTATTGGATCTCCCACACCAAAGGAGACCCTGAGGTCGCTGAGAAAACGGGCCATGACGCTAGGGAAGATCACCAACCGTCAACATGCAAGGCGCAGGCGACTGATCCTGTCAAAGGCGCGACTGCAGAGGGAGGACCTACGACTGAGCGGGTAGCGAGGGCCTAGCGCACATCGCGAATAGTCCCATCAGGATCTCCTCTTCAGGCCAGCCATGAGTGCTTCGGCGGCTTTCCTTATCTCTTCTATGGATCCCTCGTCCTCTATTGTGGAATAGTCTCCAAGCGGTTGTCCCGTTATCACGGCCCTTATGAGGCGTCTCATGATCTTCCCGCTTCTCGTCTTCGGAAGCATATCGACAAAGTCGATGTCATCGACCACAACGATCTTGCCGAGTGACTTCTGCACAAGTTCCCTGAGGTTCATTCTCAACTCTTCGCTCGGGTGGCAGCCAGCTCTCAGGACAACAAATGCGGCCGCCACCTCCCCCCTTAGGGGATCGGGCTTGCCTACTACGGCTGCCTCCGCCACCGCAGGGTGACCGACAAGTGTGCTCTCAATCTCGATCGTGCCGATACGGTGGCCAGCTATCTTGATGACTTCATCCATTCTGCCGAGGAACCAGATGTAGCCGTCCTCATCTCTCAGCGCCGCGTCCCCCGTGTAGTAGCGACGCGGAATGCGTTCCCAGTAGTCTTTCACGTACCGATCGTGATCCCTCCAGAGTGTCGGTGTGAGACCGGGGAAGGGGCGTAGACACACGAAGGTTCCCTTGGCATTCACGGGGAGCGACTCACCTCGCTCGTTCACTATGTCTCCCTCGATACCGGGCAACGGTATAGTGGCGGAGCCGGGTTTGATCGGCAACATCGCAATTCCGACGGGGTTGCCAACCATCGGGCCGCTGCTCTCGGTCTGCCACATGTGATCGATAACGGGCACCTTACCCTTCAACACAGTCTCCTGCAACCACTTCCAGGCAGGAGGATTCAGAACCTCGCCAGCACAGACGACCAGGCTGATCGAACTGAGATCATGTTTCGCGGGATACTCGTCCCCGAATTTCATCAGCCCCCTGACCCCAGTCGGGGAGATCCACATCTTGCTGACTCGGTGCTTCTCTGCAATACGCCACCAGACATCGGGGGCAGGGTAATCCGGGACGCCTTCATACATGATGGTGGTGCAGCCGAAGAGTAGCGGCGCATATACTACGTAGCTGTGACCCACTATCCATCCGATGTCTGAGGTTGACCACCAGATGTCTCGGTCACTCATGTCGTAGACCCATTTGCCCATGGCGTGGATGTAGACTTGGTAGCTGCCGTGGGGCTGCACCGTGCCCTTGGGCTTGGCTGTGGTGCCTGAGGTGTGAAGTATGAACGCGAGCTCGTTCGACTCTACAGGGACGAACTCGCTATTCGCGGATTTCCCGGCTCCGAGCGCCTCTCCCCAATACATGTCTCTTCCTTTCTTCATCTGTACTTCATTGGATCCTCTCTTGAGCACAACGACCTTCTGGATCTGGCTCGACGTTTGAAGGGCCTCGTCGACAACTTCCTTCAGGTTGACAGTTTTTCCTCGCCTGAAAGCGACATCGGATGTCACTAGAACTTTCGAACCCGCATCCACAATCCGCTCGGCCAGAGCTCCAGCTCCGAAACCTCCAAAGACCACTGAGTGGATGGCACCAATCCTGGTGCATGCGAGCATCGCTACGGTCGCTTCTGGAACCATCGGCATGTAGATGGTAACCCGGTCGCCTTTCCCTACGCCTAACGCACGTAAAGCGGCCGCGAAGTTCTTCACCTGGTCAAGCAGTTGACCGTACGTGAGCACTCTGCTTTCGCCGGTCTCTCCTGACTCCCAGATTATCGCTGCCTTGTCTCCTCTTCCCTTCTGGAGA
>Ga0315280_10012054_pt1 | contig 10521 bp, 5 predicted proteins | sample YL17G06_40_MG_FD_203697 | JGI IMG/M metagenome (GOLD analysis project Ga0315280, IMG submission 203697) | Sediment microbial communities from Yellowstone Lake, YNP, Wyoming, USA - YL17G06_40 | ecosystem: Environmental > Aquatic > Freshwater > Lake > Sediment | place: USA: Wyoming | collected... | reverse complement strand
ACGGGCCGATAGGGCAAGACGTCGGCGTGACGGCGGCCGGCGACGACTCCGCTAGTGGCAAGACCCCGTGCGAGCTGCTCGGTGGCCCGCCGCCGGGTGGTACGATCGTCTGGGTACAGCCGGGTGCGGGAGCGACGGTCGGCGGGATGGTGATGCTGGACGTCAGGTGGAGCTCTGCTCCTCCTGCCAGCGGACAGGTTAGGTTCTTCTGCAAGGAACTTGAGCAGGGCGGCCACGGGGAGACGGGCTGGATGCCGTGCAACGGCGGCGACAACATCGGGGCTCCGCAACAGGAAGGCGGCGAGTGGCACTTCAAGCTGCCCTGGGAGTCGTTCGTGCAGTCCGGGTTCGGCGAGCCCCTCGACTCGGGCCCTACTCACAACGGATCGTGGAAGCTCAAGGCGGAGCTATGGCTCCCCGGGGGACAGCAGCCGGTGTGCACCATCGAACGCAGCATCACCGTGGCCAACCCCACAGTCGAGGTGGAGTGCCACGCATCGGACGACAACCCGCTCGAGGGCCTGCCGAACGTGTTCCTCATCTCGCCCGAGGGTGCGGGCGAAGGGCCGACAACGGTGCGACTTGACTGGACTTCGGATCCGGCGGAGCTCCCGGACTTCGACGGCCAGCCTCAGCCTGTGTACGCCAATGTGTTCGTGCACGAGATCGTCACAGGCACGATGGTGGCCTGCTTCCTTGGGCAAGACGCCTCGGACACGCTCGAGTGGGATGGCACTCCGACCGACGAGCAAGGGAACCCCGCGACAGGCACCACGGTGGAGCGGGGCGTGTACTACGTCGTCGCGGCGGTGCGGATCGACGTGCCGACAACGGGATATCCGTGCTGGTCGGGATACCTGACGCTGAACGACATGACCGCGACTCCGGGCGAGTATGAGGACAACGTGCTGCCGCTGGAGGTGGACTACACCCTCGAAGACACATCGGACGTGGACGCGTCAGAGGCCCACGGTAGAGTCTTCAACTGCTCGCCTGACAACGAGAACTACAAGAGCGCTGTCGCCGACGCGGAGGCGCCCGCGGAGCTGGGTGGGAAGTCCGTGGGTCTGGAACTCCCGGCCCTAAAGGGCTGTCCATACTATGTGATCATCAGCGCCACAGACGACCATGCGGAGCTGCCGATGCCGGACGGCGAGCGGGAGCACTCGAACCGTCCGGCCCAGCCGAGGGCGGTGGTGCTGGTGTACACGGTGGACGCTGTGTTCCCCCAGGTTGACGGCAAGGTGTACATGAGCGACCACCACCCCGACCCGGAGCAGCGGTACGTTGCAACCCCGGTCCTCGCTGACGGCTCCCACTGCCAGCAAGAGGACTACGTGGCCCGCCTGCAGGCGAGAGCTCTGCTGAAAGTGGTGGATGCGATCCCGGGGAACGACCAGGAGCAGGTGAACTTGGCGTGTGGGGGGGAGAGGGTGTATTTCCGGCTTGACGACCCCGACAGCACGGTGCTCTGGGACCCCAACCGGGACGAGCCCGGTGACCCGGGGAACGACAACGATCAGACCGCTGACATCGAGCCGATGGACGCAGTGGCCGTCCGCGTCAACGTGGGCACCGAACAAGAGCCGACCTACATGCCTCTGGCTGAGACACACCTCGAGTTGCCCGCCACGTGCTCGGGCTCCAACTGGCGCGTCGCCGCCAGGAGCACCGCCGAGGTGACCCTAGCGGCCGAGACGTTCAGCGGCACACTAGAGCTATGGAAGAGGATCTACTACGAGCGCGACGCGATGCCAGTGAAGGGCAGCGCCGTGATGGCAGACGCCCCCGAGGGCCAGGAGTGGGTCGATGTCTATGACTCATCGGACTTCGAAGGTGTGTCGACAGGGGCGACGCTGCTCATCTACGACTCGGAGCACCATGAGATCGGCGCTGCCATCCGATACTCGTACTCCGGGAGGGACGGCAACCGGCTCTTCTTCACCCCGGGGCTCCGATCCAGCATCGCCGGCCCCGTGGAGGTGGTGGAAGAGGACCCAATGGATCCGTGGAAGCCGTATGGAGTGGTACCCGATGGGGCCGTAGCTGTCGAGGGTTCTGGGTACTACTCTGCGGTGCGCACAGGGCAGTTGCCCGCAGCGCTGGCACCTGGATACGTCGAGGCCGCCCCGCTGCCAGGTGCGCAGGACGGCCTGTTCCCCAAGTTCATCGCCTTCGACGACTCTGATCCTCCCCCAGTCGCGTACTTCGACCACCGCACGAGGCCCAACGTCGTGCACTTGGTCAGTGCTTACTGGCACCAGCAAGCCTACGGGGGTGTGAGCGTACCCGGTCAGCTGCTCGTCATGGTCTTCGACGGTCTGGGCGCTCCGCCCAGCATGTTCAGCGACAGTTGCCTCGAGGAGACGTGCGTGCACGAGTGCGGCCATCTGTTCGGGCTCACCGATCACCAGGATGGGCACCCTTTACATCGGAACTACCTCAACACCGACGGGTGCGCGATGCTCTACAACACGGGCAACCCCTACTATGACAATGACCCTGAGCACAACGGTGCGCACTTCGGTGGGCCGGAGCCCGGGACCGAACAGGATCCACCATTCTGGGACCTCCAGTTCTACCTCGCGGCGAAGCATGACCCCCTCCAGGTGGTGGGGCAGCCGTGACACTGCCTACCCGCACTGCAGCGGTACTCCTGACTCTCGCAGCCTCAACAGCCGCCACCTTGGCTCAGGCACAGTTGGCCGAACCACTGTCGCTGCACGTACGGGCCTGGAGGACGGAGGTCGTACGGGAGGAGCCGATTCTCATTCGCCTCGAACTGCACAATGAAGGACAAGCGGAGCTGGTCGTCGTGCCACCGTACATCGCTCCGCGCGGGCTGGACCTCAACGCTACGACGTTCGCGGTGTACACCGAGCGCGGAGCGAGGCTAAGGAACCGTCTCGAAGGAGACCCGTATCCGTACTCAGCGACGCCCTTCGGCTGGCCGTGGTGGGCGGATCGGGGTAGACAGTGGATGCCGGACGAGCCCCCCGCTCCATCGTGGCCGTGGGTCATAAGGCCCGGGCAAACAGCTGGGATGTGGGTCAATCTGCTTCAGTTCTACCCCATCGCGGACGCGGGGCGGTACCATCTGGTGTTCCGGTACGCCCCCAAGGCGACCATGCTGCTCTCCGTGCGCGACAAAGGCCCGCCACCGGAAGGGATATGGGAGGGCAAGCTCGAGTATGACGCCGGATGGATCATTGTGTCAGAGCCCAGCGAGGCCGACCGCGCAGCCGCCGACAGACTACGGCACTGCCGTCTCGAGGATCCCCGAAGAGCCATCTCAGCCGGTGGCGGCGCCTTTCCGGCCAAGGACTTCGCGGATGTCGTGGAGGGCACGGTCTACGAGCCGTATGCTCTCTTCTACCGCGTCTGGGGTGGGGGCAGCCTGCCCGGCGACGAGGACGCTCTGCGTACGCGCTACCCGGACTTCCCTCTGCTGCCCCTCCTGACCGTGCTCCCTGCCAGGCGCGAGCTCGGTCTGGCCAAGCTGCGCTTTGAGAAGGCGACGTGCCACCTGTGCGATCGCCTCAGCGATACACGGATGTCGGAGGAGAGGATTGGTCAGCTCGAATCCGACACGCAGCAGGCAGCCGATGACTTGCAGGCGGCGCTGCCCGGCTTCCGTGATGCCGCGATCCAGGCAGGTGACTACAGCGTTGCCGCGGAAGCCGACTTCTGGGAGTGGTACATGAACGCCTGGATACACCTGTGCGACTCCCAGCGCGAGCGGGCAGCCAAGCGCCGCGGGCAAGGTTGAGCCACGGCGGCGCTCGCGCCGCGTCACCACGGCCAGCAGGCAAACTGGACCGGCTCCTGGTCGCCCAGGTTGAGGTCACGGCCGAGGGGCAGCACGAGTGTGCAGTAGCCGAGCTCCTCGCGGGCGTGTGATACGCCGCTGAGGATCCGATCTCCGGTCGAGCCGGACGCCAGCGAGTAGGTGAGGCAACGCTCGCCGCCCGCGAGGCGCCTCAGGCCCATCGCGAGGAGCGCGTCACGGACGAGATGGCGAGGGACGATGGGCGTCAACGGAGCCTCTGAGCAGGTGCCGACGAGCGTGCTTCCGTCATACAGCCCGAGAGTGTCCCTCCCAAAGAACCCCACGTCCCAGCCGCAGCTCACCGGGAAGCAGCTCTCCGCCCAACTCCGCCGCAGGTCGGCCGCGGCCGGCGTTTCGCTCTCCTGCAGCGGCCGTATCTCGACGCTCGGCGCGCCCCAGACCTCGCGCAGCCACTCGATGTCGACCTGGTGCCGCACCTCGTGCGCCACCAGCCGGTAGCCACTGCGGACGTACATGTCGAACGCGGGGTGGAAGCTGCGCTTGGTCCACATGATCACCCCGCGTGCGTCGGCCTCACGCGCCACGCGGTGGCACTCCTCAAGCAGACGACGCCCGAGGCCGCGGCCTTTGGCCAGCGGATGGACGGCCAGGTGCCCCACGCCGCCGAACAGGCGGAACTTGCCCTCGACGAACACCTCTCGCCGCGTCGCGATCGCGTGTCCGACGGCGCGTCCGTCGAGCTCGGCGACGAAGACGCGGTCGGGTGAGTTGCCGGGGTCCTCTAACTTGCGCCCGTACGTGGCCAGGTCGGTCCAACCCATCGGCTGCCACAACGGGACAAGCAGCTCGTCGTCGCCCTCGCGCCAGGTTCGGATAACGACATCGCCCACGCTCATGCACTCCCTCGCCGGTGGTTGGCGAGGGGTTCAGCACGCGATGGGCGGCGCCCTGCGTCTCAATGCGCCCCGGGCTGCGGGCCGTTGCTCATGATGTACGCGATGTACACGGTGTAGACCACAGCGCCGCACAGCAGGGAGTATGGGCTTATGCGCTTCCGCACGGTCATCTCCACGAAAGCGAATGCGGACGCCACCAGGGTGGCGATGCCCGCCGCCAGCGCGTCAGGCGTGAGCTGCCAGTCGGTGCAGAGGATGCCGAGCGCCGGGGGAATGCTGCTCTGGAAGACCATCGCGCCGGTCATGTTGCCGAGCGCCAGTGTGTCCTTCTTCTGGCGAACCCAGATCACGGAGTTGAACTTCTCCGGCAGTTCCGTTGCGATGGGGGCCAAGATCAGCGACAGAACCAGCGCCGAGACGCCTGTGGCCTCGGCGATCTCGGTGAGGCGCGCCACGAACATCTGGGCCCCGCCGATCATCAGCAGCACCGCGCAGAACACCTGGAGCGCGACGTGGCGCAGTCGCGGCACGTTGAGCCGCTTGGCCAGATGCAGCGGATGCAGCTCCCTGCCGGCTTCAGCGGCGTGGTTGTGGCGGAATGTCTGCCACACGTAGAAGGCGTAGAGCAGGCAGAGGGCCACGGCGATCGCGATCCGCCCCTCCCGGTATGGCACGAAGGTTGCCCCCAGCGCCACCGCATAGGCGAGTCCGAAGCTGACCAGATCGCGCCCTATCACCTTCGGGTCGGCCGTCATCACCGCGTCACGGCGCTTGGTGGCCGTGAATATGAGTACCCCCGCACCGGTGATGCAGAACCCTAGCGTGCTCAGCATGAGCGGGGCCCCGAGGATCGCGCCGATCCCCACCTCATCGCGCATGTGACCGTCCGAGGCGCCGAGCAGAGCCACGATCGGGATCATCGTCTCAGGCAGCGCGGTCCCCACGGCGGCAAGGACGCTGCCGACCGCGCCGTCCCCGAGCCTCAACCTTCGCCCCAGCCACTCGATCCCGTTCGTGAAAAGCTCGGCGGCAGCCAAGATGGCTCCGAGGCTGGCCACCAGGAGCAGAACCGATACGAACAACAGCCTGATGTCCTCTCAGGGGGCCGTGGCGAGCTAGAGCTTGTAACGCATGTTGGCCACCGCTACGCCGGGTGCGTTGCGAAGCACGAACTGCAGCCAGAAAGCCGTATGGTTGTGGAGCACCGACTCCCACCAGGACCGGACGGTGAACTCCGGCAGAATGACGGTTACCACATCATAACCCCGCCTCGCGCGTTCCGCCTCAATGAAGTCGAGGAGTGGGCCGGCGATGTCCCGGTACGGCGAGGCGAGGACGCTCAGGCGGATCCCCGGCGCAAGGTCCTTCCATGCGGCTTCGAGCTTCGAGTTGTCCTGTCCGAGAGTCGCCACATGAACGCCGCACGCGTCGCCGGAGAGCGACTTCAGGTACCGCAGACCCTCGATCAGGCCCCGGTTGAGACCGCCCACCAGTAGCAGGTTCAGGTTCCTGAGCGCAGGCGCCTCGACCTTGCCCGGCAGGCGGAGGTTGTCGGCCACCCACAGGTAGTGCCTCCTCACCTGCTGGAACGCGAGCACGGCGAGGGGTATAAACACGCACACGAGCCATGCGCCATGCACGAACTTGGTCACACCGACCACGAACAGCACAATACCGGTGACCACAGCGCCGACTCCGTTGACGATGGCCTTCATTCGCCAGCCTGCGCCGCGTTGCCTGAACCAGTGGCGCACCATCCCTGTCTGGGACAGCGTGAATGCCGTGAAGACGCCCACTGCGTAGAGTGGGATGAGCCGAGTGACCGTGCCGCCGAAGAGGACGATGAGTGCGCACGCCACGACCGCGAGGACGATGATGCCGTTCGAGTAGACAAGCCGGTTCCCGAGGGTCGAGAACTGCCGAGGTAGGTACTTGTCGTCCGCGAGGAACGCGGCCAGCCGCGGGAAGCCGGCGAAGCTCGTGTTGGCGGCGAGGATCAGGATGATAGCGGTAGTGGCCTGGAGCAGGTAGTAGATCGGTCCGACACCGAAGACCTGGCGGCCGATCTGGGACAGCACGGTCTCTGTCTCGGTGGGCAGGCTGTGCAGATGGCGTGCCAGGATGGCGACCCCGAGCGTCGAGACGCCCAGTATAGTGGCGAGCACGGCGAGCACCGTGGCCGCCCTAGGGCCCGAGGGAGGCTTGAACGCCTGCACCCCGTTCGCCACGGCCTCGATCCCGGTGAGTGCGGCGCAACCCGACGAGAACGCACGCAGTACGAGGAACGCCGTCAGGGGCTGACCAGCGACCAGAGCCAGAGACGGTGCGGTTCCAACGGTGCCGTGCCAGCCAGCGGCGGACTTGCACAGCCCCCACGCGACCAGCGCCAGGACGCAGAGCACGAACAGGTAGACAGGCACGGCGAAGGCCGCGGCAGACTCTCGGACACCGCGCAGGTTCACCATCATTACGAAGAGGACACAGATCACCGAGATGAAAACCGACTCGTCGAGCAGGGCCGGAAACGCCGACGTGATCGCCGCCACTCCGGCGGTCACGCTCACGGCCACGGTGAGGACGTAGTCGGCGAGCAACGCGGCTGCCGCGGTGTTGGCCGCCCACGGGCCCAGGTTATCCCTGGCGACGACATAGGCCCCGCCGCCGGACGGGTACTCCACGACCGTCTGGCGGTAGGATGTGGCCACGATCGAGATCAGGGCGACGATCGCCACCGTGACAGGCACGGCATAGGGCAGCCCCATGGTGCCCGCGAGCACCAGCATTATCAGGACTTCCTCGGTGCCGTAGGCGACCGAGGAGAGCGCGTCCGACGCGAAGACCGCGAGCCCGCCCAGCAGACCGACGCGCTCCGTGTGCATGCGAGCGGTCGGGAGCGGCGTGCCTAGCACTAACGTGCGTACCGCGCCCCACATCCGGGTCGCTGCCTCCGCGTGTCTTGAACGGTAAGCGTCCCCGGCCCCGCATTATGCCGCAAAGACGCATGGGCCGCCACCGCGTGGCGGCGAGGTGAAGGGGCGTGCGCAGCCAGCAGCGAACTCAGCGGACACCAGCGTGTAGTGTGTGTGGTGGTGTGCGGGTCAGGTGCTCGCCGCAGTTGAGCGATCCTGTCCCCCGCACGATGATGCGAAGGCGAGTGGTTGACATGCGCGGTGCGCAGCTCAGGACGGCGGCTCCGGCCGTCGCCTTCTCCCTGTTGACGGCCCTCATCGTAACGGTCTACGTCGGATGTGCCCCGGGCCCTAGTGACAACACGCCCAATGACGCCGCGTTCTCCGCCCCGATGCCGACAGGCGCGGTCCAGACCGCGAGCGAGGCATCCGTGGCCCAGGTGTCCGAGATGGTCAGCGCCATGCAGTCGGCGCCCGATGGACGCCTGACAACCGCACAGCTCAGAGGCTGGGGGCAGGACCTGACCCAGCTCGTTGAGCAGAACCCCAACGACGGCGGCGCCCAGCTCGGGCTCGCGGTGCTCAGCGGAGCCCTGGCTGGCGAGGATGCCGCCACGACGCTCGGCTACGACATCGACACGGGCGCCTGGACCGCCGCGCTCCTGACGGGCGGGGTCGACAAGCTCGCCGACCAGCTCCGGGTGTCGACGGCCTCGCTGGTTCGCAGCCCGATGCGCGGCGGCCTACCGGCTCCGGCCACGGTCTCCGCGCGCGCCGGCGAGATCCCGGGCACGCCCGTTACCCTGGCGGACGTGTGGGCGGCCGCGGACAAGCTGCTGACCTGGATCGGCACCGAGCAGCCACGAGTCGGCATCCTCGGCCGCCTGGCTCCGCTCGCCGACTTCGAGGGCACGATCATGACGATCGACACTGGCGGCGGGCAGACCGTCGAGATCAAGGGCTGGATGGTCCAGTTGCTGATGGCCCTGCTGCACGTGGCGAGGGATAACCTGCTCGTGCCCACGGCCTACAGCCCCGACACCGGCGACTTCGACCTGAGCATCTATGAAGGCTTGTCGCAGGTCTTTGGGGGAGCGCCCGCGGCTGACGGGTTCCCAGCCAGTACCAGGCAGAACGGTGAGCAGACGCAGTTCGATCCGACGACACTGGACACCAACCACGATGAGATCCTCAGCCCCGACGAGTACCTGCCGCCTCCTCCCTTCGGCACGCTCCTGGCGGACGGCCCGTCTCGCCTGACGAGCGCTCGCGCGAGCGTGATCCGGGCGTGCGCGCTTGTGTCGGCAGCGATCGCGCAGGCGCAGGGCGACCCGGTCGTCCCTCAGGATGCTCAGATACCGTGGGACCAGATCCTGGCCGCGCTGGACACGCTCAGCGCGCTGCCTACCGATGTGGTGACGATCGACTTCTCGGTGGCCACATTCACCGACACGGGCGTCACGACTCGGACCGAGAGCTACGGCATGACGCTCGCCCCGCTGTATGACGGCGCCATCACGGACATCAGGGGCCTACTGCCAAGCATCGGCCTGGGACAGGACACCCTGGGACAAGTCATCCCTCCCACGGACCAGACGTATAGGGGGATCTTCCCCGGGGGCGCTCCCTTCACCCTGCAAATGGCGTGGTCCATGCCGCCCGTTGGGTGGCCGGTCGGCGAGTACGCCATGCCGGTCGCGGTGGACGGTACCGCGATCGAGGGGGCGAACTGGCCGCCGTTCATCCGGGACGTGACAGTCGATCCCGAAACGGCCATCGGGCCCGGCGAGGCGGCCGTACTGACCGCCACGGCCTTCGATCCCGAAGGCGGCCCTTTGACCTATGAGTGGTCGCTGGCGGCGTACGGCACGAGCCACTACGAGGCCGGCCTCGGCACGGTCGTCGGCGACGGCGCGACCGCGACCTTCACCGCCGCGGCCGACGCGCCCCCGTCGGAGACGCCTGTGCCCATCCAGGTTACCGTCACCGACAGCCAGGGGGCGTCCGCGTTCTCGGCAGCCACCGTGTGGGTCCGGGGCGCAGTGCCCCCGCCGCCGGGCTAGAGGACCATGCGCGCTGACCGTGCGAGACCAACCGACAGAACGGGCGGGGCCCACGCCCCGCCCGTTCTTCTGGTCGCGCTCATGCTGACAAGCGCGGCGCTTGGCCCCGCCGCCGCGCAGGTTCTATCACGCGCTTACGCCGCCGACGCCGCTTCGCTCGGCAGTGGCGCCCCCATCATCCCGGGCGCCATCCTGGGAAGGCCGGCTCCGGACTGGCTGATGCACGCCCGGCTGGACGCTCGCGGGGCTGTGACCCGGGCGTCGTACGTGTCCGAACAGGCATCCACCTTACGCGCCGATGGGTCGCGGGAGTTCAGGTACTCGGGCGACGGGTGGCGCTCGGAAGCGGTGGCGGATGCTGGCGGGGACTGGCGCGTCGGCTTAGCCGCGCAGACCGCAGCCGGGCGCGCACGGTGGTACGCGTCGGGGGCGCAGGTAACGACAGGGAAGGTCGATGGGTCCTCGCTGGCGCTGTCCGCGGGGCGGCGGTGGAACGGTGGCTGGTACGCCTCTGTCGGCGCCGAATGGGCGTCAGGCGGCCCGGATGCGAGAGCTGCCGGCCTTGACCTGACCCTCACCGGTCTCCCGCGAAGCTGCGCATTCGACGTGGGCCGGACGTCGGGGAGCCGTACCAGCGGCGTGCGGGTCAACCTCGTCACATGCACCGGCATAGCCGACGGGCGCGTTGCCGGGGTGCGGGCAAGGAGCCCGTGGCGAGCGACGTCGGCGCGCGTGACCGCCTACACGTACCGACGGTCGGCCACCGGTGCGCGCGGAGTCCTGGCGTGGTACGGCGGCCTCGACGGTCCGAACGTGGACCTGCTGGACGCAGCGCGCTTCGACCACGGCAGTCTCGGACTCAC
>Ga0315280_10012051_pt1 | contig 10522 bp, 7 predicted proteins | sample YL17G06_40_MG_FD_203697 | JGI IMG/M metagenome (GOLD analysis project Ga0315280, IMG submission 203697) | Sediment microbial communities from Yellowstone Lake, YNP, Wyoming, USA - YL17G06_40 | ecosystem: Environmental > Aquatic > Freshwater > Lake > Sediment | place: USA: Wyoming | collected... | reverse complement strand
GGGCGGGGGCGGGGCAGCTGGCCGCCCACCGGGAGGAATCGGCGGCCGCCGAGAAGCTCCTGCGCCGCTACCACGAGCTGCAGGAGAAGCTGCAGGGCTCAGGCTACGAGAGGCGGGAGGAAGCCATCGAGAGGGTGCTGACCGGCCTGGGGTTCGCCCGGGAGGAGTTTTCCCAACCGGCCTCGACCTTCTCCGAGGGCTGGCAGATGCGCATCGCCCTGGCCCGGGTGCTGCTGGAAGGCGCCTCCATCCTGCTTCTGGACGAGCCCACCAACTTCCTCGACCTGGAGGCCCGCGCCTGGCTCGAGGAGCATCTAAAGGCCTTCCCCGGCGGGGCCCTGATCGTCTCCCACGACCGCTACTTCCTCGATGTGACCGTGGCGGCGGTGGCCGAAATCTACCGGGGCAGGCTCACCCTGTACCCCGGCAACTACACCGCCTACGCGCGGCGCAGGGGCGAGGAGCTGGCCCAGACCGCTGAGCGCTACGAGCGGCAGCAGGAGGACATCGCCCGCGTCGAGGCTTTCATCAACCGCTTCCGCTACAACGCCTCCAAGGCCAGGCAGGTCCAGAGCCGCATCCGGCAGCTGGAGAGCCTGGAACGGATCGAGCCGCCCCCGGCGATGAAGCGCATCCGCTTCTCCTTCCCCGAGCCGCCCCATTCGGGCAGGCGGGTCCTGAACCTGGAGGGAGTCTCCAAGCTCTATGGGGGCAAAAGGGTGCTGCGGGAGATCGACCTGGAGCTTTCCCGGGGCGAAAAGCTCGCCCTGGTGGGGCCCAATGGGACGGGCAAAAGCACCCTGATGCGGATCATGGCCGGCCGGGAGGAGCCCTCCTCGGGCAGGGTGCGTTGCGGCACCGGGGTCACGGTGGGCTTCTATTCCCCGGACCAGGAGGAGGCCCTGGAGGCCTCGGGGAGCGTGATCGAGCAGGTGGAGTCCTGGGCGCCCACCGGCCTGTTCCCCGCCCTGCGCGGCCTGCTGGGGGCTTTCCTGTTCCGGGACGACGACATCCACAAGCCCGTCTCGGTGCTGAGCGGCGGGGAGGCGAGCCGCCTGGCGATGTTGAAGCTCCTCCTGCACCCGGCTAACCTCCTGTTCCTGGACGAGCCCACCAACCACCTGGACATGGTCTCCAAGGACGTGCTGCTCGACGCCCTCACCCTATACGCGGGCACCCTGGTGTTCGTGTCCCACGACCGCTATTTCCTCGAGGCCCTGGCTACGCGGGTGCTGGAGATCCAGGAGGGCCGGGCTATCCAGTATCCGGGCGACTATGCCTACTACCTCTGGAGGAAGAGCCGGGCCGGGCTGGAACCGGGGCCCGAAGCGGCGCAGCGGGCCCGGGCCGGCAGGAGATCGGAGCCGGCGCGGGAAGGCGGCCAGCCGGCCCAGGCCGCCGGCACGGATTCGCGCCGGGAGGAGAAGCAGCTGAAGGCCGCCCTGAAAAGGCTGGGCCGGGAGGAGGAGGAGATCCTGGCAGCCTTGGAGGAGCTCCATCGCGAGGCCTCCGGCCTGGAGGAAGCCATGGCCCGGCCGGAGAACTACCAGGACGGAAGAAAGATGAAGGAGCTCAAAGAGCGCCTGGAGGCCAACCGGGGCCGGCAGGAGGAGCTCACCTCCCGCTGGAGCCGGATCGAGGAAGAGCGGCGCTGCCCGCCGCAGCGGTGAGCGGTCCATGAGCTTTCTAGCCGACCTCCACCTGCATTCCCGCTACTCCGTGGCTACGAGCCGGCAGGCGACCCTGGAGGGCTACTGCCAGTGGGCCAGGGTGAAGGGGTTGGGCCTCCTGGGCACGGGGGATTTCACCCACCCGGGCTGGTTCGCCGAGATCCGGGAGAAGCTCCGGCCCCTGGGTAACGGCCTGTTCCGCTTGAAGGAAGAGAAGAACCTCCCCCCGCCGCCCGGGATTCCCTGCCGGGAGGCGGAGGTCCTGTTCTGCCTCAGCGCCGAGATCAGCCTCATCTACAAGAAGCAGGGCCAGGTACGCAAGATCCATTGCCTGGTCTACGTTCCGGACCTGGAGACCGCTTCCCGGCTCAGCGCCCGGCTCTCCACCATAGGCAACCTGGCCTCGGACGGCAGGCCCATCCTGGGCCTGGACGCCCGCAGCCTGCTGGAGATCCTCCTGGAGCTTTCCCCTCAGGCGCACCTCATCCCCGCCCACATCTGGACCCCCTGGTTTTCCCTGTTCGGCTCCAAGAGCGGCTTCGACCGTCTCGAGGACTGCTTCGAAGACCTTACCCCCCACCTCTTCGCCCTGGAGACAGGCCTGTCCTCGGACCCGGAGATGAATTGGCGCTGGAGCGCCCTGGACCGCTACACCCTGGTCTCCAACTCCGACGCCCACTCGCCGCCCAAACTGGGCCGCGAAGCCAACCGCTTCGACAGCGAGCCCGGCTACGAGGCCCTGTTCGCGGCCCTGAAGACGGGGCGGGGGTTCGAGGGCACCTACGAGTTCTTCCCCGAGGAAGGCAAGTACCACCTGGACGGGCACCGGAAGTGCCGGCTCTGCCTGGAGCCCGAGGAGACGGTGCGCCTGAAGGAGGTCTGCCCGGTGTGCGGGGAAAAGCTCACCGTGGGGGTGATGCACCGGGTGCTGAAGCTCGCCGACCGCTTGAGGGGGGAGAGGCCCGCCGGGGCGGCCGGGTTCCGCACCCTGATCCCCCTGCCCGAGATCCTGGCCGAGATCACCGGCCAGGGCGCCGGGAGCAAGCGGGTGGGGGCCCTGTACGGAGAGCTGATCGGCCGCTACGGCAGCGAGCTCTCCCTGCTCTTCGAGGTTCCCCTGGAAGAGGTGGCCAGGGGGGCCGGTGCCGTGTTCGCCGAAGCCCTGAGGAGGATGCGGGAGGGGTCCGTCGAGCCCCAGCCGGGCTTCGACGGCCAGTTCGGCGTGATCCGGGTGTTTAAACCCGGGGAGCTGGAACGGCTGCGAGGCCAGGAGCTTTTCACTTTTGCCGGGGCGGCAGAGAGCCGGACCCATGCCCGCTCCGGGGAGCGTGATTCCCGCTCCGTGCAGGAGACCGGTCTGGCCCAGGCGCCGGAGTTGAGACCGGCCAGGGCGCCGGAGTTGAGACCGGCCAGGGCGCCGGACATGGGACCGGCCAGGGCGCCGGACATGAGCTGCGACAGCCGGCAGGAGGAGATCCTGGCGGTGGATGAGCAGGCCCTGCTGGTGGCCGCGGGCCCGGGCAGCGGCAAGACCCGCCTGCTCACCCACTGGATCGCCCGCCAGATCGAACGCCGGGGCGTCAAGACCGAGGAGATCCTGGCCGTCACCTTCACCCACAAGGCGGCCTTCGAGCTGGAGGAGAGGCTCGGGCTCCTGCTGGGCGAGAGGGCGGCCGGGATCCAGGTCTCAACCTTCCATGGCTTCTGCTACGGCCTGCTGCGGGAGAGCGGCCCCGCCGCCTGCCGCCTCAGCGACGGCGAGGCCCGGGAGCAGATCCTGGGCCTGCTCTTCCCGCAGCTGGGCAGGGGACAGATCTCCGGCCTGTCCAGGCGCCTGGAGAGGCACCTGGAAGATGCGGGCGGCCCCCTCTCGGCCGAGGATGCCTCCCGGGAAGCCCTCTACCTCGAGGTCCTCCAGCGCACGGGCGGAGTGGACCTCTCCGGCCTGATCGCCCGGGTGAACGAGCTGTTGGCGAACGAGCCGGAACTTCTGGCCCGGGTCCGCCGCCGTTTCACCCACCTGGCGGTGGACGAGCTGCAGGACATCAACCCGGCCCAGTACCGGCTGCTCCTCCTGCTGGCCGGCCCGCCCGCAGCGGGGGCGGAAGGGAGGGGAGAGGTGGAGCCTGGGGAACCCCGGCGCAGGATCCTGGCCATCGGCGACCCCAATCAGGCCATCTACGGTTTCCGCGGCTCGCGGGTGGAGCTCTTCTTCCGCTTCGCAGGCGACTTTCACGCCCGCCAGCTCAGCCTGGAGCGCAACTACCGCTCCACGGCCACGCTGCAGCTGGCCGCCCATGCCCTGCTGGAGGCGGGGGGGCGACCTGGAGGCCCCGGCCAGGAAGCCGCGCAGCCCGAAGGGGAGAGGATTACCGTCTTCGCCGCGGAATCCCCGGCGCAGGAGGGGCGCTTCATCGCCGCGGCCATCGACCGCCTGGTGGGGGGGACCCGGCATCTCACCGCCTGCGCAGAAGGAGGCTGGTCGTTCGCCGACATGGCCGTGCTCTACCGCCTCCACCCGGTGGGGCGCGGCCTGCTCGCGCCGCTGCGGGAGGCGGGCATCCCGGTGAGCCTGCGCGGCCACGCCTCCTGGCTCTCGGAGCCCCCCTTCGCCCTGCTGAAGCCCCTGCTCGCCCTGGCCGCCGATCCGGGGGATCCGCTGGCGGCGAGGATCCTGCTGGAGCAGACCGTTCCCGGCCTGGTCCTGGCAAAGGACCTGGCCCTGCCCGGGGGACGGGAGCCGGCCGAGGGGCCGCTCGCGGAGGCTGACGCCCTGAAGGGGCTCGGCTCACGCCTGGCCCTGGGCCGGGAGCAGCGGGAGCGGCTTGAGGACCTGTGCGGGCTCCTGGAGGAGGTGCGTGAGGAAGCCGCCGCCCGGGGAGCCGCCGCCGGGCTGGAGCGCATCTTCGCCCGGCTGATCCGGCTGCCGGAGGGCGAGGAGGAGCTCGCGCTGAAAAGGGAGCAGCTTCTGGAGACCGCCGCCCGCTGCGGCTCGGACCTGGGGGGGTTTCTGCGCCAGGCCGAGCTGAACCTGGTGGAGAGCGAAGGGCCCTGGAGGGCGGAGAAGGTGAGCCTGCTCTCCTTCCACGCCGCCAAAGGGCTGGAGTTCCCGGTGGTGTTCATCGCCGGGGCCGAGGAGGGCGTGGCGCCCCTCCTGAGCGAGGGGGCGGACCCGCAGGAGGAAAGGAGGCTGTTCTACGTGGCTCTCACCCGGGCCAAGGAGCGGCTGTTCCTGAGCCGCTCGGCCTGGAGAGCCCTGCACGGCCGGAGGGAGGAGATGCCCCCGAGCCGCTTCTTGGAGGAGATCCCGGAGGCCCTGAGGCAGGAGGCCCGCTGGGAACACCCCCCCGAGGACCGTTTCCGCCAGCTCAGCCTGTTTTCGTAAAGAATGGAGGAAAGTATGATCCAGACAGTTCAGACCGATCAGGCCCCGGCGCCGGTAGGCCCGTACAGCCAGGCCGTGGTGGCCCAGGGGAAGACCCTCTACCTCGCCGGACAGATCCCCCTGAATCCGGCCAGCGGGGCCATCGAGAGCGAGGATGCCGCCGAGCAGACCCGGCAGTGCCTGCGGAACATCGGCGCCATCCTGAAAGCGGCCGGAGGGGATTACGGCAGCCTGGCCAAGGTGACCGTCTATACGACGGACATCGGCGAGTTCGCCGCCATCAACCGGGCCTACGCCGAGTTCTTCGCCGCGGGCCGTTACCCGGCCCGGGTGGTGGTCGAAGTCTCCGCCCTGCCCCGGAGCGCCCGGGTGGAGATCGAGGCCGTGGCCTGCCTGTGAGAGGAGGGGGTGGGCGGCGCCAGGTTCCTGTACAGCCCGAGAGGTCTCTGCTACACTGTCTTTACTTTTTCCCTTAGGAGGATGAAAATGTCCAGGACGATCGAGATCTCCGCCGGCGGGCGGAGGGTGCCGCTGAACGAGTTCGCCCGCGATATCATCCTCAACGCCCTGCTGGGGCTGCTGAAATCCCTGAAGGGCGCGGACCCGGAGCAGGAGATCACCATCCGGGTGGGCTGGGCATGAGGAGGGTGGCCCTGGTTACCGGCTCGCGCCGGGGCATTGGCTACAGCATCGCGGTGGGCCTGGCCGGGGAGGGGTGCGACCTGGTGATCAATGGGACGGGGGACGAGGAGTCGATCCGGGACCGGCTCCAGCAGCTGCGCTCCTTAGGGGCGGAGGTGCTGTACTGCCAGGCGGACGTTTCCGTCCCGCAAGACCGGCGGCGCCTCCTGGAGCGGACGGTGGAGCGCTTCGGCGCCCTCCACGTGCTGGTCAACAATGCCGGCGTGGCCCCCAAGGCGCGGGCGGACATCCTGGAGGCCGGCGAGGAGAGCTTCGAGCGCCTGATGCGCATCAACCTCCAGGGCCCCTACTTTCTTACCCAGGCGGCCGCGCACCTGATGATCGAAGGCCAGAAGAAGCAGCCGCAGAGCTTCCGCTGCATCGTCAACGTCTCCTCGATATCCGCCCTGGTGGCCTCCGTCAGCCGGGGGGAGTACTGCATCTCCAAGGCCGGGGTCAGCATGGCCACCAAGCTCTGGGCGGTGCGCCTGGCGGAGTTCGGTATCCCAGTCTACGAGGTCCAGCCGGGAGTGATCGAGACGGACATGACCGCCCCGGTCAAGGCCAGGTACGACGCCCTGATCGCCGGAGACCTGCTGCTGCAGAAGCGCTGGGGTTTACCCGGGGACGTGGGACGGGCGGTGGCCATGCTGGCGCGGGGGGAGCTTCCCTACTCCACCGGCCAGGTGATCGCCGTGGACGGGGGCTTGATGGTGCCGAGGCTGTAAGCCCCAGGAGGCTCCCCTCAGGAGCCCAGGATCTCCTTGACCCTGCCTACCTGCCCGCTCTCCAGCCGCACCTTGATGCCGTGGGGGTGGAAGGCGGAGCCGGTGAGGATCTCCTTCACCACCCCGCGGGTGAGCTTCCCGCTGGGCTGGTCGGGCTTCAGGACCACGGCCACCTCCAGCCCGGGGCGGATGTCCTGGCGGTACTGTCCGCTCACGGCAGCCTCCCCAGACGCTCGAACACCGGTTTCAGTCCGCGGTAAGCCTCCCGGTACAGGGCGAACATCTCGTCGTAGCGACCCTTCAGCCGAGGGGCAGGTTCGAAGGACCTTTCGATGCGCACGGCCAGCTCCGCCGCCTCGCTCAGGCTGCCGAAGCGGCCCAGGCCGTAGAGGCCCACGCAGGCATCCCCCAAAAGATCGGCGTCCCGGAGGCACGGCACCAGGATGCGCTTGCCGCTGATGTCGGCCTTGATCTGGTTCAGCAGGGGGCTGCGGGCCTGGCCGCCGGTTACCCGCAGCTCCTCGACCTTGCAGCCGTCCTCCTCCATCACCTCCAGGACGTCCCGGATGGCGTAGCCCACCGCTTCCACCACCGCCCGGCCCATTTCCCGCCAGCCGTGCTTGAGGGAGAGGCCCAGGAAGGCGCCCCGGGCCCGGGGGTCCCAGAGGGGGGATCTTTCCCCGCTCAGGTAGGGGAGGAAGAGCAGCCCTCCGGCGCCGGCGGGCACACGCGCGATCTCGGCAAACAGCTCCTCGTACTCCAGGCTCCCTCTCAGGCTGTTCTTGAACCACTCCACCGCCTTGCCGGTGGTGGTGAGGAGCCCGGAGACGTTGTAGTAGCCTTCGATAATGTGGGGCAGGCAGAGCAGGCGGGGGTCCTCCAGCGGGGAAGCGGAGCAGAGGTTCACCCCCTCGGAGGATCCGGCCCGGTCGCAGGTCCGTCCCGGCCTTACCGTGGCCGTGCCCAGGATGGACATGATAAAATCGGGCCCCCCGGCGATCACCGGCAGGCCCTCGGGCAGCCCCAGGGTTTCGGCCGCCTTGGGCCGCACCCGGCCTATGAGCTGCCCCGGCTTGATGAAGGGGGGGAACTTCTCCGCCTCCATGCCCAGCTTCCCGATCGCCTCCTGGGTCCAGATGTAGCGGCTGAACTGGGGGGAGGGGAGGATCGTGCAGGCTTCGCCGGTCAGCACGTAATCGACGTACTCGGGGCAGGAGAGGAAATGGCGGGTCCTTTGATAGACCTTGGGCTTGTTGCGGTAGATCCAGTAAGCCTTGGGCAGGAAAAAGGAGGGGTCCACGTAGGAGCCGGTGATGCTGGAGATGAGCTCCGCTTCTTCGACCCCCCGCCGGTCCATCCAGTTGATGGCGCAGTGCACCGGCCGGCCGCTTGAGCCCACCGGCACCAGGGTGGGGCCGTTGCCGCTGATCACCACCCCCCGCAGGCCGCTGCCCAGCGAGGGGTCGCTCAGGAGCGCGGCGGTGACTCGCCGCAAACCGGAGAGCCAGGCGGCGGGGTCGAACTCGTGGAAGTCGGGGTTCTCGCCGCGCACCATCTCCATGGGCGTCTGGGCCCGGGCCAGCAGGGCGCCGGCCTGGTCGATCACCCCGCCCTTGAGCGCCGTAGTGCCGATATCGTACACCAGAAGCATAGACTGTCCCCGTATAAGGTAACAGCCCGCCTCTGTTGAATCAACAAAAATAAAACCGTATAGTTAGGCAGCCCGAGCGTTGGGCTCGGGGAGATCCCTGTCTAAAGGAGGCCGCCGATGCGGATTCGCTGCCGACTCTTGAGGACCGCCGCCGCTCTCTTGATCCCGGCCCTGCTCCTGGCCGGGCTGGCCGCCTGCTGGAAGCAGGCTCCCGCCAAGCGGGAGTTCCGGATCGCCGTCTTCATTCCCGGGGTAGCCGCGGGCAGCCCCATCTACGAGAAGCTTGTCGCGGGGGCCGAGAAGGCGGTCGCCGAGTCGCCGAAGGCTTCGCTCAAGGTCGTGGAGGGCGGTTTCAACCAGGCGGAGTGGCCGGAGAAGGTCACCGCCCTGGCCGCCAGCGGAGAGTACGAGCTTCTGGTGACCTCCAACCCCTCCATGCCCGACATCTGCGCCGAGGTGGGGGCCAAGTTCCCCAGGCAGAAGTTCCTCGTCCTGGACGGCTTTCTGAAAGGCAACCCCCAGATCTACACTTTGCTGTACAACCAGGTGGAGCTCGGTTACCTGGTCGGCTACCTGGGAGGGTTGGTCAGCAAGGGCAGGGTGGGGATGATCGTGGCCCAGCAGTACCCGGTGATGGACCGGGCCATCCGGCCGGGCTTCGAGCAGGGGCTTAAGGCGGCTAACCCGGTGGCGAAGCTGGACTTCCGGGTGATCGGAAACTGGTTCGACGCCCAGCGGGCGGCGGACCTGGCCGGCAGCATGTTCGACACCGGGGTGGACGTGATCCTGACCATCGCCGGGGGGGCCATGCAGGGGGTGGTCAGGGCGGCCCAGGAGAGGGGCCGGCGCGTGCTCTGGTTCGAGTCCGACGCCTACGCCGTCGCCCCGGGAACGATCATCGGCTGCGGGGTCCTGCGCCAGGACCGGGGGGCCTACGAGAAGGTGAAGCAGGCCATCGCCGGCACCCTGCCCTTCGGCAAGGCGGAAGTCTACGGGGCCCGGGAGGGTTACATCGATTTCCTCGACGAGGAGGGCTACCGCCGCGCCGTGCCCCAGGAGATCCGGGAACGCTTCGCGCCGGTCATCCAGAGCCTGCGCACGGGCAAGCTGCGCCTGCCGATGCCGGAGTTCTGAGGGGTTGCCGCAAGGGATGGAGCCGTATCTGCAGATGCTGGGCATCTGTAAGAGGTTCGAAGAGGGGAACGTCCTGGCCAACGACCGGGTGGACTTCTCCGTGCAGCCCGGGGAGATCCACGCCCTGATCGGCGAAAACGGGGCGGGCAAGACCACCCTGATGAACATCCTCTGCGGCCTCCTCCCCGCCGACCGGGGCCGCATCCTCCTCAAGGGCGAGGAGGTGCGGATCGACTCTCCCCTCACCGCCACCCGGCTGGGCATCGGCATGATGCACCAGCACTTCCGCCTGATCCCCGATTTCACCGTGGCGCAAAACATCGTGCTCGGCCGGGAACCGCGGCGGGGCAAGCTCCTCCTGGACGGCGAGCGGGCCGAGCGTGAGGTGGAGCAGGCGGCCCTGGAGTACGGCCTGGCGGTGGACCCCCGCGCCCGGGTCTCCACCCTCTCCACCGGACTGAAGCAGCAGGCGGAGATCCTCAAGATCCTCTACCGCCAGGTGGACCTCCTGGTACTGGACGAGCCCTCCACCGTGCTGGCCGAGCAGGAGATCCGCAACTTCATCCAGATCCTGAGGCGCCTGGCAGGGATGGGCAAGACCATCATCCTGATCACCCATCGGCTGGACGAGGTGCTGGAGGTCTCGCACGCGGTGACGGTGATGCGCCAGGGCCGGGTGGTGGGCGCGGTGAAGACGGCGCAGACCGGCCTGGAGGAGCTGGCGGGGCTGATGATGGGCGCGGAGGCCGAGGTCCCCCTGCCCAGGACGGAGGCCAGGCTGGGGGAGGTGGTGCTGGAGCTGCGAGAGGTGAGCCTGAGGCAGGGGCGGCAGGCCAGGCCCCTGCTGGACCGGGTCAGCCTGAGGGTGCGGGCGGGGCAGGTGGTCGGCGTGGCCGCCCTGAGCGGCAACGGCCTGGCGGATCTCGAGGATGTCACCGCGGGCCTGAAACGGGCCAGCTCGGGCAGGATCCTGCACGGCGGCCTGGACATCACCAATCTCTCCACCCTGCACCGGCGGGAGCGCGGCCTCTCCTACGTCCCCGCCGACCGGCTCCAGCGAGGCGCCAGCCTGGAAGCCACGGTGAGCGACAACATCCTCGTCTCCCTGCACCACAACTTCCTCAAGTGGGGAGTCTTCGACCGCAAGGCCGTGCGCCGTTTCGTGGCCGGGCTGCTGGAAGAGTTCGGCATCCAGGGCGGACCGGACTCGATCCTGGGCCTCCTGTCGGGAGGGAACATCCAGAAGGTGATCCTGGCCCGGGAGCTGGCTGCC
>Ga0315280_10012050_pt1 | contig 10524 bp, 12 predicted proteins | sample YL17G06_40_MG_FD_203697 | JGI IMG/M metagenome (GOLD analysis project Ga0315280, IMG submission 203697) | Sediment microbial communities from Yellowstone Lake, YNP, Wyoming, USA - YL17G06_40 | ecosystem: Environmental > Aquatic > Freshwater > Lake > Sediment | place: USA: Wyoming | collected... | reverse complement strand
TTTTTGGAGCGAGCAATTAAGGAAGCGATCCACGAGTTAGGACACACCTATGGGCTTGAGCATTGCCCTAGCCCTACTTGCGTCATGCATTTTTCTAACCGCTTGCGTGGTACCGATTTGAAGGGCTGGAAATTCTGCCCCAACTGCCAGCAGAAGATTAGCTTAAAAAATAGTCAGGCGGTTTGAGATGGCTGAGGAGCGTATTAGGCAAGCTTTACTTTATGAAAGCCTTGGGGATAAGGTGCGGTGTCACACCTGCGAAAGGCTGTGCCTAGTCAGTGAGGGGGAATCAGGCTTCTGCGCCACCAGGAAGAATATCGGTGGGCGACTTTATACCCTGGAGTACGGCGATATCTCCTCCATCAGTGCCAATCCGATTGAAAAGAAGCCTTTCTTTCATTTCTACCCGGGAACAAAAGCCCTGACTATTGGTAGCTGGTCATGTAACTTTACCTGCCCCTGGTGTCAAAACTACGACATAAGCAAGTCACCTCAGAACATAGGTAAGGGTCGGTATATAAGTCCGGCGACATTTATTGAACTTGTCGGGGAATACCACTGCCAGGGCACTAGCGTCTCCCTTAACGAGCCGACCATGCTCTTTGAGTACTCCGTGGATATCTTCGACCTAGCTAAAGATAGAGGCTATTATAATACTTACATTACCAACGGCTATATGACGGTGCAGGCACTTGAAATGCTGGTGGCTCATGGACTGAATGCAATGAATATTGATATCAAGGGTGAGGCTGAAGTGGTCAAGAAGTTCTGCACCGCTGATGTCAATATAGTCTGGAGAAATGCTACCCGAGCCAAGGAGCACGGGGTATGGGTCGAGTTAACCACGTTGGTTATTCCTGGCATAAATGATGCTGAAGACGGGTTAAGTCGGATTGCCCAAAGGATTAAGGGAGAGCTGGGGGCTGATACTCCGTGGCATGTTACTGGTTATTATCCAGCATACAAATTCAGAAGCGAACTGTACATTCCCCCGACACCGGTGAGCACTTTAGACAAGGCAAGAGGTATAGGTAAGGCAGAGGGGTTGAAGTTTGTATATGTGGGCAATTTTCCCGGACACCGGTATGAAAATACCTACTGCCCCAAATGCAATCAATCTTTAATTGAGCGCTACGGCTTCAGCATAACCAAGTACAGCATCAGCCCAGATAAACACTGCCCTTATTGTGGGGAGGAAATTCCCATAATCGTGGAACCCGAGGTTTCAAGCATAAACAAGATTGAGCAATAAGATGAGGGTTAAGGTTGGCTGCTGTGGTTTCCCGTGTAGCCGGAAGGAGTACTTCAGCCGATTTAAACTGGTAGAGGTCCAGCAGACCTTCTACAAGATGCCTAAACTTGAGACTGCCCAAGGATGGCGGGAGCAAGCCCCGCCCGACTTTGAGTTCACCCTAAAGGCCTGGCAGCTAATAACCCATCCCCCATCCAGCCCCACCTACCGCAAGGCAGGTATCCAAATCCCCCGAGGTAAGCAGGAGTACTATGGCTTTTTTAGACCCAGTGACGAGGTAATTAAAGCCTGGGATGAAACTAAGCAATTCGCTCAGGCACTTAGGGCTAGGATCATTGTTTTTCAATGCCCTGCCTCTTTTGAAGAGAACACACAAAATATTGACAATATGATGGGATTCTTCCAACTTGTGGGAAAAACCGAATTCATATTTGCCTGGGAGCCGAGGGGGAAATGGAGCGAGCAGGTAATTAGAGACCTGTGCCACCAGCTAGGGTTCATTCACTGCGTTGACCCGTCAGTCAGAATGCCGTTATATGGACAGCCTTGGTACCTCCGCTTGCACGGAGCCCCCCGTTACCGCCATCACTACTCTGAAGAGGAACTAAAACAGCTTAAGAGCATAATACAGGACAAAGAAAGCTATGTCCTGTTCAATAACATCAATATGTACCACGATGCCACAGTTTTTAACCGCCTGCTCACGGGAGAGTCATGACGACCTCATTCAGTAGTCGCTACCCAGCAGGTGGATATTACCTAACCTCACCCGTTTCAGTCCTTGCCCCTTGGCTTCTGCTAGGCATTCTTCGGCATGTCGGCGAGAGGTTACGGGAAGGTCTCGCATCATAAATTGGGGGTGGAAGGCAAGCAGAGCATAGGGAATATCGGGGCTGAGGGAAGCAATAAAGGCGGCAATCTTTGAGATTTCCTCCCTATCTATGTATCCCGGGACAAGCAAAGTGCTGGCGACCAAGAAGGGGGGCACCGTCCTTTTTCTAGCATACTCAGCCAAAAGCTTGAAGTTTTCCAGGGTTCTTTTATTACTTACCCCGCAGAGGGCAATGTGCAGTCCATCGCTCCAGGCTTTAAGGTCAAACTTGATACAACCACCGGAGTTAAGGGAAAGCTCAGCCGCCTGCCTTAATAGCGCCGGGTGCATCGAGCCATTGGTCTCCCAGCAGATGCGCAGAATCCTGCCTTTATTCTTGGCTAAAGTCAGCCGCGAGGTACGAAGGGCATGGGGCAACTGCGGTGAAGGGTCACCACCAAAGTAGCATATGCAAGCGGTACGAGCATCAACCGCCTCAGCCAGCTCCAAGGCATCAACCTTGCTCTCCCGTGTTGCTGAATAGCGATAGTGCCAGTTCTGACAGAAGAGACAATCAAAGGAACAGGCTTGATAGAAGACCGCCAGATTCTTGTAGCCATATTCAGCGCCTTGAGAGTAGGCAAATTGAGGGTAACCAACTCCGGTCCCACCGGGACAGACCCAATCAGCCACACAGTTAGTCGGCAGGGAATCATAATACCAACTGACGTTGCCCTTCCTCACTGTGGCACCCTTGAATTTACTCCCCTGGTTGGTGCGTAACCCACAATAGCCCCGACTACCCTGAGAGACACGGCATTCATTCATACAAATATGGCACCGGAGTCCTGATTCGCTCCGCGGCGGCTGAGGTGGGAGGTTAAATAACTTTCTTGCCTGACTATGGGCTTTCTCAATCAGGGGGAGAACATGGCTAAAGTCCTGCCGAATACAGCCCAGACATAGGCCTAGCGCTTGGGAAATAAGGGGTGACTCCTTACCACAATGCTGGCATATAGCACTATTTCTGGCACTCAATTGTTGATGAACTATTCCAGTATTAACTCCACTTGCTGATTGTCTAAAGAAGCTTTAGCGGTGCTTTACTTCGTATGAGCCAAAAATAAAGTTTAGGTCAGCTTGCAAGGCATTAATCTTCTCCAGTGAGAAAAGCTTCTCATCTATGTCAAGCATTAATTTTGTCTCACCTTTAGCTGAGCCCACGATATGTGCCCTAAGGCACTCTCTTCCGCCTTCACCCGACTTACCCTGAATCTTAAAGGTTAGCGTACCACGAGAAATAAACGATGATGTGTCACTGGGCAAAGAGTATGTCTCCAATTTTGCCTCACCTATAACTGTTCCTTGCTTTAAAGTAAAGTCCCTTATCTCATCATAAAGTAATTCAGGATTTACATCTTGGTATGTTTTCTTAATTTGCATCTTTGTCTCCTACGCTTCCTTTGGTCACTACCTATATTCTTACTGGTATGCCCCTTTCTTTTAAGTATTGCTTAGCTTGCCTGATTGAGATTTCACCGAAATGGAAGATTGAAGCCGCCAGCAGTGCTGATGCTTTGCCTACTACCACAGCGTCATAAAGGTGCTCTAGTTTGCCTGCCCCACCAGAAGCAGTAACTGGAATGTGAACCGCTTCTGCCACTGCCTTTGTCATCTCTAAATCATATCCTTCCTTAGTTCCATCAGCGTCCTTGCTGGTAAGCAAAATCTCACCTGCACCCAAATTCTCCGCCCTCTTTGCCCAGCCAACGAGCTCTATGCCTGTAGACTCGCTACCACTCCTCACCACCACCTCTAGCCTGGGAAAGCCACTTCCCGCTGCATTTTTCTTCCCATCAATAGCCACCACCAGCCTATCTTTACCAAACTCCTTAGCTGCTTTTGTTATAAGTTCAGGATTCCTGACAGCCGCCGTGTTTACAGAGACCTTGTTTACACCAATGTCAAGCAATGCCCTCATATCCTCAATGCTACCTATACCACCACCTACAGCAAACGGGATAGTAACTACCTTGCAGACCTTTCTGACCCATTCCAACCTTGTCTTTCTAGCCTCCACGGTGGCAAAGATGTCAAGAAAAACAAGCTCATCAGCGCCCTCACGGCAATAAGCCGCCGCCGCTTCTACCGGGTCCCGGACATCCCTAAGGTTTTCAAACCTCACCCCCTTAACTACCTTCCCGTCCTTAACATCAAGGCAAGGTATAATTTTTATCGTCTCCATCCCGTTCCTTTCTTTTTAATAATAAACCTAATTGATATATTTTGTCATCTCTAGCATGCTGTTGCTGAATACAAGAGGGTATGCTATACTATGTGATAATCAAAAGGAGCTTGACAGTGTCAAATGCAGTTAGTATTAAGCAGCTTCTAGAGGCTGGTGCCCACTTTGGACACCAGACAAGTTCTTGGCATCCCCGCATGAAGAGTTACATCTTTACCCGGCGCAATGGCATTCACATCATTGACCTAGAGCAGACCATTGTTATGCTAGACAAGGCATGCGAGTTTGTTCGGCAGTTGGTAGCTGATGGCGGTACTATCCTTTTTGTCGGCACTAAAAAACAGGCTCAAGAAGCCATAGAGGAAGCAGCTAAACGCTGTAATATGCCTTACATCAATCAACGCTGGCTAGGAGGCGTGCTGACCAACTTTAATACTATCCAAACCCGCATAGACTATCTAGTTCGTTTAGAGGACCGACAAGCTAAGGGTGAGTTTAACCGCCTAACCAAAAAGGAAGCCCTGAAGCTTGAGAAAGAAATCTTACGCCTTAATCGACAGATTGGTGGTCTCAAAGAGATGACCAGCCTACCACAAGCTCTATTTATCATTGACGTTATCAAGGAAAAGATTGCCCTAGCTGAAGCCAAACGTGTAGGAATACCAATAGTGGCTATTGTAGATACCAATTGTAACCCTACTGGCATTGACTGCCCTATTCCAGCCAATGACGATGCCATTAAAGCCATCAAGCTGGTATGTAGTAGTATTGCCGATGCCGTGATTGAGGGTAGAACTGGCAAGGCAGCGGCTCCAACAGAAGAAGGAGGCTTAGAGGAAATTCGGGTTACTGAAACTGCTGAGCCTATTATTTTCACCCCTGATGAATAAGAAGGAGAGAAATTGGAAATTCCAGTAGTTAGAGTGAAGGAGCTAAGGGAACAGTCTGGCGCCGGAGTTATGGATTGTAGAAATGCCCTCCTTGAAGCCGAAGGGGATATAGAAAAGGCACTCCAGATCCTGAAGCAGAAAGGCTTCCTTGAGGCAAAAAAGAAGGCAGAACGTTCCGCTACCCAGGGAGTGATTAACGCCTATATCCATACTGATGGGCGTATTGGAGCCATGGTTGAAGTCAACTGCGAAACTGACTTCACTGCCCGTACCGATGAATTCAAGGAACTGGCTCATAATTTAGCAATGCAGGTAGCCGCCATGCCTCCTCAATTTATCTCAGCCGATGATGCCCCGGCTCATGATATTGAAGAAGCTGAGACCGCCTGCCTGCTTCACCAGCCTTACATTAAGGACCCCAGCAAGACAGTCCAAGATATTATTACTGAAACCATTGCCAAGGTAGGAGAAAATATCAAAGTAAGTAGATTTGCCAGATTTGAATTGGGTGTTGACCAATGACCACTCCCAAGTATAAGCGGGTATTACTCAAACTTAGTGGCGAGTCTTTCAGTGGCAAAACTGATTATGGCATTGATTCCCCTACCCTCACCATGATAACCAAACAGATTAAGCAGGTGACAGAAATGGGGGTGAGTGTCGGTGTGGTTGTTGGCGGTGGTAACATCTGGCGGGGGGCTAAGGCTGAGCAGGAGGGAATGGATAGGGTCACTGCTGACTACGCTGGAATGCTAGCCACGGTGATAAATGCCCTAGCTCTCCAGGACCGGTTGGAGAGAGAAGGGATAGCAACTAGAGTCCAATCAGCTATAGCTATTCAACAGGTAGCTGAGCCGTACATTAGACGCCGAGCTATCCGTCACTTGGAGAAAGGTAGAGTAGTTATTTTCGCCGGCGGCACTGGTAATCCATACATGACCACTGACACTGCGTCAGCACTACGAGCGATAGAGATTGAAGCCGAAGTCCTACTTATGACAAAAAATAATGTTGATGGCATTTATAGTGCCGACCCTATCAAGAATCACACCGCTAAGAAATTTGACAAACTTACCCACATTGAAGCCTTAAATATGCGCTTGGAGGTAATGGATGTTACTGCTCTCTCCCTCTGTCTAGAAAATAAGCTGCCTATAATTGTTTTTGACCTCCTGGCTCCCCGCAGCATTGAACGTGCCATAATCGGCGAACCTATTGGTACCCTGGTATATAGCGGGACGGAAGATGGTTAGCCGAATTTTGTGGAATATCGAACAAAAGATGCAAACCTCTATTGAGGTTTTGAAGAGAGATTTAGCCACCATTCGCACCGGGCATGCCACCCCCGCCCTAATTGAGCACATTAAGGTAGAATATGCCGGCGTTCCCACCCCACTCATTCAACTGGCTAGCATTTCGGCACCCGGGGCAAGGCTGATCGTCATCCAACCCTGGGATAAAAGCAATATACGTAATATTGAGAAAGCCATCCTAACCTCCGACCTTGGGCTAAATCCGACTAGTGATGGCAGTGCCATTCGGATAAATGTCCCACCACTAAGTGAAGAGCGGAGACAGGAGCTAATTAAGGTAGCCCGAGGCAGGGTGGAAAAGGAAAAGGTAGTAATACGCAATCTAAGGCGTGAAGCTATGGATGAACTAAGAGGGTTAGAGAAAAATAGGGATATCTCCCAAGATGAGCTGAAACGCGCCCTAGACCAGCTACAAAAGCTTACCGATAGCTTCATAGCTAATGCCGAGCAGGTAGGACGAGATAAAGAATTAGAACTCACGGAAGTATAGCCCAGGTCAGGAGATTTGGTATCTAACGTTGAGTAGCAAAATAGAAGCTGCTTTGCTAGCTAAAAGGAAAAAGCTCCGCTTACCCAACCACATAGCTATCATTGTGGATGGTAATGGTAGATGGGCAGAACAACGCGGATTACCCAGGTTTGAAGGACACCTAGCCGGGATGAAAAACATCCGCTCAACAATTAGATACCTTAATCAATGCCAGATAAAGTATGTAACCCTTTACGGCTTCTCCACAGAAAACTGGAATCGCCCCAAGGATGAAGTTATGGGTTTGCTCCATCTGTTAGAAGAGACAGTGAACAAAGAAGCCCTGGAGCTTCATAAACAAGGTATTAAGATTCGCCACCTCGGTTGTCTTGAAGGACTCCCCCGGGGTCTGCAGCTAGCAATAAACAGAGCCACCGAGTTAACCAAAAACAATACCGGGATGACACTAAGCCTTGCCCTCAACTATGGAGGGCGCGGTGAGATTATAGATGCCATACGCCACATTATAGCTGACGGCGTCTCGCCTCAAAACATAGATGAAAACCTATTTAGTAATTACCTTTATACCGCTGGTTTACCCGACGTTGACTTAATCATTCGCACCGGGGGTGAACTCCGGATAAGTAATTTCCTAATCTGGCAAGCAAGTTATAGCGAGTTTTACTTCACCGAGGTCTTATGGCCAGACTTTGATAAAAAAGAGATTGAGAAAGCGTTATTAGCCTATAGCCAGAGGCAAAGGCGCTTCGGTGGATTATAAAAGAATCACAACTTCCGTGTGGTATGCCTCACTTCTGGTGGTAGTTATCTGGTTTGGCGGGCAGCGGGGCTTTACCGCATTAATGGTCGTCTTCGGAATCCTGGCTGCCCTTGAATTCTACCGGATGGTGGCTATGTCAAAAACGCCGCCATTTACCTACTTCGGGCTAATTTGGACGGCATTTTTCATCCTTAGCCGTAATTCAGAGTTGCTGTCGCTCTTTGAAACCCACTTCGGTTCTGGCTTACTCATGCCATTGCTACTAACCTCAGCTGTGGTATTACCTCTAATCAGGCTCCTATCCCGCCGGCAAAAAGAGGGCGCTTTTGCTACCTGCGCATGGACAATAGCCGGAATTTTCTATGTAGGCTGGCTTTTAAGCTATCTGGTGGCACTAAGAAGTCTAGACGCTGGCAGAAATTGGGTATTCTTTGCTCTGTTTACCACCTGGGCTTCTGATACCACTGCCTTCTTCATTGGCAGGAGATTTGGCAGGCATAAACTAGCCCCAGATATCAGCCCAGGCAAAACCTGGGAAGGAGCCATAGGCGGAATAGCTGGGGCGGTTATAATGAGCATACTATTTTTTACCCCCACACCCTTCCACTTGCCCCTCGTCTACTGGCAGGCAATAGTCTTGAGCCTATTGGTCAGTATCTTTGGTCAGATTGGCGACTTAGTAGAATCCCTGCTTAAACGCAATATGGGGGTAAAAGACTCAGGCAGGCTAATGCCAGGACATGGGGGTATCCTTGACCGACTGGACAGCATTATCTTTGCCGGTGTAGTGGTATACTATTATGTAGTATGGGCAATATAATCAAGCGATTGGCGGTTCTGGGTTCAACCGGCTCCATAGGTCAACAAACACTGGATATAGTCCGTGCCTTGCCCCATAGGTTTCATATAGTTGGGCTAGCTGGCGGGAAGAACACTAGACTACTGGCAAAACAGATCAGTGAGTTTAAACCAAAATTTGTTTATTGCCAGGACAGAGAGGCGCTGGCTCGCCTGGCTAATGCTGAATATGAATTCCTAACGTCAGAAGATATTGCCCGGCACCCTCACGTGGACGTTGTGGTTATAGCTACCTCAGGAAGGTCAGGACTGAACCCAACACTGGCTGCGGTAAAAGCTGGTAAAAATATCGCCCTAGCCAACAAAGAATCATTAGTTATGGCGGGTGAGATTATCACCAAGGAGGCAAAGCTAAACGGAGCCTTGATTCTGCCTATTGATAGCGAGCACAGTGCTATATGGCAGTGCCTCAGTGGTGAAACTCAGCCAGCAGCTCAGCTTATTCTGACTGCTTCAGGCGGTCCTTTCCTCCGTTACTCCCCAGCCGAGCTAAATGGGGTTACCGTTGAGCAGGCGCTAAAGCATCCTTCGTGGCAGATGGGAAGAAGGGTTACCATTGACTCAGCCACCCTGATGAATAAAGGCTTTGAGGTCATTGAAGCCCATTGGCTATTTGACATGCCTTTTGACAATATTAAGGTCCTAATCCATCCCCAGAGTATTATCCACTCTATGGTGGAATTTATAGATGGCTCAATCAAAGCCCAGTTAAGTTACCCCGATATGCGCCTGCCCATTCAATACGCCCTGACTTACCCTGAACGCCTGCCCAACCCTCAACTTCCCAGGCTTGACTGGAGCCTTGTTAATAACCTAACCTTTGAGCCACCTGACCTTAATACCTTCCCCTGCCTCAAGTTAGCCATTGAAGCCGGAAGGAAAGGCGGAACCTACCCGGCGGTACTTTGTGCTGCTGATGAAGTAGCTGTTGAACTTTTCTTGTCGCAAAGGATTAAATTTACCGAGATTGCCAATCTTATAAAGCAGGCATTAGAAAAGCATCAACCCGTCCCCTACCCTACCCTGGATGAAATCGCAGCCGCTGATACCTGGGCTAGACAGAAAGTCCTGCAGATGGCTACTGGAGATAATCCATGCTAACGACCATAGGTGCCTTCGTCGGTATTCTTGTCGTGCTTATCATTGCCCACGAGTTTGGACATTTTATTGCTGCCAAATCATTCAGGGTAGGGGTGCACGAATTTGGTCTTGGCTTCCCCCCACGGGTATTCTCAATAAAACGGGGAGAAACGGTATATTCACTAAACGCCATTCCCCTAGGCGGATTTACCAAAATGGCTGGCGAAGAAGACCCCACGGTACCAAGAAGTCTGGCTGGTAAACGCATCGGCACCAGGCTTTTAGTTCTCAGCGCTGGTTCAATAATGAATATTATCCTGCCCCTGCTCCTATTCTCAATCTCCTTTATGGTTCCCCATAACCAAGTAATGGGGCAAGTGTTGATAGAGGAAGTAGCCCCTAATTCCCCAGCCGCCAGGGCTGGCATTGAACCGGGAGATACGCTCCTCAGCTTCAACCAAAAGCCAGTGCACAACATTGAAGACCTAAAGCGCTATATTGAGCTTAACCTCGGCAAAGAGACTACCATAATTGTCCAGCACAGCGACTCCACTACAGAGGGTGTTGAAGCAGTACCAAGGTGGAAGCCTCCAGAGGGTCAGGGGCCAATCGGTATTGTGGTTAGAATGACAGACGCCACCATTGTCCGTCAAAGTGAACCCGCCTGGAGAGCAGCACCTTTAGCTGTGTCGGCATGCGTGGAAACCTTTGTTTTATTCAAGAATGGGCTCCTTGGTGTGGCTACCGGGACAACACCTCTTCAAGTGGCTGGACCGGTGGGTATTGCTCAAATCACCGGGGAGGTGGCTAAGGCTGGGATTAGCC
>Ga0315280_10012049_pt1 | contig 10525 bp, 11 predicted proteins | sample YL17G06_40_MG_FD_203697 | JGI IMG/M metagenome (GOLD analysis project Ga0315280, IMG submission 203697) | Sediment microbial communities from Yellowstone Lake, YNP, Wyoming, USA - YL17G06_40 | ecosystem: Environmental > Aquatic > Freshwater > Lake > Sediment | place: USA: Wyoming | collected... | reverse complement strand
CGCCGGCTTTGCAAGCCGGAAGCCGCGGGTCCGAATCCCGCCCGGTCCACCACTTTGGTTGTCTTATCCTTTGGTTTGAGTCTCCACACTCCCAATGGTTCCAGAGGATAGGGAAGCTCGTCTAGTGCACTCTGACCTTCTTCTAATAGAGACGGGTGCCAACAGTGGAAAGAACATCCATGTGCTGAGGGTCTTCGAGAGAGCCCACGGCAGGTTATGCGGATCGTATCCAGATAGTCCACTCAGGAAAAACCGCATCTCAGCAAAGAAGCCTTGGCGATCGAGCACGAGCATGATCACGACGAAACCCAAGAAACACAGAACGAACAGCAGCAGCCGACCTCTGCTGTTGGTTAGAAAGCGGAAACGAAGGTTGAGAAACACGAGTAACCCGGTTCCAGCCAAGATCAGAGGGATGGTGACCTGGAGGGAGGTCCAATCATAGAGAATCCCATAGACCAGTTCGTAGACCGCGTTCGACAGGAAAAGCAGCGAAGAAGAAACCGAGAAGTTCCTGAGAGGCTGATGGGGTCTGACCACAAGAAACGTAACGAGGTAGAAGATGCTGATGTTCAGGACCGAGACCGTGTGGATTCTGAGCGGGAACGGGAAAAGGAATGTATAGCTGTAGAAGCCCTTCTCTGCTAGAGCTCCCACTCCAAGGATAGACCACACCACAGCAGGAAGGAGCAAGATCACACTGCCTGTCTTGCCCAGCCTCACAACCTGTGCACTCCACTTAGAGGACCGATGATTCAGAGCGGAGTCTCCTAGTCTATCCTAGGTGCTTCGCCCTCTTAGAGTACAGTTTCTCGCTACAATAGCTTTCTGGCACATCCATGGTCCGTCGAGAACCCACGTGTCTCGAAGGATCGGAAGATTTCTAGAACGCTCTGGGCTCGACCTTCTTGACAAAGTTCTTGACCATCTCTCTCATGATAGTGATCAGCGCCTGATTCGCTTCAAGAGTAGTCCCGTCCACATCAAGCATCTGCCTTCCAAAGCCCGACGCAAGACCCCTCCTAACACCAGCCTCCAACATGCGCCTCTCAACGTCCTCGTTGTGTATCACATCTAGGTTGCCAACCATAGCCGCGATGCAAGCCTCTACGCCATAGACTCCCCAGTTTGATACAGCCGCAGGCAGCAACACGTCCGTGGAAACCACGGTGACAACTCCGTCCCTGCACGGACAGGGCGAGCAGTCCGAATAGATGCCACCCAAAGCCTTGAGCTCCTCCCTTATCATTCCAAATCCAACCTCGTTCCCTCCGTCGCCGATTCCGATTGTGAGGATGCCTTTCCGTCTTGCCTCGTTAACTAGGTGGTGAACTTTTGCGATGTGCTGTGTCCTGTCTGTTCCGCTCATGTTGTGGATGACTCCCTTCGCCCCGACAGCCAGTTTTTCCACCGCTATCATGGCAACAGGACTATACTTTGCAACAAGCTTCTCTGCCGCAACCCACGCCCTCTCGTCATCAATAGGGAACGGCTCGGCAACCGCCCCTCCGTAAGCCCTCCTCCGAATCCACTCCTCAGGCTGGACAGCGAGCTCTGCCGCGTTGCAAGTCTCGACCAGCGCGTCCATCTTCTCTTCTTCCGTGATCATGACAGGTTTGGCTTCGAAGGCAAGGTCAACCATCCTCGCCAGAGCCGCAGCGCCAAGTGGACCATCGGTCTCACCCTTCGGCATGTAGGGTGGCGCTCCAGCCCCCGTTACGATGAAAACGAAGTCACCCTTCTTGACCCGATCCACCAGACTCTTCGCTGCAAGGTACGTGAGAGGAGCTCCTTGTTTCTCCCTAGCGAGTTCATACAGCTTCAGCGAACTTCCTCTAGGGCTCTTAGTGAGTCTTCCAGCGGGATTTTCTGTCATTGATGTTGTCACAAGACGATCCAGATACTCCCCAAGAACTTTCGGCAACGCCAGCACCGGAGCTGAGTATTTTCTTGACAGAATAAAAGTTTGGACTCCGCCCCAAGGCAGGACAGAGCCCTGAGAAAGAGAATCCAATCCAAAAGAAGTCGCGCCCAAAGCTTTCCGGGTATGAGTTTTGCAGGTCACGATGACGTAAATGGTTGGTCTACAATTTGCTCCGGAATCTAGACGGTCTCACGGAGTGCTTGAATCTTGAACCCCGGGTTTGCAGTTCTGAGGATTTCGTTGAATTCTCGGTTTCTCTTCAAGCTTTGAATATCGCTGTCTTCAGTCACTAGGGCGTCGCATCGGTTTATGGCTGACGAAAGGATGAGGCAATCTACAAAGTCGCTGAGCATACTTCTGAGTCTGAAGGCTGTGAGCAGGTGTGCGCTCTCATACAAGGGAATCACCTCTAGACTCTCATCGTAGACGATTGCCCTAATGCCTCTAGCTACTCTCTCAGCGGAGAGATTCTCTGCAGTAATGCGTTTGGCACCCTGAGCTGCGAGCTCGAAAACGCTTACATCACTTATGGAGATCTGGTGCCCCTTCTGCATCAATTTGATCGGCGCATCCTTCGGAATGCTTTTGATGGACACGCCGATCGCCGGAAGAAGGTACGTAGTGTCGAGGAGTAGCCTCAAGATTCAGCCTTCCGAGACAGCTCTTTCCTAAGTTTGTGGGATTCCTCCAAGGTTATCTCCACGGACGGTAGCTCCCTTAACACCTCTTCGAGGCTTGGCACCGGTTCAACCACGAGTCTTCCCATCTCTATCCTATAGATGACCCTCGTGCGGGCGCGGAGGCCCAGCCTTTCTCTAATCTCCTTCGGGGGGAAAAGCTCCCCTTTTGATCCTACTCGACTTTTTTGCATTTATCGAATCGACCGAAGAAACAGTTATTTTTCGAGATGATAAACGTTGCGGACGTTGCCCGACTTTTCAGATCTCGTTACTTTTCCGCCACGTGTGACAGCGATGGTATCGTTACTTCTCAGACCTTGCAGGATCTCATGAATACCGGACGGATCGGTTCAATCGAAAAAGGAGGGTTGAGGGGGAGAAGCTCTCTCTCATACAAGCTACATCAGCGGTCGAACCGTGCTCAGATTCTTCTCGACGAGCTCTACGCCCAACCCGGGTCCGTCGGGCACCTTAAGATACCCGTTCTCCGGCAGGATCTCCGGCTTCAGCAGGTCCTTGTACAGCTCCATCCGCTGCGGACCCATCGACTCCGAGATCAGGAAGTTGGGTATCGACGCCATCACGTGGGCGGTTGTGACCGCGTTCAAGGGGCTGGAGAAGACCACGTGCGGCGCCAGCGGTATCAGGTTGGTGTTTGCCAGATCTGAGATCTTCTTCAGCGCCGTTATGCCCCCACTCCTGCAATGATCCGGCATGATGATGTCCGTGCCCTTGAGATCGAAGAGCCTCTTGAAGTCCTCGACTGTGTACCTCCACTCCCCTATGCATATCGGGATGTCGACGCGACTCCTCACGTAGGCGAGAGCCTCGTCGAAGGTGACGGGGATCGGCTCCTCGTAGAAGAAGAGGTCATACGGCTCGAGCAGTCTCCCTATCCGGATGGCGGATTCCACGTCGAACCTCCCGTGTATGTCGAGGCATATTCCCACGTTGGGACCAACGGCGTCTCTGACCGCCTTGACCAGAGCCAGAGCCTTGGGCACGAGCTTCCTAGGGTAGGACATCCCCTGGTGCAGCCTGGTCTTGACTATGCCGTGAGCGACGATCTCGGGATCGTCTATGTTCTCCCAGTAGACCGCGGAGAAGGGGTCGAACTTGAGGACGGTGAAGCCATGCTTGACCTGCGTCCGTGCTGATTCGGCCACCATATCGGGTGTGCTCTTCCTCTCCACCTCGTCCTTCCTCTCCCCGCCCGTCGCTAGCAGGATGTGGCAGTAGAGCCTTATCTTGTCGCGGAACCGACCTCCCAGAAGGTTGTAGACCGGGGTTCCCAGAGCCTTGCCCTTGATGTCCCAGAGCGCTGTATCGATCGCACTCATCGGAACCATCGTCGCCTCCGGCGCCCAGCTAAAGAAAGCACCCCGCATCGTGTGCCAGATCAGCTCGGTGTTGAAGGGGTCCATCCCGATGATCCTCTCTCCCAAGGCTTCTATGGCTGCGGCGCGCACCTCCGGGATACCATCCGCTCCTGCTTCACCGTATCCGATTAGCCCGTTGCCCGTGGTGACCTTCGCAAAGACGAAGGGTCGGGGCGGAGCGGAGATCAGGGGTTTGACTTCGGTTATTTGCATGAAAAACTCCTCGTTGCTTGCTAACGAGATTTGGCATTTAACGGTTTTTGCAGGAGCCGCTTAGCGGACTGGGTTTGGAGCCGGATACTCCACACAGTGGCGCGCTCAGCTCTACTTCTCTCGCAGAAGGAGCAGTCCAGGTATGGCTAGAGCGAAGAAGACGGCTGAGGCATAGAAGGGGGTCGCTTGGCCCATCGAATCCCAAAGAAAACCACCCACAAGGGGTCCAACCGTCCCACCCAGCCTGAGAAACGTCTGCCTCATTCCCACCGCGACACCTCTGTCGGGCGTCGGGACGGCGTCTATCAGAATAGCCATGGACAGCGGCCAAGTCATACTCCACAGAGCATTGATCAACATGTAGAATGCCATTAGGGAGAGATACTCATCAGCCCACGCGCACAGAATGTAGAGAGGCGGAATGGCGGAGACGCAGCCCAGAAACACCTTCTTTCTTCCGTATCTGTCCGCCAAGAACCCAGCCGGGATCTGCGAAAGAAGAGTCGCCAGACCGAAACCCACGGAGTAGAAGATGCCTATCTGAGTCTTGGTCACGTCGAACTTCTTCTCAAGGTAGAGAGGCATCAGAGGGTCAACAGCCATTATTCCCAGCTCCACAAAGAGACCTACGATGAAGAGGAAGAGCACGCGGCGGAAGAAGTTGAAACGCTGACTCAGCTTCATCATGTGACCACCATCGGACCTTCGCAAAGACTCCGGAGCCCTCTTCAGAGCGAGCGCCGGGAAAACACAGAGCAGACTGGTAAGAGACATGAAGTAGAATGGGACCTTCCAGCCCGGAAAGGCGTCGGCGAGAGCCCCTCCTACAACCGGACCATAAATGCTTCCGACAGGCCAGGCCATGTTCGTCAGGCTGTAGACCGCGACGCGGTTTGCCGGAGTGCTGTAGTCCGCGACTAGGGTCATCCTCGCGGGGATGAACAGGGCGAACGACGCGGCGAAGAGCATCGCCGAGGGAATCAGCTGCTGCCAGCTTGTGGCTAGGGTATAGGAGAAGACGGAGACCGCCCCCAAGGCAGCACTGACCAGCATCACCTGCTTTCTTCCCAACTTCTCGGCGAGGATTCCGCTGGGAACCATCAGCACGGTCGCCGCTATCCCCGACATGAGGAGGGTGACGCCTATCTCGGAAGGCTTGGCGCCCAAGCTCTCGGCGAAGAGCGAGAAGAGGCTGGTGTTCAGGCTCTGGTTCTGCGCCACAATCACATTAATCACGAAGACCATGGACAGGCTGGGCTCTATCTGTAAACCTCGAAAGAGCCTCAGCCCATCTCACCCCACGTTTCCGAGAAAGATAGCTTAGCAGAGATGTAACCATTCTGTTATTAACGATATTCTCCAAGCTCATTTGCCCGAGACGCAATCAGCACAAGAGACCTATCCCGCGTAGCTACAACGCAGAAAGGTTGAAGTGACTTCAAACCCACCAATAGACGTGCCCTACCCGACGTGAAAGACCATGGCGTTAAGATTCTTCAACACACTGACCCAGAGGAAGGAGGAGTTCGTCCCCCTAAAGAAGGGCAAGGTCAGGATGTACACCTGCGGCCCAACCGTCTACAACTTCGCCCACATCGGTAACTTCAGGGCGTACGTTTTCCAAGATGCCCTAAGGAGATGGCTGAAGTACCGGGGCTACCAAGTCACACAGGTCATGAACCTGACAGACGTCGACGACAAGACGATCAGAGACTCAAGAAAGGAAGGCATCCCCCTAAGACAGTTCACCGAGAGATACGCCAAAGCCTTCTTCGACGACATCGCCACGCTGAACATCGAGAGGGCAGAAGTCTACCCCAAGGCAACGGAGCACATAACCGAGATGGTGGAGCTGATCAAGAAGCTAATCCAGAAGGGGTTCGCGTACAAGAGTGGGGATTCGGTCTACTTCGACGTCACAAAGTTTCGAGGCTACGGAAAGCTCTCGAAGGTGAAGGTTGAGGATCTGATGACGAGTGTCAGGGTGAAAGTGGACTCGTACGCCAGGGGAGAAGCCCGAGACTTCGCACTCTGGAAGGGCTGGGATGAGGACGACGGTGACGTCTTCTGGGAGACGGAGCTCGGGAAGGGGAGGCCGGGCTGGCACATCGAATGCTCAGCCATGTCGACGAAGTATCTGGGTGAGAGCCTGGACATCCACTCGGGCGGCGTGGACCTGATCTTCCCCCACCACGAGAACGAGATCGCCCAGAGCGAGGCTGCCACGGGGAAAAGGTTCGCCAAGTACTGGCTGCACTGCGAGCACCTCATGGTCAACGGTCAGAAGATGTCCAAGTCCCTCGGCAACTTCTACACCCTAAGGGATCTACTTGAGAAAGGGTACGACCCAAGGGCGATCCGGTACATCCTCCTCTCCACACACTACAGGCGACCCCTGAACTTCACGTTCGAGGAGCTGGAGGCGGCGCAGAGGACCGTGGGGAGGCTTAGAGAGTTCGTGGAGAGGCTGAAGCCCACCACCGGAGGCGAGGACGGCGACAGAAAGGTAAGCCAATTGGTCCGGGAGACAAAGGGAAGATTCGAAGAGGCTATGGATGATGATCTGGACGTGAACATGGCGCTGGTCGCGGTCTTCGATTTCGTGAGGGAGATGAACAGGTTGATGACTGGAGCCACAATCAGCGAGAAGGGCGTTCAGGAAGCTCGCGACCTGATGACGGCTTTCGACAAGATACTCGGCATACTGGGACCGAGCGGAGAAGCAGCAGAGCTTACGAAAGAGGAGAAAATGCTCATCCAAGCTCGAGAGGAGGCGAGGAGGAAGAGGGACTGGAAGACAGCTGACCAAATCAGAGACGAGCTGCGAAAGCTGGGTCTAGAGCTCGAGGACACCGCTCAAGGAGTGAGATGGCGAAGGACAACCAGACAAGAAAAGAGTTGATCGTAGAAGAGACTCGGGTAGTCTAGCACCTTCAGAACTGGAGAAAACCGTTTTGACCTCGTGGAATAGACCGCATTCCCCTTATATGAAGAGACTGACCTCGAAGAGCGCAGCCCTCCTCGGTCTTTTTGCAGCCTTGCACGTGACACTGCATATTCTATCCTTCGGTCTATGGCGGAACTGGGCCATATACATTGAACCTCTGGAAGGAATCATCCTTGGCCCATGGATCGGCTTCTCCGCGGCGCTCATAGGCAGCATAGCCGCCAGAGCAATCAGGCCCACAGACTTCTGGATGTTCGGGATGATAGCAGAACCAATGGGGGTTCTGGCATGTGGGCTCTTGGCCAAGAAGCAGTGGAAACCCTTGATTGTTGTTTACGCGGTCATGTTAGCAGCCTACTTCGTCCATCCATTCGGAAGGTGGCTTCCGCTCTGGACGATCTTGGACATCCTGCTCGCCTTCGTTCTGGTATATCCTGTAACCAGGGTTTTCAAGAGCCTCGTCGACGATGACCCGAAGCGCTTGCACCTGTCGGTGCCGCTGATCTCTTTCATCGGATCGGTGACGGACGCGCTGGCACGCGTGTTCCTGCTGATCCCAGCGGGTTTCTACACGCTCTTTTCCATGACACCTGAAGTAGTGTATCTTACGTTTGTGGGAGGTGCTGTCAACTCCTACATAGAGGACGTACTCGTTGTTACCGTTTCCTACGTCGTAGGCATCCCGTTGCTCACTACCCTACGAAAGATCCCTGGCCTCAAGTACCCACTTAGCTGAACCGAAACGAGTGCTTTTGGAGTGGACTCACGCGAACATCAAAAGTCGCCTTGGATAGACTCAAAGGCGAGCAGTACCACATCGGTCAATGCAAGATTTGTCAGAGTTTGGAGGTAGGAGGCTTGGCAACACTCGTAACTGGAGGAGGCTTCATCGGGTCCCACCTCGCGCGAGAGCTTGTGAACAGGGGAGAGAAGGTCGTGGTCTTGGATATCTCGCCAGACACACGACTGGTCAAGGACATTTTGGGGAAGATCTTGTTAGTGGTCGGCGATGTCTCGGACCCTTCCGAGGTCTTCCGCGTGGTCAAGGAACACGATGTCCGGGAGATATACCACACAGCCGCTCTGCTAATCGACGACTGCGAAGCCAACCCTCTGCGCGCTCTCAAGGTGAACGTCGAGGGAACCGTGAACCTCCTAGAATCCTGCAGAATCTTCGACTTGGAACGGATCGTGTTCACGAGCACTGCCGCAGTCTTCAGCCCAGGGCTACCCGAGCCCATAGGCGACGACGCACCAAAGTATCCGACCTCCGTGTACGGGGCGACCAAGGTTGCCAGCGAACTCTATGGGCTGAAGTACCTCAGGAGTTACGGAATCGATTTCAGGGCGGTCAGATTCACCTGGGTTTACGGGCCGGGTAGGAGTAGGGGCGCCACAGCCTTCTCGAGTCAGCTGATCGAGAAGCCGGCTTTGGGGCAGCCGGTCGAGATTTCGAGGAGAGGCGACTCCAAGGGTGACTGGCTGTATATCAAGGACGCGGTGAGAGCCCTGTTGCTGCTTAGGGACTGCAGAAAACCGAAGCACAGAGTGTACAACATCGCAGGTGGAGTCCACACCATCGCGAAGGTCGTAAGGATAGTAAAGCGACATATACCCACCGCGGACATCATGCTCGGCACCCAAGAACCCGAGGCGGCGGCTGCGTACGATGACAGCCACGCCAGAAAGGAACTCGGCTGGAAACCCGCATACCCGATCGAGGACGGCGTCAAGGATCACATCTTGGAAGTAAGGCGCTGGCAAAGATGACCGCCCGATTCGAGGCGAGGCCATGAGGCGGTAGCGATATAAGATTGGAAAGGGAACGGGCTACTTGGAGATCGCAGTGTGCAAGACGTGCGCGAAGCACAATCCGATGAAGAAGAAGGAGAAGAAGTAGGAGCCCGGATTCTGGATAGAACCCCAAGTGGTCCGGTCTAGACTGAGCTTTCCAGAGAGGTCTCAACACTCTCTTCTATACCCAGTAATTTGAATCCCTCGAACAATCTTCTCACTTCGTCATCGCTGAAGAAACGGTGCATGACCTCGGCTTCTTCACCCCACACTGGTTATGAAGGCAGCCCCTTCGCCCGTTTTTCCATCCTGTACTTGGCGTTGCTGGTTGAGAGGAGAGTCCCGAGGAGCGCTCCCATCAACCCTGAGCGATCATCACCGACCATCTTACCCTTTTGTTGGTCTCCGAATGATTTGACCAAGTATAATGAATCGTTCGGTCATCGACCGTCGTGGGAAAAACGCTGAAGATCAGCGCCTCTCCGACGAATGTTGCCACAGGCTCAATGTACAGCCAAACCGTGGCTTTCACCGCCTCCATCACCGAAAGGGAGAAGTTCCACAGAAAGTAACCTAGGCAAGAACACATAAGGGAGAGGTAGAGTATGCTCAGCCACTGCTCGGGCTGGAGTGATCTGACCGCGCCCCAGTCTGACATCAGAGACATTGGGATCAGCAACAGAGTTCCGAGGACGTAACATGCGAGGTAACCACCAATGGTCTGCCTATTCGATTCATCAGGCGCCTACCCAAAGTTCAGTAAAGTGCCCAGAAGACGGCATTCAGAAGCAGACATAGAACCCCGAGGTAGAATAGCCAGTCAACTTTGCCCAGCAGGAGTCCGGGCATCGTGACAAGCGCAACACCAAAAAGTCCAAGAGCTGTCCCCAGAACCTGCCGCAGGTCATACCTTTCCTTGAGGACGAAGACGGAAGTAAGGCCGGTGAGGATGGTATCAGCCCCACGACTAGGAGAGCCGAGACACCGCTCCCACGTACTTGACGCCAGTGTATTGGGGCCAGAAGTAGAGAGATATGCTGAGGAACCCCAGAGACGTGAGTTCCAACGGGTCTCCGCGCTTTGGAACCTTTCCCTTCCTAAGCTCCCTTTCTAATATTGGGCTGAAAATGAGTAAGGCGATGCTGAATCGCACCGCCGCTAGAAGGATCGGAGTTATCGTTGACAGAACTACACGCGCTACCACAAAGGAGAGACCCCATATCACCGCCACCGTGATCGCGGAAACCGTGCCATACGACATATCTCGAACCACGCCGTTCACCAGTTGTTCTTAGGATCAAAGCACGAAAGAAACTCCACAAATAACTGCTAGTACCCGAGGGAACGAAAAGCGGTTGCCCAAAAGATGGAAAGTTGCCCAGTTGCCTACTGGGGCATCTAAACAATGATGTCGGGCCGAGTTGAGCGTCACCTATCTTTTGGAGTCTGAGGAGAGGGGTACGTAGGCGTCCTGCAGATCCGACATAGCTGGGATCCGAGCCCCACCCTCCTTCACAGCCTCCACAAACCTTTCGGCAGGGACATCGAATCCCAAGTCACGAACCTGAAACCCCAAGGTCTTCAAGAG
>Ga0315280_10012048_pt1 | contig 10527 bp, 11 predicted proteins | sample YL17G06_40_MG_FD_203697 | JGI IMG/M metagenome (GOLD analysis project Ga0315280, IMG submission 203697) | Sediment microbial communities from Yellowstone Lake, YNP, Wyoming, USA - YL17G06_40 | ecosystem: Environmental > Aquatic > Freshwater > Lake > Sediment | place: USA: Wyoming | collected... | reverse complement strand
CTGCTGAAGGAATGGTTCTGGCTGCCGAGAGATACAACGGAGCGGATCCTGTTAATCTTGGGTCGGGAAAGGAGATCAGAATTAGAGACCTTGTCAAAATCATAACTCGATTGACCGGATTCAATGAGAAGATTGAGTGGGATACGAGCAAGCCCGATGGTCAACCGCGACGGTGCTTGGATACGAGTAAGGCTGAGAAACTCTTTGGATTCCGGGCCGAGACGGAGTTTGAAAGTGGGCTGCGTGAGACGATCGACTGGTACTTGAAAAACCGCTGAACCGACCATTCATTTGCACATGTCAGGGAATGGGTTTACTATCCACTTCTCCAGATCGCTTGGTAAAGAACGTGTCACCGATGTGGATGCTCCGATAGGAGCGGCTAACATAATGGTTTGTGTTCAGTATGATTCCATTATTCCATTTTTCAAGAAGAACCTCTACTGGTACGTTTGCTTCGTACACCCGATTTGGCGCGATATCTTGCACTCGGTTTATGGTGACGACGCTGGCTCTGGCAGCGGGGTAGGCTGCCATCAGGTCCAGGTTGGTCATCTGCCTAACGAGACCTGCGCCCAAACCTTCAAAACGGTTTGGATGACCCCAGTCAAGTTTGCGCCACGGAAGCCTCTGTTTATCGAGTTCACGTAACATCGTTCTCACGAAGTCCCTTGAATAGATGGTGCAATCAAGTTCCCATGGATATCCCCAATCCAACTCACCCTGACGCCACTCCCATATGAGGAAGGGTGCCGTTTCAAGGAAATTGGGGAGGGCCATATCTCGTCCCAGTGGGTAGCAGTGCACGATCTCCTTTCCGAGCCGCAACGAGAAAGCAAGCAGATTCGGCACTCTCTGAAAGGTAACCAACACCTCCCGAGGATTCCAGACTCCTTTGAAGACGACGTCATCACAACCGAACATTAGGAATGAGGTTTTCGCGTTCGCTACAAAGTCACGTACTTGTTGTCTGAAATCCGCTTCACGCTGAAATTCAACACCTGGAAAGTAATCTCGGAGTGTCTGGTAAGCGGATTCAAAGCGGTTGCTGCAGGCGTACAGGACTCTAACAACCAAGCGTTCTGTGCACGTTTGAGAAAGTGAGGTTAGATATGCCTCCAACTGTAAGGGACGATCTTTGCTGAAACAAAGTAATGAGATCGACAAGCTCAAGGTCTCCGACAGTCCATGCCATATTCTAGCCGAAAAGATTTCGGCTCATAACGGGGTTTCATGCTTGGAACTGATTGGCCAGTGTTCTCTCTCATGAAGGCAGTGATCTCCTATAGTCATGTTGGCACAACTTGTCTTCGGTTTCGTCAGCTGTGTTAACAACAATCACTTGGACTTGCCTGCCAATCTCGTGGTAGTAGTTGCACGTAATCTATTCTTGCCTGATTCAATGAGTATCCAGAAGATAAGCACCAACATCAAAGCGGTGAACACAGAGTCCAGTGCACTTCTGACAACAATGAGTGTGTTCAATCCGTACATGGTCGCAGACACGGAAGCCATTGTGGAATTCCAGTTTGGCACAAATATCACTCCCTTCCCGTACGCGGCGAAATAATCAGATGATCGGAACAATATGGCTAATGCGCCAACGCCGGTCATAAGCAAGTATCTGTAGGTGCCGGAGCGAGACAAAGCAGCGTTTGTAACCAGCACGGGAAGGAACCACATTAGGAACTGAGGGAAGAAGTTGGTGAACGCGTAGTAAACAGCTAGGACTGCGACCGCCTCGCTCGCGATCGAGCGCGCATTCCAACTGGAGGGTGCCGTAATCAGATAGCCTATCACAAAGTAGCCAACCAGACTAAGGCCGAGACCGTATGGATTGTGGGGAATGGTTGGAAGGAAAAAGGGTCCCATTGCAATTAACGCTTCCGGAACGAGTATCCCTGGACGACTGGAAGAGAGCAGGTCAAGAAGAGTAGTTGAGCCGAAGAAAGTCGTAATGGCGACTGTTAGAGATCCAAAGAGGGCCAGCTGCATCGCAAGAAAGGAAAACAACCATTTGCCCTTCTTCGCTCTGGCAAAGGCAAGTGGGTAGATCCATGTCACTAGTAGCGGTGAGAATCGAAGTATTGAACCTACGGCTAGACAAAGAGACCCAAATTTTGGCTTCGACTGATAGATCAGGTATGCCCCTAGCAGAATTAGACTTCCCGAGTAGATGTCAGCTGTACTGAACATCTCAGACATGAAGATGAGCGGCGACGCCGCCCACAGGAATCCTGCGATCAAGCTTTTCGACTCTGATCCAGTACACCTCATCACAATGTGCATAATCAGAAACATGGTCGCCACGTCGGTCACAAGTAGTGGGATCTTCATGGTAAGCGTAAAGAGATAGACTTCGGGCCAGATTTGTGGCCCCGCGATGATTGGTCCGTAGTAATATGCATAGTAGAGGCGGTCGAGTGCGCCGATGTTCCCGGCCAAAAGCCGCCATAGAGCGAGTCCTCCCGCGTAAATGTAGGCCGGGCCTGTGTATATTCCCAAATACTGACGCCCAGACAAGACCTCCGCGCCGAGAGAGACCCACCCGAGAAAGTCACCTGCCAGCGGTGTCACCGCTGCCAATATGATCTTGACCAATACTGCAACGATCAGGCTAACTCTCCAAAATCGTCGTCCTGGCGCGTGGCGCAGCACTTGATCTCTGATCAAACATGCATCACGTCAACGATCTTGCTTAGCAATCCTGTCCGCTTCTGAATGAGAACCAATGCATAAGCGATGCATGTCGCTGTAAATGCTGCTTGTGCGAACTGGCCAATTATCATCACCGAGAATGTTGATGTCGCGAAGTTGACATAATTGTTCGTCGCCAATTGTAGTAACTCGTTTCCAGAGACAGGTATGAAGAAAAACGCGCGGCCGTTGGCCGTGAAATAGCTTACAAAGGCGATGATATTCATCACGAGACCTGAGGTTGTCAGAGCAAGCAGGTATGAGATGCTTCTGCGCTGCAATGCGACGTCAAGGACCAAGAAGGGGATCATGAGGACGAAGAATTGGGGGAACCAATTGGCCATAAACGCGAAGAGCGCGAGAAGTACTATTAGAGAGGAATCAAGCATTGCTTTCTCATCTCGCGGCCAAGCCTTCAAGATAATCAGATAGGTAATTGCAAGAGCCATTGTTGCCATTCCGATCGGCTGACTTAGTGGTGCGATGAGGTATTCTCCATAGTACGGATGAGATAGCAGCAGGGATGGGTCGTAACCAAATTGAGTCACCCTCAATAAGTAGATCGTGGCTCCAACTAGACCGCTGAAAATTACGAGTATGTTTTTTCTGTTTCGTCGCCATAATGCTGGAAAAGAGGGAAGAAGTAAGACCGAGAAGAACTGCAGTGTGGTTGAGGCCAGTAGCGCTAGTGATCCGCGCACGTAGTGTCTTTCGCGTAGCATAGCGAAGGCTGCAAGAATCAAGAGCGTTGGCAGCATGTCCAGTGCACCCCAAATCTCATTTATCACAACGTAAGGGTTCAGGTACCACGCCCAGAATGCGAAGCCAGCTCGTCGTGAATCCAATCCGTTTTTGATGACTATTCTGTAAAGCAGCAATCCCGCTAGAAGGTCGATAAGCAGTAGAGGAAGTTTCATCATGAAAACGAGCAGATACATCCCCACAGAGGGCTGGAATACATCTGTGTTCCAGGAAGCTGACAGTATGGGATGATCGACTGGAAGGATTGACCAGAATCCTACAATTAGACTGATGAAGAACGTTGAAGGTAGACTCGGAAAGGTTGAGTAGTAGGACATTACGAACGCTAGGTCGATTGTGAGCGGAGTGAACGTAGCGAGTAGAATCTTGCAAGCTAGGACTGCAATTATGCAGCCTCCCACCATCAGCTGCTTAATTTCAGCCACCTCCACGAAGAGATTTCCAAATCACCACCGCCGAATAGAAAAAGCTGAATGCGACGAAAATCGATCTAATCTGTACTGCGAAGAGAGAGGATGATAATTGACCAAATTGAATGATGAATTTCACCAAAGTGCTTGCACCAGGGACGAATCCGTAGGGTACTGAGAGAAAGCTATGCCCCGAGGAGGTCAGCAAGTCCGCGTCCAAGGTCATCGTGTAGACAAGTACTAGACAGCAGAAGACGTAGTAATACCGCCGGTCCTCTGCACAGGGGTCCCACAGAATCATGAGTGGAACAGCCCACAGGAACGCCGTCGGAAGCCAACTCGCAAGACTGTAGATCAGTAGGTTGGATGTCAGCAGCAGGGCTATGAATGCTCGATCTGCAGGAGGCCAAATTTCTCCAGCTATGATCCAGAAGAAAGCTAATCCGATGGTTCCGAACCCTAGATATGATTCTAGAGGGGCGTACTGACTAAATGATTGGATAACCTCAGTGTTAAGTGCAAAATAGGGTGCCGGATCGGTAAGAAAACCAGTAACAGCCTCCACCTGTCCCTGACTAAACCAATAGAAGTAAGCTAAAGTCCCGAAGGCAATTGCCAATAGAAACATGAACGCGTTTGCTTTCCCTGCCTTCTTCCTGATGACCCAGATTAGTCCGGCAACTCCCGCGACAATAGGACTAGCTTTTACTATTATGCCCGCTGCGAAGCTCGACGCGCCGCTTCGGTAATGGCCATTCAAGATTAGATCTAGGCCGACTAGAGTGAAGAAGATTGTTATGATCTCTATTGATCCCCACATCTCAATGAACAGTATGGCAAGAGGATTTCCCAGCCAAAGAAGGCTGGCCTTCCGACCAACCCATTTCCCATTAAGCCTTCTGCCCAACTGGTAAACTAGAAAAGCAGAGAGCATGTCGGCTGCTATAAGCGGACCCTTGATGAGAATCGTAAGGAGGTAGTAGCTTGGCAATAACGGCGATGAAGAAACTCGGAGTGCTCTAGGGATGTTACCGTGATCAAGTGGAAGCCACAGCCAGAATGAGTAGATTTGATGTGTGAGCAGAAGCCATGGGGACCACGAGAATGCTCCTGCATTCGCTACTGCGTCCGAGAGGTAGGAGACATAGTCCGGGCCTAGAAGACTAGCTGTCGCTAACGTAACTTTGATTACCGTGATCAAGGCGACACATGTCCAGAAGCCTCTGCGACTCGTACAGATCTTGTATGCGAACTGACTCACGTGCGCATGGATTGAGGATAATGCTGTGCGCATGATTCCTCCAGACCCACTAGTCGTTCTTGTCTCCATCTTATGAGTACAATTAGCTCTTTTCGAGAAGTTCACGCAGACCTAATTCAAGCGGGATGGCCGCTTGGAAACCGAGTCTTTCTTTTGCTTTAGTGACGTCTGCGCAACTCGTCTTGATATCGCCTGGTCTTTCTGGTTTGTAAACAGGATGAACCTTGGCGTTGGTCAATCTTGCCAGCAGTCTGTAAAGCTCCATTATCGATGTTGATCTGCCCGTACCTACATTGAAGCTTTCTCCCCCGCATCTTCTTGCCCCAAGTGCGCTTGTGATCGCTCGAACCGCGTCAGATACATGAACGAAGTCGCGAGTTTGAGCTCCATCTCCATAGATCACCGCTGGCCTCCGAGACTTCAGTCGTCCAATAAATCTGCTGATTACCCCAGAGTATGGCCCCGTGCTCTGGCCTGGTCCATACACGTTGAAGAATCTAAGTGAGATGACATCCACCTGGAACAGTTCGTTGAAGACTCTGCAGTATTGCTCTCCCGCTAGTTTCGAGACTCCGTACGAGCTTATTGGCTGTAGTGGAGATCGCTCAGGAATGTAAGCACGTTCTAGGTCGCCATAGACGGCGGCCGAAGAAGCGAATATCACGCGGTGTATCCGAGCTCGGCGGGCTGACTCGATAACGTTCACCGTACCACTCACGTTGACCTCGCTAACTAGGGCAGGATCTAAAACAGACATTTTTTGGTCCAAGATCGCTGCGAGGTGAACTACGGCGTCAACCTTTCGGACCAACTTGCGTACAGTCTTTTTGCTGCGAACATCACCTTTCACAAACTGAAATTCTAGTCTGTGAGCATTCCGAGGACGCTGACTTCCCGAAAGATTGTCGAGCACCCATACTTTGCTTCCAAGTGACTGCAGAGACCTCACTGCATGGCGGCCAATGAACCCCATCCCGCCCGTAACGAGGACTCTATCGTAGTTCAGTCCCATTTCTCAGATCAATCCAGAACACGCTTCTTGCCAGTGGCAGAAATGGCTTGTCTTGTACGGTAATAAGCATTTGAACAACGGACTTTGGTGAATCTATTATTAGACGTATCAGTCGTTTAGTGTCATCGCTCGAACTCGCGCTTTCGTGTCGGTTCCACGAAGGTTCTCTGCCTCTATTCCTGCCACATTCTCGTGAAGCGGTTTGATCACTTCAACGGATGGTTGTATTTCGGGAGGCGGATATTAGTTGATGATGTGTAGCTTGAGTTTGATGGAAAGCCTAGTGTTGTTTGCTGAATGCCAGGATCCTTCTGGCCGCAGCCGTGAGATTCTCACCTACGTATACGCGCCCCCCAGGCAGAGCCCACACATTCCTGTAGGGTAATATCAATCTCCATCCAAGGAGGATCTCAGATCTAGCGTTCTGGACAATTATGTCCAGACATGGAATCGGCATGTGCTGTTTGACTCGCCTCCAGAGCTCTTCCGACATCCAATTGAGCCCGATCTGAGAAGTGTTTCCACGTGGTCGATTTGATTGCCGCATCAGAGCTTGACCTAGCATTCCTAGTAGCGCTAGATCAAATCCTTAACCATGAGGTCTGCGATCAAGGCCGTTGATCGTTCACGGGTCAGGGTCAGGAAAACAGGCTCGTGATTTCATCTGCATGTCAATTGGTAGAGGCTACTGTCTCCGCGTCAGTGGTCGGAAGGCCAAAAGAAGGATTTTTTTGCAGCTATTTTCTGAAATGCAACGTAGCTCGAAAGCTTACAATGGCTCGAGTCATCTCTGAGAAGTCACGCGGGTTCAATTGTTACCCAAGTTCTTATATCACGGACCGAGCCTTCGGCCACCAAGTATGCTCTTCATGCTGTCAAACGATCTCAAATGAGATGCGACGCCTAAGACAGTGATCGATCTGGAGGGGGCAGATGAGCTTGGCAAGCGGATGGAGGGTAATCAGCGAACGAGTTTCCTTTGTGTATCGAAATCGCAATGCGTTCTTGGTTCTTATGATTGCCGCTGTGGTATTCAAGCTATCTGCAGCCGCATTGGTTCCATCGAGCTTCGAGCTTCAAGAAATTATCCTTATGGCGATCGGCAGATTGGGTGGGGGTGGTCCGTGGGTAGCTGTTGAGAAAGGGATGGTGCTCCTATGGATGTCGCTTACTTCCTCAACCAATATTCCGATTGATTGGTTGAAGGCGGTTCCCCTCGTGAGGCTAAACGGCGGACTCTCGTTGTTATTGGCGCTGACGCGATTACCCGCATTCTTGACCGACGTTGCTGCAACCGTCGTTTTGTATTTGGTTGTTCGAGGTTCATCGTCGGCGGAGCGAGCTCGCCTTGCAGCGCTCTCCTGGTTTCTGAATCCATACACAATCTTCGCTGTCGAGTTATTGGCTGTACCCGATATTCTGGCCGCTTTCTTTACTCTCGTCGCTACCCTGCTCGTTTTGTACAGGAAACCCGTTCTCTCGGCTGCACTGCTCGCAGCTGGAATTGCCGTGAAACTCTATCCGGTTCTGCTAGTTCCCGTTTTCCTAATTGTTTGCTTGCCAAAGGTCAGGAGAAAATGGTTACTCACCATAGCGCATGTAGCATTCATGAGTTTGGGGCTCATTGGATACTTCAGTTGGGCCTCTGGGGCGCTCGCCATTTCCGCTTTAACAAACTACAGTCCGACAGTCCAGCCGATGACTTCCATCTTCAATATCCTTCCTGGAGCTCGCATTAGCCTCGTGACTGTGGTTCTCGTTGTCACGTATGTAGCTACGTATTTAGCTGCTCGGCGTCGTCAATCGGATCTCGCAATTGCTGTTCTTGTCACATTTCTCGTATACTTTGCATTCTCCGACCCTTATCCACAGTATTTCTTGTGGCCATTGCCGTTCCTGATGTTCGATCTGGCTTGTTCTAAGCGTCGTGGGGCTCTTCTGACAACGCTATTGGGGTTACAATTGACCGATTGGTTCTTTCTTTCAAATGGCTTCTTAACACCCAGCGGCTATAGCATGTTGCTCTTTGCGCTAAAGGGCCAGAACTTGCTATGGTACTCGCTTTCGATCAACATGTTCCTGAACCGGTTCGGAGGTTTCGTGGTTCTCATTGTGAGTACGTTGCTTTATGCACTGGCCCTCATTTACGCTTTGGATCTTGTGCGCTGTTGGTTCGTTAGCTCCGGTTCTGTAGATCACCCTTTTCGGGGTATGTAAATGACATTGTTCTCAAAGAGGTCATGGATTCTCATCACGATAGCGTTTGCCATCAAGACTCTTGTAACAACAATGATTCCGGGTGTTAGCCCTGATTTCACGAATTGGATTCAATTGGCTCAAGATGTTTCCGATCAGATTCAAGCCGGAATGATCCCTCAGCTTGGCAGGTTTGGCGCATACACATTCATGGGGGTCTTCCTTGTTCCGTTCTTTCTTGCTTGGTCTGCCTTTCCAATTGCTCACCCTGCTTTCGCAGCAGGCTTACTAAGTCAACCTTTCTCCATTGAGAAGTATTCTCTGATTTTCATGATGAAGCTGCCTATCATCCTCTGCGATTTTTTCACGGGCCTTATGATCTCGATGATTTCGAGAAAGTTCAATTCGGGAGTCGCAGCGAAGGCGTTTTGGATTTGGTATCTAAATCCGTACACCACTTTCTTGATGGAATATTATGGAACATTCGACATTGTCCCCACGCTGATTCTTCTAGGCGCTAGCTATCTAGGGTTGCAAAGAAAATGGGTTGGGTCGGGTTTTCTGCTTTCCATTAGCAGCATGTTGAGGTTCTTTCCACTTTTCGCGTTTCCCTTCTTTGCCCTTTATGCTCTCAGGCAGAAGTCGAAACGGGCGACTGCTGATTTTCTCGTCTCGTTTTTCGTACCGATTGTTTTGATCCTCGCGGCGCAAGCAGTTGTCATAGGCTCGGTAACCGGCCTTATCGGTGTCATGTTCGATGTGCCTTTCAGACAGCCATGGTTGCTGACCTTCATAGGATTTCCTTTGAGCTCATTCGTGAATCTGACTTTGTTCCTGTTGGCTATTCAGATCTACTTGGTTGCCAGGTTTTGGAAATCAAAGGCTTGGCTCGTCGACTCGGCGCTGGTGGCCACACTGATCCTGCTTCTATCCTCGTATCATGAACCTTACCACTTCACGTGGGTGTTGCCGCTGCTCACCATTTATTACGTCCTCAACAGCGATTGGGCTCTTCTCTACGCGCTTGTCTTCGTTACCTCATTCCTATCGACAATGACTTTCTGGCCGACCGATCTTACAACTGCTTATCTGCAACCACTTCTTGGGGGATTGTTCTATGGAGTCAAGTCAGTCTATTTGCTGCGAGTGAATTTGAAGTCATTCGGCTGGAAGAGGGAGACGATTTTGGCAAACCTCACTGGAATGCGGCAATCACTTCGTCTTCCTCCGGATCTATGAGCAGTCCTAATACGGGGTGCAATCCCAGTCGTGGGTAAGACGCGATATGGAGAAGCATTGTTGTGATCGCCAGGGGTTGGAATTTGCAATTGACTTTGGCTATACTCGCCCAAGAGAATTCTCACGTAGGCAAGCCTTCATGAGGTTCAATAAGGCTTCGCACTTCTTCTAGACTCTTGAAAGTTCCAATATCGTAATGCCTTTTTTCGGTCAGATACGCATAAACTCCCTTGTTGCTACGAAGAACAGCCGGGACGATATCGTTCGCAATATCCATGCCAGGCTTGCAGTGGGAAAGCGCTTCCTCCTAGAAGCTGTCTGTGCCCATGCTGATTGGATATTCCTTGAGGATCGGCTTCTCTTCGAAATACGCGACTTTTCCATCCTTAGCAACGCGAGCCACACCATAATCAATCGGAACTGAGGTGCTCATGGCAATTGTGCAGACCGCGTACCTGTCAATGTGAGAAGCGATCACTTAGCCGGCCGGGGTTTCCAGTGACCATCGCTCTATCGCATGGTTCCGCAAAAGTGGTGTTCGGTTCGTTCTCAGGCCCAGGCAGCCCATCAATAACCATGAGTGGTCCAATAACGGAAATTGCAAACTTCCTTACGTCTACCTCAATATCACTCGCAGTCTCTCCGTCCTTTATCCTGATTGGCTCCTTAGTTGGGTTGAGTGGATCGATCACGCCGAACCCAGGAGCTGTGCAAGTAACGTTGAGTTTCAGTGGAGATTCAGGCTCAACATGGGCTTCCTTCATTACACTTGTGACGGATGGTTCTGGGAGCTATTCGACAGGCTGGACGCCGTCGCATCCTGGAAGCTACCTGTTAATGGCAAGTTGGAGTGGCAACGATCAATTTGCAGGATCCGCAAGCTCGTCACTGTCTTTGACGGTTACTGGGACTGTAACGCCAACTCCAACATTGCTGCTCTCGGTTCCGTC
>Ga0315280_10012046_pt1 | contig 10527 bp, 10 predicted proteins | sample YL17G06_40_MG_FD_203697 | JGI IMG/M metagenome (GOLD analysis project Ga0315280, IMG submission 203697) | Sediment microbial communities from Yellowstone Lake, YNP, Wyoming, USA - YL17G06_40 | ecosystem: Environmental > Aquatic > Freshwater > Lake > Sediment | place: USA: Wyoming | collected... | reverse complement strand
CAGTTTAGACGCAGTAGAAGAAACTCTTTGCGCAGCCTTACGTAATCTAATCGAGAATCCGGAGAAGGTTCGGTCTATGACAAACTATTCCTGGCTCAATACTCTATCTATGACGGCAAATTAGTATAAGAGCCGCTTCTCTCTCAATTGAGTTCTTCAGGATAATTCAGAACCTGTATCGGGACAGAGAGAAATCGGAGGCTCTGACGGTAGCGAGAAACCTCCTTTTTGACATTGCTCACGCGATAGGCATCGCGGATGCCAGAAGTTTCCACGAGAGGATGAATCTTACTGACCCGATAGAGCGGCTCTCTGTTGGGCCAATACTTTTTTCCCACTCAGGATGGGCATTTGTGGACATTTCCCCTGAAAGCAAGCCGTCACCCGACGAGAACTACTATCTCTTTTACGACCACCCTTACTCGTTTGAGGCAGATGCGTGGATCAAAGCGGGAGAACAGCCGGATTTCCCCGTCTGCATAATGAACGCGGGATACTCGTCCGGCTGGTGCGAGGAAAGTTTCCGCATTCCGCTCGTTGCTTCCGAGGTGGAATGCAGGGCAAAAGGAGACCCTCATTGCAGGTTCATAATGGCGCATCCCGACAGGATTGAGAAGCATATTCAGAGGTACTTCAAAGACAAGACAAGAGTCATCGGCAGAAAACCGGTATACGAAATCCCCGGCTTTTTCAGAAGGAAGCAAATAGAAGAGGAGTTGAAGAAGTATCAGGAGCATCTTGAGGAGATGGTCAGAGTGCGCACTGCAGAACTCATAAAGTCAAACGAATATCTTCAGAATGAAGTAACCGAACGCAGACGAGCGGAAGAAGCGCTGAAAAAGAATGAACAGTATATGAGAACCCTGTTTGACGCGCTGAACGTGTGTATGATGCTTGTGGACTACAAATCGCATCAGATAATTGATGTCAATACCAATATGGTCAACACGATTGGAACCGGGAAAGAAAAGATTGTCGGCTCTATCTGCCACCGATTCGTATGCCTTGCTGAAGAGGGAAAATGCCCCGTCTCCGACCTGGGGCAGACAATTGACAGTTCAGAACGTATAATGCTGACAGCAGATGGAAGAGAAATTCCCGTTATCAAGACTGTGGTTCCTGTTGAACTGGAAGGGCGCAAGTGCCTGCTTGAAACCATAGTAGATATCACCGAGCGTAAGAAAGCGGAAGAAGCCGAGCGAAAGTTGGAAGCGGAAAAGATAGTCGTTGAAGAACTCAAGAAACTTGACCAGGTAAAGGACGAGTTTGTTTCCATCATAACTCATGAGCTCAGGACTCCAATGACCGCGCTGAAGGTCCCTGTTGAGATGTTGCTCAATGGCGACCTCGGCGAAGTAACCGATGAGCAGAAAAAGTTTCTCAACATAATGAATAGGAACATCGACAGGCTGTCGCATTTCACTACAGAGGTGCTTTCGCTCTCAAGGCTTCAGGCGGGAAGGTATTCCCTGACTCCAGAGACACTTTCCATTCGTGAAGCGGTTGAATCCGCAGTAGAACTACTCAGGGACAAGGCGCAGAGCCACAAGTCCAGTATTGCACTCGAAGTAGATGCCAATATCCAGGCATACGCAGATGGAAACGCACTTACCCAGGTATTGACAAACCTCGCGAACAACGCGATAGTGCACGCGGGCGAGAGCATAGCAATAGTTGTTTCTTCCCGGAAGGTTGCTGACGACTTTGTGGAAGTCTCAGTGGCAGACAACGGAAAAGGTATCCCTGAGGACTCTCTGCCTCACCTGTTCGGTCGCTTTTACCAAGTCGACAGGAAAAAAGAGCGGGGTTATCAAGGAACCGGCATAGGTCTGTCCTTGTGCAAGGGTTTGGTTGAGGCAATGGGCGGCAAGATTTCAGTGAGGTCTCGCGTTGGTGAAGGAACGGTCTTCAGTTTCACGTTACCATCTTCCGCGCCCAAAAAGCAAAGCGATAAGGCAGGGCAATAAGATAAGACACGCCGCAAGGGAGTTTCGCCTACGGCCAGGAACCCGGGCTTCCGAAAACATGCTGTCAAGTTGCGCCAGGGTTGCGCCACGGCGCGTTCTTTTGCACACATTGCGCAACAGGACGCATCCTTCTGAAATTTGGTGACCCTTCCCTGTTTTTCCGTTAGAAAATCTCTGCCCGCAGCGGCTCGGCTGCACCGGAAATATGACGCGCTTCGGTCTGAATCTGGAGTGCGTGGAAGCTCATAGTGGTGTCTCTATCGGGACTACCTGTCGCGGGCGAAATGGTTTGATTTAGAAGAGGCGGGCGGGTAATATTGAACCGCGTAGGTGTAGTTTTGCACGAGGACAGTAGTGAACAGTCCTGGCGTAATGAAGGAACTGCGGTTGCGAAAGAAATTGATTTTCCTATTTCTGTTTTTCTCTCTTGTTCCGCTGACGGCGGTCGGCATAGGTGCTTATCTCGTGGGAAAGAGTCTCATATATGACGCTGTGGTGTCGCATCTGCGGAACATCGCGCACGCAAAATCAACTATTGTCGGGTCGTTTCTGGATGAGAGGATGTCTGATTTGCGGTTTCTGGCAGACCTCGTGTCCGACGGGGAGGACAAAGATGACGAGTCCGTCCTGAGGGAAATGCGGGGCGTGATGGCGAGGTACGGCGTTTACAAAAGGCTGGAAGTCGTTGACAAATCGCTGAACGTGCTGAACGCGGCAGGACCGGAGAGTGTTGCCGGAGATTGCGAGTACAGGCAGTCCTGCATAGAAGAGGCGCTGTCAGGCAGAGAACTCACAGGAGAGGTTTTCCTGTGGCGGGAGGCGAACGAACCCGTGATGGCTATATGCGTGCCTGTCAGAGAGTCGCCGACGCAAATTGAGAAGGCGGTCGTGGGATACGTCAGTTTCAGCCAAATAGGCGTGCTTCTGCGGAGATTTGAGGTGGGCAAGACCGGGGAAGCGTATCTGATAGACAGGGAGGGGCGCTTCCTGACACAGACAAGGCTTGGGGGGCGTCTTCTGGAAGACAAAGTGCCGGAGAAGTCAAGGAGCGTATATCTCAGCGCGCCCGGGGTGGGCGAATACACCGACTACAGGGGTAAAACAGTTCTGGGCGCAAGCGAACGGATGCAGGGAACTGACTGGATACTGGTAGCAGAGCAAGACAGCGAAGAGGCGTTTGCAGGGATTCGCTCATTCGGAGTCACTGTCTTTCTGATATGGTGTATTGTGCTCGTGCTCGCTGCTGTCACAACCTCCGCAATTTCAACGACCATTTCGGGCAGGCTGCGTGACAGATATAAGCAGATACTTGACTTGAAGGCTTACAGCGACAGCATTGTGGCGATGCTGCCAATGGCTGTTGCTGTCCTTGACAAGAACCTCTGCGTGCTTTCCACCAACAGGATGTTTCTTCAGTCCTTTGACATTGGAGAGGAAGAGATAGGTGGTAAAGCGCTAGGGGACATACTCCGGAACGAATGTCTCTTAGAGGGGCTGCGAAAGACTGCGCAGACAGGCGCAGTATTCCGCGAGGAGGCGCTTGAGTTTGAGACTAACGGCAATGAGACGACATACTTCAATGCCAAGGCATCGCTTTTGCAAATGGGTGAACAGACGCAACTGCTGCTCGTTATGAACGACGTTACCGAGCAGAAGCAGACTGAGGAACAGATTCAAAAGGCGGAGCGGCTTTCATCTCTCGGAATACTGACCGCTGGAGTCGCGCACGAATTGAACACTCCTCTGGCAAATATACTTTTGTATTCGCAGATGGCATTGGAAGAGGTGGCGGAGGAAAAGAAGGAACAGGCGGACAATCTGAAGGCGGTTGTGGAGGAAGCCAGGCGCGGCGCAACAATCGTCAAAGAGTTGCTTGAGTTCTCGCGGCAGTCAGACCTTGAGGTGCAGGTCGCGGACATAAACGAAATTCTCGCCAATCTTCTCTCACTCGTGAAGAACCAGTGCGCTATGAACAAGATTGAGATAAAGAAGGAGTTTGACCTGTCGCTGCCGAGAATCAGGACTGACCTTGGCAGAGTCCAGCAGGTCTTTATGAACATCGTTTCCAACGCAATGTGGGCGATGTCCCTGGGCGGGACGCTCACGGTGAAAACAAACTACGACAGAGAAAGACAGGCGATAAAGGTTAACATTGCGGACACCGGCATAGGAATTCCGAAGGAAAACCTCGGCAGAATATTTGACCCGTTCTTCACCACAAAACGCCCGGGCGAGGGAACGGGATTAGGATTGTCAGTAAGCCTCGGCGTTGTGAAGAAAATGGGCGGCGAGATACTTGTGAAAAGCAGAACGGGGGCGGAGAAGGGCGATAAGCCCGACCAACCCACCGGAAGCACATTCACCGTCGTTCTGCCAATTGAGGAGAAGAAAGTGGCGAGTTGAACTACGCAGGGAGACAAAAAATATGCTCTCAGGAAACATTCTCGTGATAGAAGATGACCCGAAGATGCGAAAAGCCATCACAACAATTATGAGAAAACAGGGCTACGAAGTGACAGCAGCCGCGGATGGCGAGACAGGTCTGAACCAGGCGCGGGAGAATGAGTTTGACCTTGCGATAGTTGACCTGAAACTTCCTGGTATGGATGGCATTGAAGTTCTCAAGGCGCTGAAAAGTAAGGATAAGAAGATTTCCGTGATAATGATAACCGCGTACGCGACGATTGATTCAGCCGTGGATGCGATGAAGCAGGGCGCTGAAGACTATATCCCAAAACCTTTCAACCTTGAGGAAATCCGGCTCGTTGTCGGAAAGGTTATGGAGAAGCAGGCTCTCCTTTTGAGAAACAGGTATCTTCAAGGGCAGTTGCGGAAGTGGTCAAAGTTCGGCGACATAATTGGCGAGAGCCCCGGGATAAAGGGAGTCCTTGAGACAGTCAGCAAAGTTGCCCCTTCCAAAACAACGATTCTAATCTACGGCGAGACCGGAACTGGCAAAGAACTGATAGCGCGCGCAATTCACTTCAACAGCCCGAGGGCTGAAGGCGTATTTCTGCCTGTCAACTGCGGCGCCCTGTCAGAAAACCTCCTTGAAAGCGAACTATTCGGACACGTGAAGGGGGCATTTACTGGTGCAATAAGCGACAAGCGCGGCTTGTTTGAAATTGCCGATAAGGGAACTGTTTTTCTTGACGAAGTCGGCGACATTAGTCCGGGGTTGCAGCAGAAACTGCTGAGAGTCCTTGAAGAAGGCGAGATTCAGCCTGTCGGAGGGACCAAGAGGGCAAAGGTTGACGTCCGCATAGTTGCAGCGACCAATAAGAACCTTGAAGAGATGGTCAGACAGGGAAAGTTCAGAGAGGACCTTTTCTTCCGGGTAAACGTTGTTCCAATACATCTGCCGCCCTTGCGGGAACGCAGAGGAGACATAAAGCCGCTCGCCCTTCACTTCCTCGCCGAGTTCTGCGAGGAGAATCACAAGGCGATTACGTCAATCTCGCCCGAAGTAATGGATGTTTTCACAAAATACGATTGGCCTGGAAATGTCCGCGAATTGAAGAATGTTATTGAACGCGCTGTCCTGCTGGAAACCTCTGATACCATCACCACCAGATACCTCCCGGAACGGATGCTCATTTCGCCAGACGAAGAAACTGCCAAAAGCGCTGAAGACTTGCGGACGCTGGAGGAAATGAGCAAAGCGTACATCAAAGAAGTGCTGCAGAAGACGGACGGCAATAAAACTCAAGCCGCGGAGATTCTCGGCATAAACCGCACATCACTGTGGCGAATGATGCGCCGTCTCAAACTGGAACAGGAATAACAGTCTCTCGCCAGATTCTCTTCTTATCTCCCGCACGTGAATAATCCCCGCTTTCCGCTGCAATAAGCAACAAGCGTTGCTGTATGCAACGCTGAAGCACCGCGCGGAATGCATCTCTAAAATCCTTCATTAGAATTTCACCGCGCGGCAACTGCTTATTCATCTCCACATTACGTACCCTGCATCCTAAAAAGAGGCGACTCCCAAAGGGAAAGGCACAATTACTGCATTGTAATGCCTCAGTCGTTCACGAACTGGAGCAGGCACAGGTGGTATCAGACCGAAAAACAGTTATGGTCGCAGACCCTGATGCAAACATCAGAGACCTGCTACTGAAAGAACTCACTCTTGAGGGAATCAAAGTGGAGACTGTCTCAAACGGCGTGGAACTCCTGCAAAAGTTCTACAGAGTGAGTGCAGACGCGCTCATCCTTGAAGCGGAAATGCCAGATATTGAAACCGGCAGAATCATAGACACCATCAAACGCTCCTCGCCGAAGATTCCTATTATCGTGATAGCGGCAAACCGCTCCGAGGAGTTTGAGAAAGTCATCCGCGGGAAAGGCATCTTCTACTACGTGACAAAACCCTTCAGCATAGAACTCTTCAAAATGGTCGTGAAGGATGCCCTCGCGGGCACTCAAAGAAAAGGAGACGAGCAGGAAGCGAAGTTGAAGGGGAGCGCCGGTCATTAGTTTGAGGGCAACTACTATGCCTCAGGAAATCAACTTGAATAAAAGCAAGGACAAAAGCGAGCACTATGTGGACGCTGAGAAAGTTGCTGCTGTTGAACGCAAGTTGCGTCATTTCAGGGGCGTGGCTGCAAGCGTTTTGAGAGACGCGCTTGATGTGCTGGAGGATATCTGGAACGCCTGCGAAGACAGCAGAACACCGGAAGAGATTCTCGACGGGAAGCCATTCCCTTCAAACGGACTTCCCACTTGCGGATGGATGGAACTCTTGGAGAAGTTGCATCTTCTCAGGCGCTACCTTGAACATGCCAAAAGCCTTTGCGATGGCTCATTTGACAACAGCAAAAAGGCAAGGTGAAAGATGAGTGACAAATTCAAAGTTCCTGCAGGCATTGACGAAAACGGGCGCTTTGTTGAGGAGATAATCTATCCTGAAATAAGGCTTCAGCGGCTCAATGACGTTGTCGGCGTAATGATGCGAGACGCGCTCAACACCTGGGCAGATATTTGGGAAGAACTTCAGGACAGCGTGGTCACCCGAGGTGGCTTCGTTCTGCCTGAGGCAGAAAAAGGATTCAAACCCAGGTGCGGCTGGCCTGAGTTTCTTGAGAAACTGTGGCTGCTCAACCACCAACTCGATTTCACAAAGAGGCTGTGCGAGAACCAATAATGATTCCACCGGAAAGTTGTCCATAGGAGGAAGGACAGATGGAAGCGGTCAGAAGCAGAGTCTGCGAAATATTGAAAAAGTTCGACACCCCCCAGTCAGAAATCGTCGCGGTTCTACGAGAAGTGCAGAAAGCGTTTGGGTGTCTGCCCGAGGAAGCGCTGAGGGAAGTCGCCGACAAAACAGGAATAGCGCTTGTGCGCCTTTCAGATGTGATAAGTTCCCACCGCGGTCTCATCTTGGAAAGAGACACAAAGAGAGCGATTGAGGTCTGCACCTGTCCCAACTGCACGGTAAACGGCGGAGCGGAATTACTAAGCGGTCTGAGAGAAATCCTTCTTGTCAAATCCTGCAGCAAAGGCATCGGCGCCCGCTACTATATTTCAATAGTTATCGCGCCGGAATCTCCCTGCCCCAAACCGCCAACAGTCACTGTCAACGGACAGAGATACCACAACATAACGCTTTCCAAACTCCTTGAGTTGGTTGATCCCGCAGTTCTGACGTCTCGGAACCGAAAGTGCGACGCGAAATCTGCAATTTAGAAAGGACAGATATGGGCAAGGAAAAGCAGAACGTCTGGGAAATGGCGCTGAGCCAACTTGACGCAGTAGCAGAGAAAATCAATCTGGAACCCTGGATACACAGGATCCTGCGCAGCCCCAAAAGAGAGATAACTGTCTCCATCCCGACAAAGATGGACGACGGTAGCGTGGAGGTGTTCATCGGGCACAGAGTCCAGCACAATATGGCTCGCGGACCGGCAAAGGGCGGTATCAGATACCACCCCGATGTTACACTTGATGAAGTCAGAGCCCTCGCAATGTGGATGACCTGGAAGTGCGCGGTTGCAGGCATTCCTTACGGCGGCGGCAAAGGTGGCGTCATCTGCAACCCGAAAAAGATGAGCCAGGGCGAGATTGAAAGAATGACCCGCCGCTTCACCAGCGAAATAATCGACTTTATCGGTCCCGAAGTTGACATCCCTGCACCCGACGTCAATACAACCGCGCAGACAATGGCGTGGATTATGGACACATATTCAATGAGCAAGGGTTATCCCGCTTTCGGCGTTGTAACAGGCAAGCCTATTGAGGTCGGCGGCTCCCGCGGACGGACCGAAGCAACTTCCCGCGGATGTGTCTTCGCCGCAACGAGAGCAATGAGCAAATTAGGAATGAAGAACAGCGTAAGGGTCTCAGTGCAGGGCTACGGCAACGTCGGATGGATTGCCGCAAAACTTATGCACGAACTCGGACACAAGATAGTCGCTGCAAGCGATTCTCAGGGCGCAGTGTACGCCCCGAATGGGATAGACCCTATCAAACTTATGGCACACAAGGAAAAAACCTCCTCTGTCAAGAACTACAAAGAAGCCGAAAACATAGACGCTATGACTGTCCTTGAAGTTGACTGCGATGTTCTCGTCCCTGCTGCTCTTGAGCAGCAGATAACCGCTGACAACGCGCCCAGAATCAAGGCAAAACTTATCATAGAAGGCGCAAACGGTCCAACTACCCCGGAGGCAGACAGAATCCTCAGAGAGAAGAAATGCCTCGTCGTGCCAGATGTTCTTGCGAACGCTGGCGGCGTGGTCGTCTCCTACTTTGAATGGATTCAAGGCTGCCAGGCATACTTCTGGGAAGAGTGCGAAGTCAATGAGAAACTGAAGAAGGTTATGGAGAAATCATTTGACGAAATCTACAACCTGGCGCAGAAGGAGAAAGCAGATATGCGAACTGCCGCCTATATGCTCGCAATCCAGCGCGTCGCAAAAGCCATCAAGATAAGAGGGCTCTATCCGTAGCAGACACCGGAAAAGGCGGTCTTTCAAAGAAAGGAGAAAAAAGATGAGCGCGAACCAAGAATTCCGTAAATCGCTGGGCAATCTCTTCAGCGAAATCGCAATAGCGGTGAACGAAATAGCAGACGCCTGCAAGGATGAGAACCTGAAGGAGCGCTTCTTCGCGCTCAAGCGATGCTTTGAGCAGGGTAAAGTTATCTGCTCCACAACCTCAAAGAAAAGAGGCGAAGAAGCACCTGAATTCACTCCCCAGAAAGGAGAGTCCTGCAGAATCGTGGACCTGTAAGCGAGGAGCGTTTGAATGATAGTCGGCATTCCGAAAGAGATAAAACAGCAGGAGTACAGAGTGGCACTGACACCGGAATGCGTCAAGCGCCTCGTTCAAAAAGGGCACAAGGTCCTCGTAGAAAAGTCTGCCGGTACAGGTGCGCTTTTTGGGGACTCCGACTACCTCTCCGCCGGCGCAACAATAGCCGACACCCACACCAAACTATACAAGTCCTCAGAACTAATAGTAAAGGTGAAAGAGCCATTACATAAGGAACTCGCTCTCCTCACTGACAAGCATCTCCTGTTTGCGTTTCTCCACCTCGCTTCTTCAAGGGAACTCACCGAGACGCTCCTCGCCAGAAGAGTCACAGCCATAGCCTTTGAAACAGTAGAAACCCCTGACGGAAGACATCCCATCCTCGCACCTATGAGCGAAATTGCAGGCAGACTCGCGATTCTGGATGGCGCCAAATGCCTCCAGCGTCCCTGCGGCGGGGTCGGCAAATTGCTCGCCACCTTCTTTCCCGAAGAACCAGCACCGAAAGTGGTGATAATAGGCGCAGGCGTCGCAGGCACCGGCGCAGCCAGAACCGCAGTCGCACTCGGCGCCCACCCGACCATTCTGGACATCAACCAGGAAAGACTCAACGAAATCAGCGCTCTTTTCGGCAACAAAGTTACCGCAAAAATCTCTGCTCCCGAGTCTCTCGTAGAATCTATTAGGGATGCAGACCTCGTTGTCGGCGCGGTCTTGCGACCAGGCGATAAAGCGCCTCACATAATCACACGCGAACACCTCAAACTGATGAAAAAGGGTTCTGTCATAGTTGACATCGCTATAGACCAGGGCGGATGTGTTGAAACTTCGCACCCTACAACCCACTCAGAGCCGGTGTTTGAACTCTTCGGGGTAATCCACTACTGCGTTGCCAATATGCCCGGTTCCGTCCCGGTGACTTCCACCATCGCCCTCTCAAAGGCAATAGCGCCTTACGTGGAGGAGATAGCAGACAAGGGCTGGAGAAGAGCGCTTCAGCAGAACGATGCTCTGACAAAAGGACTGAGCGCCTATAAAGGAAACCTGACCTGCGAGCCGATCGCACGCCTGTTCGGATTGCCTTATTTGCCCGTTCACGAGGCTCTGAAGGAGTAAACCGGCAAAGGTCCGTCGTTGGTGAGGGGGAGACTTCGCACTGCTCCATCCACCTCCAATTAGCCCGCATATTTCATCGATGGGGCGGATTGGAAGAGAAAAGAGCAAAACTATGGTAAAAGCGTCTCAATGAGCACGGAGAGAGGTCATTCGCCTCGGCGCAAAGACAAACCCCCTTACCCCCAGCGGC
>Ga0315280_10012045_pt1 | contig 10528 bp, 7 predicted proteins | sample YL17G06_40_MG_FD_203697 | JGI IMG/M metagenome (GOLD analysis project Ga0315280, IMG submission 203697) | Sediment microbial communities from Yellowstone Lake, YNP, Wyoming, USA - YL17G06_40 | ecosystem: Environmental > Aquatic > Freshwater > Lake > Sediment | place: USA: Wyoming | collected... | reverse complement strand
CAAGGGAACCTGTGGGAACACGGTGCATCGCCTGGTCACCAACGTCCAACGATTCGTGGATGCTGGTGTGAAATCCTGGATTGGCGAAGCCGAGTATGCCTCGGTGATCAATCGGTCATTGGCGACGACAACTCAATGACGGCTGCCCCGCTTCGGGACCCGATCTACCAGTTGAACTTCGTTCTGTGGATGCTCGAGGACCTCCCAGGCGGAGCACCCACCCGTCCGTTCCTTCGTGATCTCGGATACACGTTGTTCTCCCTCGGTGGCTCCCTCCCTATGCAGCCCGAATACCGCCTTCGCATCGCGGGCGCCGGCGTTGATGCCGGGCAGGCTCCTGCCCCCGATATCCTGGCGGCCCGAAGGGAAACCACCGAGTTTCTGATCATGGAGTGCAAGGGTAGGAGCTTTGGGGTAGCCTCCAGCAACAGCCATCAGGCCCGAGCCTTGCTGGTCGTGTCGGCCGACCTCCGGGGACCTCTGGGTTTGCCCCCGCGACCGGTTGTGAATGCAGTCTTATCCTATCTCCTGCCCGAGCCGGATCCTGCCGACCTGCAAGAAACGCTTGGACAATTGACGAGAGAGCTGAGGTCGGTGGGGTTGCCTGTCGTGCCGTTTAGCGTATTTGGCCTGGAGGAACGGCCTGATGGTCTGTACCTCACCGACCGTCACCCACCCGGTGCGCTGCCTGCGGATGTCGAGAGCGCCCTCGGTGAGGGAGTGCGGATTCATGAGATCCTGGAGGGTGACACAGGGAGGCGCCTGTACTTGATTCCTTGGGACCCGTCAGTCTCGCAGGCCCCCGAGGAGCGCGAATTCTGTCAGCGGATTCTGTTTGAGCGAGTCTTGGCCGAGGCACTGTCGCATGCCGGACGGGCCTCAACGCCCGGTGAAGTCCGCTTGCCTCTTGACGATCTCCTGGACAAGGCAACCTTCAAGCTTGCCAGGTACTGGCGGGCGCGCGAGGATGTCAAGCAGGTGGTTCGCGCCATTCGTCGCTTCCTTCAAGGCGCAATTGAGAAGAACGCTCCAGGCTTGACCCCCACATGGGACAAGGATGAACGCACGCTGAGGATTCCGCTTGCCCAGCCTGCCGAGCATGCCGCGTTGCTGCGCGCCCTGGAGGAAGCAGGGCCGGCGGACTGGCTGAGCGGGCGGGACTTGTTGCAAGCGGAGCTTCCGTATGACGAGGGAGATCTATGAGCGAATCAGCACCGGCCCGCCCGCCCGTGCTTATTGAACACTGGCTGCCGATTGCGGAGATCGGGGCGGAGAGCCAGCGCGAGCGCGGCGCAAGTAGTGCGCTGCCGCCCCTCTACTTCTTGCACGTTTGGTGGGCCCGCCGGCCTCTGCTGACAAGTCGCGCAGCGGTGCTAGGGAGCGTCCTGCCGGCGTGGAGTCCGGATTGGCCGTCTCGCCTGCGCGAACAATTCCCAACCGACGAATCATACCGACACTGGTTCATGCGTTTGCTGGGCATCCTCGGCGATCCTGTTGCCGGACGCAAGCTGATCCAGAACGCGAAAGAGAGGGGCATCAAGCTGCCGGGCAACCCTTATGGCTACCCACGCGCCTTCACGGTCAGTCCCGACCAGAGCCAAATCCGGATTCTCCACGACCTCCTCAAATACACTTGGGGGACCCACGACATCTCCGTGATGGACCCCATGGCCGGTGGCGGGTCCATCCCCTTTGAAGGTCTCCGATACGGCTTCTCCGTCTATGGTAACGAGCTAAATCCTGTCGCCACATTGATCCTCAAAGCCACATTGGAGTATCCGGTCCAGTTCGGACCGAGACTGCTCGAGGACTTTCAGAGGTATGGGAACCTCCTGGCCGAGAGAGTACATAAGCGGTTGGAGCAGTTCTTTCCCATCAACGGGGGTGAATCAATCCGTGCGTATATATGGGCGCGTACCGTGGAGTGCCCTTATACAGGCAAACCCATCCCGTTGTCGCCTAACTGGTGGCTGCAGAAGGCCAGCGATCCGGTCGCGGTGCGGCCGGTCTTCGATCCAAAGGCAACCGAGGCCCGATTCGAGATCGTTCGCGGGAGACGCCCCTGTGAGCGCGCCAAGCCCGACTACGGCACGGTGCGACGCGGTGATGCGATATCCCCGTGGGCACAGAATCAGCCGGTCGAGAATCGAACGATCAAGACTGCGGCGGAACAGGGAAGAATGGGCGAACAACTCGTCGCAATTGCCACCAAGAGAAGTGGCGCTGTACATTTCAGGGGTCCGACGCAGGAAGATCAAAGCGGATTGAGAGCAGCGGCAATGGAGTTAGAACGTCAGACGCCCCAATGGGAGGCAAGGGAGTGGCTTCCCGCTGTTTTGCTACCACTAGACACTGAGTCATGGACTCACGGGAATACACCCGCTCAGTACGGAGCTAGAAGCTTCGCCGATCTCTTCTCGCCCAGACAGCTTCTTACCCTCTGCACTTTCCTTGAGTCTTTCCACGAGGTGAAGGAACGTATCTTCACCGAGCTCCCCGGGGAGAGGGCGCGTGCGGTCGCAACATATCTCGCATTCGCCTTGGATAAGTGTGCGGACTATAACTCTCGCATGACGCGGTGGCATAGTGGCCGCGGCGTGATCGCGGGGACTTTTGACCGGCACGAGTTCAGTTTTAAGTGGAGCCACGCGGAATTCGACGGGAGCCGTAACCTCCTCCCATGGGCCCTTGATCAGGTTGAGGATGCTTATCTAGGCATCACACAGTTGGTAGCGCCCGTTGAAGACATCTTCCCGCAAGGCACGCGGAAAGCTCCGGTATCTATTACAAGAGGAAATGCTTCAGCCCTCTCCAACATCCCCGACGCAAGCATGCAGAGCATATGCGTCGATCCGCCCTATTACGATAACGTGATGTACGGGGAGTGTTCTGACTTTTTCTACGTGTGGATTAGGCGTGCTCTCCAGACTACGTACCCAGAACTGCTCATTGAGGAGCTGACGAATAAAGACGATGAGGTAGTTGCCAACCTCGGCCGGTTTGCCGGCATAGGCTATAGAAGGAGAGAGCTAGCTCTTGCCGACTACGAGCGCAAGATGGCGGCCGCTTTCCGCGAGATGCACCGGATACTCCGTGGAGATGGTGTGCTGACGGTCATGTTTACCCACAAGAAAGTGGAGGCATGGGATACGCTTGCCACCTCGCTCATCGGAGCAGGATTTGCCATCCACGCCTCATGGCCTGTGCACACGGAAAGCGAACACAGCCTTCACCAGGCGAAGAAGAATGCAGCGGCGAGCACGATCTTGCTTGTCTGCCGGAAGCGGGAACCGGCAAAGGATTCTGTCTGGTGGGATGATCTGAAGTCCAAGGTCCGGGAGACAGCGCGGGCAAAGGCTGAGGAGTTCGAGAAGCAGGGGATTCGGGGTGTGGACCTGTACATCAGCACGTTTGGGCCGACGCTGTCCATCATCTCTGAGCACTGGCCCGTTTTGACTGGGGATGTGGACCCGAAGACCGGTCAGCCAAAGCCGCTCCGGCCGGATGTGGCGCTCGACCTGGCACGTCAAGAGGTTGTAGATCTGCGGAAGCGCGATCTGCTCTTGGGGCGGACGGTGCAATTTGACCGAGCGACCGACTGGTACTTGATGGCCTGGGATGCTTTTCAGGCAGAGCAATTTCCCGCAGACGAAGCCAGGAAGCTGGCCATAGCGCTTGACATCGACCTCGAGGAGGTCTTGGTCAAGACGAAGCGGATCATAAGCAAGAAACAGAACTTTGTCGTCCTCCAGCCACCCACAGCGCGTCGAAAGAAAGGTATGGTGGACCCGGAGCTGACCGCCTTCGATAGCCAGTTGGATGCGGTTCACACTGCCATGCTTGTCCTAGAGGAAGATGGTTCGAGAGCGTGCGAGCGGTTCTTGCGCCAGGCTCGCCTCCTGAACGATGGGACGTTCAAGGCGTGCCTTCAGGCGCTTATCAACGCAGTGCCCCGCGCCAAGAAAAAGGGCAAGTTCGTCCGGCCCGAAGCTGCCCTTCTGGACAGGCTGCGTGACGCCTTCTTCCAGGATCTCGAAGTTCCGCCCGAGGAGGCGCCTCCCGCGTTACCCGCTCAGCAGGCGTTTGGGTTTGCCAAGGCGGCAGAAGACGTTGCAGAGTACGAGGAGAGCGAGGAAGAAGCGGAGGAGGCTGAAGAGGAGTGACCTCGCAAGGTCTTCGGGACTTTTCGTGGCAGATCTCCTACGGGCCGAACGACGATCGGCTGGAGGGGTTCTATCTGCCCGCCCTGTCTCGGAGTGTCCGGTTCAACCGGGCTACGGGTTTCTTCAGCAGCGCGGCACTGGCGATTGCCGCCGCAGGGGTCGCTCGGCTCATCCAGAATGGAGGGCGAATGCGCCTCCTCTGCGGCGCCCAGTTGAGCCGGGAGGACGTGGAGGCGATCAAGCGAGGGGAGGAACTCGGGAAAACGGTCGGGGAGCGGATGGTCGGGTGCCTGGCCGAGCCGCAGGACCAGTCACTTCGCGCCCGGCTGGAGGCTCTCGCGTGGATGGTGGCCCAAGGCACCCTGGAGATCCGGGTCGTCCTTCCCAAAGGTCCGGACGGGCACCCGCTGCCGGCAGAGCAGGCCCGGGAGTATTACCACCCCAAGGAAGGCATCTTCGAGGATGCGGCCGGTGATCGCATCGCTTTCAGCGGGAGCAGCAACGAATCCGAGGCTAGTTGGCAATGGAACTACGAAGTCTTCGCTGTTTACCGGTCCTGGGACTACAGCAACGCCTACTTGCTCGGGGTGGTCCAACGTTTTGAGGCCCTTTGGCAGGGAAGAGAGAAAGATTGGATCGCACTGCCGATCCCCGAGGCGGCGCGTGCACGCCTCTTGAGATACACCCCTGACAGGGCACCCATCACGGATCCGCTGGAGCGCGCCGTTCATCCCCCTCCCCCTCGCCCCCTCCCACAAGGGGAGGGGGAATTGATGGGGGAGGGCGAGGGTGGGGGTGAAGAGCAGAACGAGCGCATCCTGTTCCAATTCGTCCGCGATGCGCCGTTCCTCGCGGGGGCGCATCGGCTCGGTCAAGCAACGAGCACAATACGACCCTGGCCGCACCAGCAGCGAGTAGCCGACCTTATTCTGCGCCAATTCCCCCTGAGCTTCCTGCTGTGCGATGAGGTGGGATTGGGCAAGACGATTGAGGCGGGCCTAGCACTGCGCCAGCTACTGCTCTCGGGGCAGGTCAGGCGTGCGCTCATTCTCACGCCGAAAAGCATCAATCGCCAGTGGCAAGAGGAGCTGTACGAAAAGTTCATCCTGAACATCCCGCGTTACGACGGGAGGACGTTCATTGACGTCTTTAACCGCGAGCTGCCAGCCAACGGGGGGAATCCTTGGGACCGCCTTCCACTGCTCATCGCGTCGAGCCAGCTCGCTAAGCGGAAGGACCGGCAGCCGGATCTGCTCGCTGCACAGCCCTGGGACTTGATCTTGGTGGACGAGGCCCATCATGCCCGCCGGAAGGACTTCTCCCAGCTTGAACGCAACCGCCCGAACCGACTGTTGGAGCTGCTTCGACAGCTCAAACCGAAGACCAAGGGCCTTCTCCTGCTCACCGCCACTCCCATGCAGATCCATCCAGTCGAGGTGTGGGATCTGCTCGCCCTTTTGGGACTTGGGGGCAAGTGGGGCGCGGGCGAGGAGAACTTCCTCCGCTTCTTCGGCGAGGTGCGGAAACCGACTTTCGGCGACATTGATTGGGAGTTCGTCCTGCGAATGGTGCGGGACGAACTGGCCACGGGCGGCAGGATAGACCCGACGTTCGCATCCGAGGCCCAACGGCAGCTTGGTCCGGTGGAGTGGCATCAACTGCAGGAGGTGCTTTCGGCGCCTGACCCGACCGGGCAGATCAAGGCCCTGTCCGAAAAAGGACGGGCCTTTCTTGTGGAGATGGCCCGGCGGCACACGCCCCTTCGGCGCTTGGCCCAGCGGAATACCCGCTCCCTCCTCCGGAAGTACCAGGAGCGCGGAATCCTCACAGAAACGGTGCCGACGCGCGAGCCGAAGTCAGTCTGGATTCCGTTCCGGGACGAGGAGCGAGAACTCTACGACCGCATCGAGGAGTACATCAGCGATTTCTATCGCAAATACGAGTCTGAGCGGAAGGGCCTGGGCTTCATCATGACGGTGTACCGGCGCCGACTGACCAGCAGCTTCTACGCAATCCGGCGCAGCCTGGACCGGCGGCTGGAATTCCTGGAGGGGCGCCTGGCGGCAAGCGGCCTGGTGGATGATGACGACATCGAACAGGAGGAGCTGGACCTTGACGTGGAGGAGGATGCCGAGGGAATTGACCCCTCTCTCTTCGTCAGCGAGATGGAATATGTGAAAGACTTCCTCCGGGAACTCAGGATGCTTACCGGGGAATCGAAGGTCGAGCAGCTCCTTCACGATTTGAAGACAATCTTGGCAGCACGGGAAACGGTGCTCATCTTCACGCAGTACACCGATACTATGGATTTCCTGAGGGATCAGATTCGAGAGGTGGGATATGGGGCACAGGTCGCCTGCTACTCCGGCCGCGGCGGGGAGCGGTGGGACGGCACGAGATGGGCCCAGACCACCAAAGAGACGATCAAGCAGCTCTTCCGAAAGGGCGAGGAGATCAAGATCCTGCTGGGCACCGAGGCGGCCAGCGAAGGGTTGAACCTGCAGACCTGTGGGGTGCTCATCAACTTTGATGTCCCATGGAACCCCATGCGGGTGGAGCAGCGGATTGGCCGCATTGACCGCATCGGCCAGACGCATAAGAAGGTGTGGATCCGGAACTACTTTTATGAGGAGAGCGTCGAGGCCACGATCTACCGCCGATTGGAGGACCGTATCAATTGGTTCGAGACCGTTGTCGGCGAGCTCCAGCCGATTCTGGCTCGCGTTGCCACGGCCATCAGGGACCTCGCGATGTCCAAGGGAGCGGAGCGAGCGCGGCGTCTGGAGGACGCCCTGCGGGAGCTGCGCGAGCAATTGCAGGCGAGGGAGGTCGCCGGTCTCGATCTTGACCGATACCTCGAAGAGACGGTGGCCTCGCCGCAGGAGGAGAAGCCCCCGGTCTCACTTGCCGATCTTGAGGGCCTCTTCCTGAAGTCGCGGGCCCACGGAGGGCGATTCAAGCCCCACCCGGCCATCGTGGGTGCATACGTTCTGAGTTGGCGGGGAGAGGAGGTCGGCGTCACCTTCGATCCCGCCGTGTTCGACCAACACCCTTCATCGCTGCGCCTGCTTTCCTTTGGGGACGAGGTCTTTGCCGCTCTCTTGGAGAGTGTGGCAGCTCCAATTCCAACCGCTGATGCCGGCCGGGTCATCCGATGCGCTGCAGAGTCGAGCGGCAGTCATCGTGCATACTTCACCGGCGTAAGCGGGGACTTCGTTGCGGTCGAGAAATTCACTTCGCTCCGCGCAGCCATTGAGGGCCCTACCTCCGCTTCCGCTACGCCCCAGGACTGCGAAGCGGCGCGGAGCAGGCTCATAACCCGCTGCATGGATGCGAGCAGACGAGCGCGTGAGGCGGACGAGGCACGGAGGCGCACTACACTCTCTACCCGCGAAGAGGAGGGGCGGCAACTCCTGCTGAAGGCCGCCTTGATCGAGTTGGCCATCACACGGTTGCGTGAGTTGTGGGATGAGCCAAGTTCGGTGGAGTTCTCAGAAGAGACGATCCGCGGCCTTCGACGGAAAGGCTACCCCTTCGCCCCGCTGCTGAAGCTTGTGAACGTTGAAGGGCTTCGCCCGGCCCCGACCGATCCATTCTTCCTTCGAATACAGGGTGATTCCCGAGAGGCGCTGGGCCGGCGCATGGCTTTTGTCAGTACACGCGTGAAGGAGCTGGTGGAGCAGTTGGGAAGAGCGAGAAGAGCCGCGGAGGGTTCAAGCGGAGCGGAAGAACAACCCGATGTCGAGGTTTTTTCAGCCCTCTACCGATAGAAGCCGTCCTGGAGGCAGTTCGGAAGATGGCCGGCAAGCAGGAGCGTTCGGACATGGAAGGCCACCGATCCCGATTGCGAACGCGGTATCGCGCCGTCGGCGAGGCCGGCTTGGCCGATCATGAGCTCCTGGAACTCCTCCTCACGTTCGCTATCCCTCGCCGGGACACGAAGCTCCTCGCCAAGAAACTGTTGGAGCGATTCGGGACGCTGGCCCGCGGTTTTAGGGTTCGGGCTGCGTGATTATCCAGGAAAGAAATCCCTGAGGGAGTGCCTCTGGGAAAGGGGAAAGCGATGAAAACGATCCAGGTCGAGTTACCGGAGAAGCTGGCCGCTGAGCTTGAAGCGTATGTCAAGACCGGATGGTTCAGCTCTGAGGCGGAGGTTGTCCGGGCTGCCCTGATGGAGTTTGTCCGGCGCAACCGGGTCGGTCTCCTGGAGCGCTTCATGCGCGATGACATCGAGTGGGCACTCAAGCACAGGGGACCGGCTGCGTGAGGATCGTTATCTGCGATACGGGGCCAATCCTCCATCTACGCGAGGCGGAGGCCCTTGAGCTACTGGCGGCCGCAGGTGATATCATCATCCCCGCCGCCGTCGAGCGCGAATTGGAAACGCGCCTCTCCGACTGGCCAACCAATCGGCCACGCTGGTTGCAGGTCAGGCGGCTCTCCAATGAAGAGAGCGGGCAGGCGGAAGGATTGATGGCGATCGGCGGGCTCGGGTTGGGTGAGGCAGAGGCTATCGCCATCGCACGATCGCTCCGAGCTGATTGGCTTCTTACTGACGATGCAGGGGCACGGGTCGTCGCGTCGGTTCTCGGGCTCGAAGTGCATGGCTCCTTGGGTGTCGTTTTGTGGGCAGCCACCAGCGGGAATCTTCAACGGCAGGAGGCCCTTTCCGCTCTTGAACGCTTGGCGAAATCGTCCCTCTGGATCTCACCGACAATTCTCCACGAGGCGCGTCGCGCTCTCGAAAGCCTCTTCTCTTGATGGCCAGATAATAGTGTACGGTGTTGAGAGGGCCAGAGGTGGCTGAGGGGAACGACGTTAAGGGATATGCGGACGGACATCGGGCCAGGCTGCGGGCGCGCTACCGGCTGAGTGGCGAGACGGCGCTGCAGGACTACGAGTTGCTGGAACTCCTCCTGACGTTCGCCATTCCCCGCCGAGACACGAAGCTCCTCGCCAAGAAGCTCCTGGAGCGATTCGGGACGCTGGCTCGCGTCTTCGAGGCGGAGCCGGAATCCCTGGAAGAGGTTGACGGGATCGGTCCGCAGGCGGCGACGCTCATCTCTTTGATCCGGCCTCTCGCGACCCGGTTTCTCAAGGCGGTGCCTGTCGGCAAAACGCTCCTGCGCTCTACCGCCGAGGCAGCGACCTTCTTCCAGGCGAAGTTGAAGGGTTTGTCAGAGGAAGAGGTCCACGTGGCCTTCGTGAGCGCAAAGAACGCGGTGACGGGCGCGGAGTGCCTCCAGCGGGGCACGGTGGATCAGTCGGCCGTGTACGTTCGCAAAGTCATTGAACGAGCTTTGGCCCACAAGGCCAGTGGGTTCGTTCTCGCCCACAACCACCCCAGCGGTGATCCCACCCCTTCGGACCACGACCGCGAGTTGACCCAAGCGGTGAAGGCCGCCGCGGCGGCCGTCGGCATTCGGTTCCTGGACCACCTGATCATCGGCGACGCCGCGCCCTTCAGCTTCAAGGCCAACGGCTTGCTCTGATTCCATGCTGGAACATCCCGCCAAGATTGGTTGAACCCAAACGTTGCAGTTGAACCGCAAAGCACGCGAAGCATGCAAAGGAACTGCCCATCTTCAAAGCGCTTACACGGAACGACTGGAAGAGGCGCCCCGGAGGAGGATTTGGGACCGGAAGCCCCGCTCCAAGGCGGGCTGATGAGGGTTGGCGATTCTTTGCAAGTTTAGCGGTCTTGACGGTAAAATTTCTGGCTTAATACGTCCTCTCTGCTGTAAAATATCTACGCATATCGAAAGATAAATTATCTCGTAACAATTTGATTTTAATGGAGTTTTTTAAAATTGTTCGATCCATAAATTTTGTCTTGACATGTGCTGGCTCATGTTTTATAAATCATTTCGGTTAGATCGCGGACAGCCGAAAGAGAACAAAACAAGTCAGCTCTACCAGGCGAATAGGCCATCGGCAGTCTGACGCAACCAAGAGAAGGAGGTAAGTCACATGCTTCTGGAAAGGTGGCAGCCACGAGTTCACTCTATCGCTCGCTGGAATCCCTTCGCTGAGATGGCGGACCTGCAGCGGGAGGTGGACACGGTCTTCGGTGAGTTTTTTGGTCGCACCCCGTTCCGGATGGCCGCGACGGAGGCCATGTGGAGTCCGCTGGTGGACATCCATGAAACCAAGGACAGCATCCTACTTCAGGTCGAGCTCCCAGGCCTCAAGCAGGAGGACATCCAGGTCTCGATCGAGGACGACACCTTGACGCTCAAGGGCGAGCGCAAGCGTGAGACCGAGGTGAAGGAGGATCAGTACCACCGCGTCGAGCGCAGCTATGGCCGCTTCGAGCGGAGCATCCTGCTGCCCTCGGTGGTGGATTCTGGCCGGGTAAAGGCCGC
>Ga0315280_10012044_pt1 | contig 10528 bp, 6 predicted proteins | sample YL17G06_40_MG_FD_203697 | JGI IMG/M metagenome (GOLD analysis project Ga0315280, IMG submission 203697) | Sediment microbial communities from Yellowstone Lake, YNP, Wyoming, USA - YL17G06_40 | ecosystem: Environmental > Aquatic > Freshwater > Lake > Sediment | place: USA: Wyoming | collected... | reverse complement strand
CCCTCCCCTTCCTTGTCCCCGCCCCGCATCTCCCGGACCTTCCAAAGCACGGGGTCCAGGAGCAGCTCCCGCGTGTCGTAGTGGGAGACCTTGTCCGGGAAGTGATACGGATCGTAGAAGAAGCTCAAGGGGTCCGGGAGGTGGTAATCGATCAGGTCCAGCACGCCCCGGTCCGCGGCCACGAAGGCGATCTCCACTCCCTCCAGAGGCTTGCCCTGCCGGCTGGCCTTCACCGTGACCTCCGCCTCGGCGCTGGGACGGTAGCTCGCCCGGGAGGTACGGATCTCCAGGTCGATCCGGCGCTGGCTCGTATCCACGGGGATGGAAAGCATGCCGAAGGCGCCCATGGGTTTGCCCAGGTCCGGAAGGTCCGGCGCTTGCGGGGGAGCGGCGGTGCGTCCCGTCCAGCTGGACAGGGTCAGGTAGAACACGGGGATGTAGCTTTCCTTCACTTCCACTTCCAAAAGACGGGTGTTCCCCTCCAGGTCCAGGATCTTTTCCTCCAGGATTCCTTCCCGCTCCAGGGTCAGGAGGTAGCGGCCCTTGTCGAGGGGGCTCTTGATGAGGAGCCTGGCTTTTTCCCCCGGCCGGTAGCTGTTCTTGTCCGAGACGATCTCGATGCGCTTCTCGTCCTCCCTGCGCCAGAGCACGCTGCCGCTGCCGGTGGAGTAGAAGGAGAAGCGGGTCAGGGCCTGCCTACCCTTTCCGTCCCTGCCCCGCAGCTCGACGATGTAGGAGCCCACCCGGTCCGTGGCCAGCTCCTTGACGCCGGTGAACCTCCCTTCCCGGTCCTTCTGCAGGGCCAGGGTGAAGGATTTCTCCGGCACCTCCTCCCGCTGCCACTGGGTATCCAGCATTCCCCCCAGGCCGCGCTCGCGCACAAGCTTCCAACGCTCGAGCAGGAGGCTGCCGGAAAGCTCCTCCGGCTTGAAGGGGCTTCCGTCCGGCCGCAGGGTGCAGACCTTGAGGCTGAAGGGTTCTTTCTCCTTGACAAAGAACAGGGATTCCTCTTCGCGGCCGGGAGAGGCTATCCCGGCCCCGATCAGCAGCTCAGAGGTGAACACCTGGGCGCTCTGCCTCCTGGAGACAGCCTGGCGGTCGACGTCCGCCACGGTGGCGGTGAGCTCATACTCGTACACCCGGCCCGGCTCGCCGTCGCCCAGCTCCTGGACCGCCGCCACGCTGCCGTCCCCGGCCAGCTCCCCCTTCTGGGTGGAGAGGTCCTGCCAATACCCCTCGACGGGAACACCGAAATGGAAGGAGCCATAGGCCGTATCCGCGGGGGCATAGTCGATCTCCCGGCGGGCCCACCAGTACTCCCAGAAGCCCCGCGCCACGCTGCCGCCGGCCAGGTATTTGCCGGCGAAGCTGGCCTCCAGGCGCTGGCCCATCCATTTCGGCTCCCTGGACAGGTTCACCTCGAGGTTGAAATTGAGCCTGCGGAAAAAGGAGACCTTAACCGGCACCTCGGTCCGATGTTTCTCCCCCGACCGGCTGTAGACCAGGAAATAGTCGTCCGGCTCCAGGTTCTCGGGAAGGCTGATGAAGCCCCAGAACCTGCCAGAAGCGGTGAGGCGGCCCGGGGATTCGGCCAGGAAGCCGTCCTCGGACCAGCCCCGGCGCAGCTGGACCCGGTATCCGCCCTGGTGAGTCCGAAACCTGCCCAGCTCGAGGTCCCTGTCGATGCCGTGAAAGGAAAGCGTCTCGCCCGGGCGGTAGATCCCCCGGTCCGAGCAGAGATAGGTTACCGGATTGACTTCCTCCGCCCTGAAGGGGTCCTCGAAACCCCAGGTGTAGGCGGGCGCCTCGTAGGGATGGAAGACCAGGCGGTCCCGGCCCCGGCTCACCTCCAGCTCCATGCTCTGGGACGAGCCCTTGAAGAAATCCTTCAGCTCGGAGGCTCTGAGCTCGAAACGGGCCAGGCCCTGGTCGTCCGTGTTCTCTTGCCTGAAGACTCCCTCCCTGCCCCTCAGGGTGACCAGGGCGTTCACCGCCGGCTTGCCGCTGGACAGCTGGGTGGCCAGCACGAGCAGGCGGTTGTGGGCGATCCCCGCGGCGAAGCCCAGGTCGGTCACTTGCAGGCGCAACGAGGCGTTCTCGGCCGCCGGCTGCTCGGCCCAGGGATAGCGCACGCTGAATTGCCACCTGGCGAAGGCGCTGCCCTTGCCCTCCTCGTTGAGATAGGGGGAGAGATCGATCATCCGGAAGATCCTTTTGTTCCGCGTCAGGCTGGAGGGCTCGTAAGGAGTGAGGGGGGTGCCGGGGATGCTCTGGAAGGGGTGGCCCAATGGCCCGGCTGCCCAGGCCCCGGAGTCAACGTTCTGGAACTCCACCGCTACCCGGGGCGGAAACTGGGCCTCCAGAAGCCTGTCCCCGGCGGCGCGGAAATGGACGTAGCTGCCGGCGGGGCCCACCTCCAGGCGCACCGCCTGGTCCGTCCCCAGGCTCTGCTCGTAAATGTCCTTCAGCCCGCCGCCGAGCATGACGTTGAAACCGGACTCGAAGGGCACGGTCAGGTTCCTGAACAGCACGGTGTTGCCGAGCACCTCCGCATTCCCGGCCGTATTGTAGCCCTTGAGCTCCACCCTGATGGCGGCCAGCGCCTCCTCGCCCCGCAGGGGGTGGTTGAAGATCAGGGCCGCCTCTACGCTGGGAAGCCAGTCGTAGACCTCGGCCCGCTCCAGGGCGAAGGGCGCCAGGGTGTGGAAGCCCAGGGCCTGTTCCTCTACAGTGCCGTAATGGCGGGCTTGGGCCTTGGCCCCCTTCACCAGGCGCACCGTCACCTCCGTGTTCCAAGGCAGCTCCTGTCTCGGCTTGAGAACCACCGTTCTTCTCTCGCTCTCCGGCAGGAGCTTCGGCCCTTCGGACCCGCCTCCTTCCGCGCCGCCCTCGCGCTCTGGCGGCCAGGAGAGCTCGCAGGGCACCGCCATGCCCCCGGCCTCCAGCTTCAGGTACGGGCGGATACTCTCCAAATCCACCGGGTAGTTCAAGGACACGAAGAGCTGCCGGCATTCCTCCGGCGGCACGTCTCCTGCTTCGGGATAGAGGGAGAGCAGGCGCAGACCCTCCGTCCTGAAAGCGAACTCGCGGCTGCCCGAGAGCTTTTCGCCACCGAGCGAGGCAAGGTCCGCCGAGAGGGAAACCCTATACTCCATGGCCGGCTCCAGGGGGCTGGAAGGCTCGAAGGCGAGCAGCCGGGAGCCGTACCAGCGGTAATGGCCCTGCACCGCCGGATAGATGCTCATCAGCCGCGAGGACCGGACCGGCTTCTCCAGTCTGCTTAAAGGGATGACGGGCTTGTTGAAGAGCACCCAAACCCCGCCCTCCACGTTCTGCCAGGGCACGAGATCCCTGGGGGCATACTCGGCGATCTGGAAGGGCTCTCCGGCCAGCCTCTCCTGCTCCGCCGAAGCACCTGCGGCTGGCGGCCCTTCCCCCGGCTTGGCGCCCGCCCTCCCGCCGCACTGGGTGAGCAAGAGCAGGGCGGAAACGACGCAGAAAAAAAATACCGCAGACCTTCTTGCCATGAGCACGCTCCTGTTACCCGCAAAGGGTAAAAGGAAAACGGGCCGATTTCAAGGCAGCCGGAGATTTTCCGCACCCGCCAAGGCTTCCGCTTTTTCCTCTTCTCTGCTATAGTCGCTAGCCAGGTATGATCGAGTATGCCCGCCTCCTGGAGGCCTTCTTCCGCCTGCTGCAGGATCCGGGAGCCCGAGAGGAGGAGCCATGCCGGGTCCGGTGGATCTCGTTGAAACCTACGTAAGCCCCGAAACCTTGGAAGCCAGGCTGGCGCAGTGGTTGGAAAGAACCGCCCCCTACCGCTGGCGCCGGGAGATCCCCATCCGGGCGGAGACTTCCGCTCTCCTGGTGGTGGACATGACCCGGGCCTTCGTGGATCCTGACCGGCCCCTCTCCTCCCCGAACGCCAGGGTGATCCTGCCCCGGGTGGCGGAGCTGGTCACGGCCTTCAGGCAGCGGGGGCGGCCCGTGATCTGGCTGGTCCAGGGTCACCACTGCGTGGCCTACGACCGGGGGGAGCTTCTTTCCGACTGGTGGCCGGTGCCCATTTTGGAGGGCACGCCCGACGTGGAGCCGGCGGAGGGACTGAGCGTACTTCCGCAGGAGAAGGTGATATTGAAGCGGCGCTACAGCGGCTTTTACCAGACCGACCTGGAGCTGACCCTCAGGTGCCTGAAGGTGGAAGCGGTTGTTGTTTGCGGCGTGCTGACCAATGTCTGTCCCTTCGCCACCGCCTTCGACGCCTTCCACCGCGGCTTCCGCGTCTACGTTCCGGCGGACGGCACCGCTTCTCTGAACGAGGCCTTGCACGTGGGCGCCCTCTGCACCCTCGCCGGCTGGGCCGCCACGGTGACCGGCGGCGGCACGATCGGCCGCTGGCTCTCCGGGGGAGGCTGAACCGGGGAGCCTTCTCGAGGCCACGGCCTCAGTCCAGGATCCCCCCGCGGACGTAGAAACCGGGCTCGACCCTCTCGATCAGGGTTCTGAGCAGCTTCAATCTCACCACCAGGCTTCTGCCGGTGGGCCAGAAGGCCCGGTAGCGGTCTCCGTCGTTCCTCCAGTAGCGCAATCCCGGCTCGCCGGTAAAGGCGGGAAGCACCCCTTGGGTCCAGCGCACGGAGGAGTCTCCCAGGCTGACCTCTGGATGGGCGGGATCGAAACGGATGAAGGACTCGTGCGACCCTCGCTGCTCCTGGGGCGCCCAATCCGTGCATTGCACATAACGGATGAGCCCCCTGTCCCGATCGATCGACTGGATCACCGCCGAATGCCGGAAAGCCCCGCCCCGGCCGCGGAAGAGGAAGATATCTGCGGGCCTGAGGTTCTCCACGGCGTCCCTCACCCGTTCGGTATACCCTTTCTCAGGATCGAGGGTCCAGAGCCCGAAAGCCAGGGGAACCTTCTGGCGGGCCAAGCGCCATCTCTCGGCCAGCGCCCCCTCCAGGTCGGCGCCGAGGCAGCGGACGGCGGCCTTCAGGATATGGTAGACGAAGCCCGAGCAATCCAGGCCCACCGCCCCGACGCAGTACAGGTAATTATAGACATCCACCTCCGAGAGCACGGAGTCCCGCTTCAGCACGAAAACTCGGGTCCTGGTTCCCGGGTAAGGGCCTTGCTCCAGGAGCTCCAGCAGCCGCGGCTCGGCACTCACCTTCCAGCCCGCTAGCTCCAAATCGAAGCGGATCACCTTCTGCACCGGAACCTGCAGGACCTGGCTGTAGAGGCGGAAATCGTCGGCATCAAGCAGAGAGCCGACCCTTTCCCAGATCTCCTCTGGAGCTCCCTTCCCCCCCAGGAAGATCTCCTGAGAAAACCCCGCCTCCCCTCGACGCTCTCCGTTCTGGCCGAAGGGCAGGCGCAGGCTCAGGGACCGACCCTCGATCCGGCGGGTATAGAAGCAGCTGCGGAAGGTCTCCTCGATGACCTCCTCGAGGCTCCATGCCCCCTGGCTTTCGATCTTCTCCCGGTCCGCCGCGGGGGGCGGCAAGAGCCGGGAAGCGCCGCCCAGCCGGCCTTTCCAGGCTTGGGGAAGGGCGTCGGGGGCCGCCAACAGGAAGGCGGCCAGCAGGAGGGCGCAGCACATGGGTGCAAGGTTTGCCTTCAATGCTTCCTTCCTGAGCAGAAGGTACTCAAGATGCGCGCCGGATGGTAGCCCTCCGGGCGGAGGCAAGCTCACCACCTAACCTTTGAAACCCGCCAGGGTGACCCCCTTGAGGAGGTCGCGGCGCAGGAGCAGGAACACGATCGGCACCGGGAGGAAGCTGATGGCGCTGTCCGCGGGCCAGAGGACCGCTTCATCCGAAGCTGAAAGAAAGCTGCAAGCCGTAGGGGTGAGGCGGAAACGGGCCTCTTGCCCTCCAGCCGGTCGGCCGAGGCTCAGGCGGCGGGAGCGGCGCTGCCTTTCTTGCTCCACAGGAGCTGGAAGATGATCACTACGGCGAGCACCCCGAAACCGATGATGTCGGTGATCGTGCCCGGGTCCACCAGGCAGAGGCCGGCGGCGGCCATGACCAGCCGTACAACGGGGTGTAGGGGGCGCAGCAGGTATCCCGAAAGCGCCGCGCTGATGCTCGACATGCCCACCAGGGCGGTGAGAACGGGCCAGAGCACTCCCAGAAAGGTGGCGTTGATCAGCAGGAGCTGGGGCGCCATGACGAAGATATAGGGCAGAATGAAGGCGCCGATGGCCAGGCGGGTGGCCACGACTCCGGTCTTCAGGGGGTTGGCCTGGGCGATCGCCGCACCGGCGTAAGCCGCCAGGGCGACCGGAGGGGTGCAGTCGGCGATGATGCCGAAGTAGAAGACGAACAGGTGGGCGGCGACCGGTATGACCCCGAGGGTCAGCAGAGCCGGAGCCGCGATGGTCGAAGTGATGATGTAGTTGGCGGTGGTCGGCACTCCCATGCCTAGAATCAAAGAGGTGATCATGGTGAAGAACATCGTCAGCAGCAGGTTGCCACGGGCCAGGGCCACAATGGCGCTGGCCAGCTTCAAGCCCACCCCCGTCCGAGTTACCACGCCCACGATGATTCCGGCCATGGCGCAGGCGGTGGCTACGCCCAAGGCGTTGCGGGCGCCCTTCTCCAGGGCTTCGAGGAACTTGGGGATGGTGAGGCGGGTGGACTTGCGGATGAAGGAGGCCACGATGGCCAGAGCTGAAGCCATGAGGGCGACGCGCATCAGCGAGTATCCGGCCACCAGGAGGTAGATTATTCCGATCAGGGGCAGGAACAGGTGCCCCTCCTCCTTCATGATGAACCAGAACTTGGGCAGATCCTTGCGGGGCATGCCTCTCAAGCCCAGCTTCTTGGCCTCGAAATGGACCCCGGCGAAGATGCCGGCGAAGTAAAGCAACGCTGGGATGGCCGCGGCCTTGCAGACCTCCAGGTAGGGGATGTTGAGGAACTCCGCCATCAGGAAGGCAGCCGCGCCCATGATGGGGGGCATGATCTGGCCGCCGGTGGAGGCGGCAGCCTCCACCGCGCCGGCGAACTCGGGCTTGTAGCCCAGCTTCTTCATCATCGGGATGGTGAAGCTTCCGGAGCCGACCACGTTCGATACCGAGCTGCCCTCCACCGTGCCCTCCAGGGCACTGGTGATCACCGCCACCTTCGCGGGTCCTCCCGAGGCCCAGCCGGCGATGGCGTTGCCGAAATCGATGAACAGCTTGCCGATGCCGGTGGTCTCGATGAAGGCGGCGAAGAGCAGGAACATGAACACAAAGGTGGAGGAGACGCCGAGGGGAATGCCGAACATGCCCTCGGTGGTGAAGAAGAGGTGATTGACCAGCTGGGTGACGGTGATGTTTCTATGGGCCAGAAGGCCCGGGAAGATTTCTCCATAGAGGGCGTAGAAGACAAAGACCGCGGCGATGATCACCAGCGGCAGGCCGACGATCCTGCGCCCCGCCTCCAGCACCAACCCGATGGTGCCGACAACCATCTCCAGCGGCGTCAGGATCCCCGCCCGGTTCACCAGCACGTTGTAGTTGAGCACCAGGTAACCCAGGACGGCGAGGGATAGGACCACGAAGATGAGATCGAAGGGGTTGAGCCTGTCCCGCCTCAGCTTCCGGCTGGCGGGGTACAGCAGGTAGACCAGGGTAAGGGCGAAGCCTAGATGCACGGCCCTCTGGAGATGGGCGTCGAGCACGCCGAAGAAAGCGGTGTAGATGTGAAAGGAGGAAAAACCGATGGCTATGATGGAAATGATCAACGCCTGGTAGCCTCTCAGGCGGCGGTAGGTGGATTCCTTGTCGACCATCTCGAGGATCTTCTGTACGTCGGGTTGAGCTATTTCAGGGGCTCCCCGTTCCTCTTTTTCCACGACAGTCTCCTATCAGGTTTTTGAGCGAATAGAGGGCACTGGCCGGGAGCGATCGCGGCTCGATAGCCAGAACGGCTCTCGAGTGCCCGCCCAGCAGGGTCATCAGATCCAGGCTGCGGCCGCCGACCGTGAGGCGGTGCTCGGTAAAGGGAAGGGGGATAACGGTGATGCTCTCGAAACTCCGCTTGAGCCCTTCGATCACGATGGCGCCTTCCTGGAGGCTCACCCTGCCCCCCTCGCTGTCGAAGGGCAGCCCCGCGCCCAGTCCCTTATACACGGTTTTGATGAGCAGGATCGACCCGCCCGGTCCCCTGGTGAAGAACTCCTCGCTGGGCAGCTTGGCTACGGAGTGCATGTAGCCGATGCTGAAGGAAGCCTGCCTTCCCGCCAGGGGAAAGCAGGCCGCTTCGTTCCCATCCTCGTCCCTGACTACCAGGAACGGGATGCGAACGGCAGCGGCTGCCGCAACCGCCAGCGCCGCTGCCGCCAAAATAATCCAAAACCGTTGCCTGACCGGTCTTGCCCCTCTCACTTGCCCTTCAGGAACCTGTCCGCACCCGGATGCAGGGGAATGGGCATGCCTTCCAGGGCGGTTTCCTTCTTGATGTTCTTGCCCTGGGAATGGGCCATGACCAGTCTTTCCTGGTTCGTGAAGATCGCCTTAGTCACCTCGTAGATAACCTTCTCATCCAGGGAGGCATTGACCACCAGCATGGCCCTTACGGCCAGGGTATCGACGTCCGCGGTCTGCTTGGGATAGGTGTCCTTGGGGACCTTGAACTTGGCGTAGAAGGGGTACTTCTGGATCAGCTTGTCCGCCACGGTCGCGGGAATGGCCACCACGACCACGTCCTTCTGGGCGGCCACGTCCCGCACCGCGGCTGTGGGGACTCCGGCGGTGATGAAGGCCACGTCGCAGTTGCCGTCCCGCAGGCCGTTGGCCGCCTCGGCGAAGGAAAGGTACTGGGGGGTGATGTCCTTGTAGCTGAGCCCGAGGGCCTCGAGAATCTGCCGGGCGTTCAATTCGGTGCCGCTTCCGGCCGCCCCGACCGCGACCCTCTTGCCCTTCAGGTCGTACACCGTCTTGATGCCGGTGTTGGAAATGGTGATCAGTTGGAGGGTCTCGGAGTACAGGCAGGCGATGCCCCTCAGGTTCGGCTGCTTCTTGTCCTTGAACATCTCGATGCCATTGTAGGCGTAGTAGGTGGTGTCGTTCTGCACCAGGGCCATCTGCACCTCGTCGGTGGCCAGCATGTTGATGTTGGCCGCCGAAGCCCCCGTGCTTACAGCGGTGGCGTTAAGGTCCGGCACGTTTTTATTGATGATCTCCGCCATGGCCCCTCCGAGGGGGTAGTAGACGCCAGCCACTCCGCCAGTGGCAATGGTGAAGAACATCTTCCCCGCGCCGCCGAGCAAAACCAGCGCGAGCAGCACGGTCACGAAAAGCACTAAGGTTTTCTTCATTAATGGTCCTCCTTGAGGTTTTCAAAGATTATGGGCTGAGTCGCCTGAATTGTCAACACATTGCCTTGATTCTCGCCTTCAATTCCGCTACCTTGAGCGGAAGATGGCTCTGAATATCGTCAACCAGATCGACAACCGCGTCAGGATCCGGCGCCTGCTGGCGAGCGCCTTCGATAAAACCGGGCTGGAAAGGCTCGTTCCCGCCCTCCTGGCCGTGAACCCCGAGCTGAAGATCTACTCCACCGGCGGCACCTACGCCTTCCTGGCGCAGCTGTTGGGCAGCCTGGCCACCGGGAGCCTCGTCCAGGTCTCGCAGTACACCGGCCAGCCGGAGATGCAGGGAGGCCTGGTCAAGACGCTGGATTTTAAGCTCTACCTGGGACTGCTGAGTGAAACCTACAACCCGGCCCACGGGGAGGACCTGGCCAGGGCCGGGGCGGTGGCCTTCGATATGGTGGTAGTGAACCTCTACCCCTTCGCGCGGACCGTGCAGGAGGCGGAGGCGACCCCGGAGGCAGCCCGCACCCATATCGACATCGGCGGCCCCTGCCTGATCCGGGCGGCAGCCAAGAACTTCCTGCGCGTGGCCGCCGTGACCGACCCGGCGGATTATGACGGGCTCGCGGGCGAGCTGCAGGGCTCCGGGGGCTGGCTCGGCCTGGAAACGAGGCTCAGGCTGGCAAGAAAGGCCTTCACCCTCACCGCGGCCTACGACCGGGCCATCGCCAAGTACCTGGCCGGCCGCAGCTACGCCCAGGTGGCCGGTTGCTATACTTTGAACGAAGCGGAGGAGACCGGTGCCTGAGAAGGATTTAAAGGCCGGCTACCGCACGGTGATGGAGGACCGCTTTCCCCCGACCCTGGAAGTCAGCTTCAGGGACGATAAGGGAAGCCAGACCCTGATCTACGAGAAGGTCACCTGGGTGATCGAGGGGATCGAAAAGGGCCTGCGCTACGGGGATAACCCCGGCCAAGAGGCCGCCCTGTACCGGCTGGTCAACGGCAACCTCCACCTGGGAGAGGTCTCTTCCCTCCAGCCGGGCCGCTACCTGGCTTCGGATGTGGAGCTGCTGCAGTCGGGCAAGCACCCGGGCAAAACCAACCTCACCGACGTGGACAGCGCCCTGAACATCCTGCGCTATTTCCAGGATTCCCCCTGCACGGTCATCGTCAAGCACAACAACCCCTGCGGTGTGGCCCTGGGCGCCACCCTGGCCGA
>Ga0315280_10012040_pt1 | contig 10531 bp, 1 predicted proteins | sample YL17G06_40_MG_FD_203697 | JGI IMG/M metagenome (GOLD analysis project Ga0315280, IMG submission 203697) | Sediment microbial communities from Yellowstone Lake, YNP, Wyoming, USA - YL17G06_40 | ecosystem: Environmental > Aquatic > Freshwater > Lake > Sediment | place: USA: Wyoming | collected... | reverse complement strand
ACTACGTGCGGGCTGCCCGGCGCATTGTCGCTGATGGTGAGGGTACCGGTGCGTAGGCCGGCAGCGGTGGGCGTGAAGGTGACGTTGATGGTGCAGTGCGCGGCGGGAGCTGCCCCGCTGGCACAGTTGTTGGTCTGGTCGAAGTCACCGCTGGTCGTAATCGTCGGGCTGGTCAGAGGCCCGTTGCCCGTGTTAGTCAAGGTCACTGCTTGTTGGGGGCTGGTGGTTGCGATGAACTGGGTGTCAAAGGTGAGCGTGGTGGGAGAGAGGCTCACTAGTGGGCCTTGCACTGTCAAGGTGGTACCAGTGTCAGAAGCAGCACTGAAGTCAGCGCCTCCCGGATAGCTATAGGTTATGGTGTAGGCGGTGAGCGAGATCGGTATCGCGTGTGTGTCAAAGGAGGCCGTGAACGACCCGCTGCCGGCGATCGACGCGGTCTGGGAAGCGCCGTTGATGGTGATCGCCACGCTTTCGCCCGCAGGCGGGCTTACCGACCCAGCCGCGATTGTGCCGGAGAGCATGATCGACGCCGTGCCCCAGTTGATGGTTTGTGAAGCGGTCAGATTGCCAAACGTTGGCGTCGCCTTGGTGACGGTAAGTTGCCCGTCCACGTAGCTGATGGCGTAGTTGGTGGAGGTCTGTCCCGAACAGGTGATGGGATAGGGGCTGCCGGTGACCGGACTCGTGGGCGTGGCCGCCGTGGTACAGGAGAGCGTGCCGCCGAGCACGCTCGAGTTCTCCCCATTCACAAAGCCCGAGTAGCTGGCGGTAAAGGCCGGGTTGGCCGTGCCATAGGCCCGCGAGGCATTATTGGCGGTGATGGTCAGCCCTTTGGTGTTCACGTTGAGCTGCACCGTTGCAGTCGCGGTGTTGAAGTTGGTTGTGTCGTTTGGGGTGAAGGTGACCGAAAGGGTTTGGTTGGAACCAGCAGTGAGTATTGTCCCAGCCAGCGGGGTATAGGTGAAGACGCCTGGCAGGGATGACCCGTTGAAAGAAGCCGTTGCGTTCAGTTGCATGTCACCGAGCGCCGTGCCATAGACAATGTCTGTGGGGTTCGACCACGTGATCACCGGGGTCGCCTTCGCGGCGGTGGTGTTCTCGACAATCGGGGTCGCCGCGTTGTAGTTGGGGTTGCCCGCTTGGCTGAAAGTTACCGTGCAGGTGCCCGTGCCGCTGGTCATGGTTACCGTACCGCCGCTCAACGAGCAGACCCCTGACACCCCGATGCTGACCGTCAGGCCAGAGCTAGCCGTCGCCGCCACTGGGAAGGTGGTGTTATACACAGCCGTCGCCGGAGCTGCCGGCGACACCGTGATCGTCTGGTCGGCCTTGTTCACGTGCAAGGTGCCCGAGGCAGAGCTGGCCGCGAAGACATCCTGGGCAGCATAATTGGCGCTTAAGCTGTGGTCGCCGGCGCTCGGACTGGTCAGCGTGAAGGTGGTCGAGCCTCCAGTGAGCGCCTGAACAATGGGAATTCCGCCATCGACCGAGAGCGAAACGTTGCCGGTCACCGTGCCTGCGTCTGAGGTCACCGTGACGGTCACACTGGCATTGCTACCATAGGTCACGGTCGGGGCATCGATTACGGTTGTTGTCGGTGCAGGGATTCCGTTTCCCGTGAGGGGCACAGCCTGGGGACTGCCGGGCCCGTTGTCGGTGATATGGACAGCGCCCACGGCTTGGCCCAGCGCCGTGGGCCTGAACGTGACTTCGATGGGGCAGCTTGCCTCTACCGCGAGCCCGACCGGACAGTCATGTGTCCGGCTGAAGTGGCCGGTCGCCGTGATGCTCTCAATCTGGAGGATTGCACTCCCGTTGTTCGTCAGGGTGACAAGCCGAGGCTCGCTGCTGATGCCGACCGGTTGGTCGCCGAAGTCCAGACTTGACGGCAAGAGTTGTACGGCTGGCGCGGCCAAGCCGTTCCCGAACAACATTATCTGTTGCGGGCTACCAGCGGCGTTATCAGTGATTGTGACCCTCCCCGAACGGGGGCCGAGTGCCGTCGGAGTGAACGTAACGCTGATGGTGCAGGTGTGGCCTGGCGTCACCGTAGTGCCGCAATCATTAGTCTCGAAAAAGTCACTCGATACGGCGGAATTCGCTCTGAAGCTCGGGGGTCTGGGGAGCAGCGTCTCGATGTCGATGCTGCTGATGATCAGGTTAGCGTCGCCTATGTTGGTCAGCGTCACGGTCTCCGGGTCGCTGGTGAAACCCACGCCGAGACTTGAAAATTCCACAGCTTGCGGACTGAGGCTGACAAGGGGTAGTCGCAGGCCCGACAACTTCGCCACAAAGGCATCAGCATAACCGCCACCGTATTCGGGCTGGAAGGCCCCGGGAGTGGTCGGAAATGCGCTGTCCGCAGTACCCGTCACATAGGCATTGCCGGAGGGGTCCACGGCGATCCCGTTGGCCTGATCTTCGTCGGCACCTCCCAGATAGGTGGAGAAGATAAGGGCAGAACCGGGAGCATTCAACTTGGCCACGAAGGCATCCGGGCACGGTCCCTCGCAAGTGCCACCGGCGTTAGACGCTTGAATTGGACTCGCCGTTGGGAAATCGCTGGACTGAGTCCAGCCGGCCACATAGGCGTTACCGGACGCGTCCAAGGCAATGGTCTGGCCCCCCTCACCATTGCTGCTGCCTCCCAGGTAGGTCGAGTAAACGAGTCCCGAGCCGACCACATTGAACTTCACAACGAAAGCGTCGCTGTTCTCGCCTGCCAAGTCGGGCTGGTATGCATTTTCCGTTGTAGGGAAGTCGATCGAGTCCGTTTCTCCGGTCACGTAGGCGTTGCCGGAGGAGTCCACGGCGATGCCGCGGCCGTCGTCGTAATTGCTGCCTCCCAGGTAGGTGGAGTAAACGGGCGCCGAACCGGTAGGATTCAACTTTACAACGAACGCGTCCCATCCGCTTTCACCTCCGGGGTTGGGCTGGTACGCAGTCTCCAGGGTGGGGAAGTCGATCGAGTTCGTAGCACCGGTCACATAGGCGTTGCCGGAGGAGTCCACGGCAATGCCGAAGCCATAGTCGTAATCACTGCCCCCCAGGTAGGTGGAGTACACGAGAGCCGAACCGGTAGGATTCAAGCGGGTGGCGAAAGCGTCGCCGGCCCCGCTCTCGGTTCCTAAGTCTATCTCGCGCTGATAGGCACTCTCCGTCGTGGGGAAGATGAACGATTGCGTATAGCCGGTGACGTAGGCGTTGCCGTTGGCGTCCACGGCGATGCCCTCGCCGACATCGGCGGAACCCCCTCCCAAATAGGTGCAGTATATGAGATTCGCGCCGGTAGCATTCAACTTCACAACGAAAGCGTCCCCCCCGACCTCGCCTGCTAGGTTTTCCTGGTACGCACCGTCGGTCGTGGGGAAGTCGGTCGACTCCGTTAAGCCGGTCACGTAGGCATTCCCGGATGAATCCACCGCGATGCCCATCCCAGAATCGGAGCCGCTGCCCCCCAGGTAGGTGGAGTAGACCAACCCACTCCCCTGAGCATTCAGTTTCGTCACGAAGGCATCCTCAGTCTCAGTAGTTCCTTGGAAGGGATTCAGCAGGGGAAAGTCGATCGAATACGTAGTACCGGTTACGTACGCGTTGCCGCTAGCGTCCACGGCGATACCCTCGCCCTCGTCCCCCTGAGTGCCTCCCAGGAAGGTGGAGTAGATCAGCACGGGGTCAATGATGAGGGGGCGTTTCCGGTCGTAGGTGGGCACTTCAAACCGGATTTCGTTCGCGGCCGTCAGCACGTAGTGGCCGTCGACCAATTCTGAATTCTGAATTGTGAATTCTGAACTGCTGCCTGTCGTCCGTTGTCCGTTGTCCGTCGTTGGTCGTGACTGACCACTGACCACTGACCACTGACGCCTTTCTCGCGGCTGATAGACGACCGGCTTGCGAAAACGCACGTCCCCGCCCTCGAGGTGGATGACCAGATCCCCGCTGGCCTCCATGCGGATTTGCGATCCTGGATTTGCGCTCTTGGATTCGTCCGTTTCGATCGCCAATCGGATGGCCCGCGGGTCGGCGCCGGGCGCGACCACGAAGTCATACTCCAGTTGCTGCTGGTTGCCGTAGTAAACCAGATCGATGCCGGGATAGATGTTCTTGTATTGCACCTTGGCGTAGTTCGGGACGTTCGTCCGCCACTTCTTCGGATCGTTGCCGATGAAGTAGTTGCTCTTGCCGGGCAGTTCCTCCACCCCCGTGACCCTGGGCGTGGGGTTAGCACCCGTCAGTTTCATTCGTAGCACGGTCGGGGGCTGGACGCCGGGGTTCGGGGTTGCGGCTCCGAGTTTCGGATTTGGGATTTCGGATTTCGCGTCTTGATGCGGAGCCGGCTTGCGCAGCGTCAGCACACTCTCAGTTGGGGTCAGGAACAAGCTGTAGCCACGCCCGCGCGAGAGAAACTTCACGCGCGCATCGGTCTGGCCTTGATTGGCTTCAAAACTCAAAGGAAACGCGCCGTACGTCTTAAGCAAGCGGGCGCGGGTTGCCGCATTCCCGGCCTGGCCCGGGGTAGCGGAGTTGGGGACCGTCATGCGCTCGCGCGATTCCGCCCCGGCAGGGAACGGGAACAACCAAGCCAGCCAGAGAATCAGGAGGAGTGCGGTCAGGTCCCTGCCGCGCAGGATCGGGTTTACTGGAGTAGGTGTTCCACTTCGACTAGCCATAGGTCCCTCCCCGAGTGCAAGCATCTTATCGAGTTTCCCCGTGTAGGTAACCGTCTTTTACCACCGAGTGTGGGAAAAGTAAAGCAAGAGTATGTGTCCGCAGTAGCCGGAGGGCAGAAAAAACGCGGGGCGCGCAAGGCCGGCACCGAAAGCGGTCAATTAGTCGTTTTTAGGGGCCCGTTGGAGAGCAGGATCGGATGCGACTCCCCGGCAGCTCGCCGAACTGAGGATGTTGTTTGCCGGACGGCGGCTTCTGTCACTTCGAAAGGTTCCGATGGAAGTGCCAATCGCGGCGCGGACAGTCGTGCCGCATAAGGAACCTCAAATGGTCAAGGTGAGTCGGATATCCCCACAAAAAGTAAAAGCCTGACAGCCCCTTGTTCGGGGGCTGCCAGGCTGGTTACCGCGTCAATGTCTTGCGTCTGGGAGTAGGCTCCCAGAATTATTGGACCAGCAGCGTGAGGCTGGTGCTATGGCTCAGGTCGCTGGCCGCTCCGCCTTGACCGGCGGGATACGTCGCGCTGAGGGTGAGTGAGTAAGTGCCCGCCGGCGTGCCGGTCGAGAGCGTCTGCCGGAAGATGTTGCTGCCGCCGGCGCACGCCGCCCACAACAGGACGAACAGCAGCGCGGCCGTCAGGCCCAGCAGCGCCTGCCGCCCACTTCGCCGGCTGCCCGCCAAGCCCGCGAGCAGCGCCAGCGCCATCAGCCACCAAACGCCCGCCAGGCCGATCCACGGGCCAAAGAAGGGCGGCAAGCCTTGCGGTTTCGCTCCGGGGGCGCCCAGCGAACGTGCCGTGGTGGTCACCTTGACACTGAAGGACGTCGCTGCCGCTCCATCGAGCGTGAGCGACGCGGGTGTGACCGAGCAGGTGGCGCCCATGGGCGCGCCGGTGCAGCTCAGATTCACCCTGCCGCTCAGACCATTGACAGGCTGGAGCGAGAGATTGTAGGTTGCGGACTGGCCCCCCGTCACGGTGGCCCTGGAAGTGCTCGCGGCGAGGGAGAAATCGGACACGTGCACCGCCAGGTTGACGGAAGCCGAGTGATCGCTGGTTGTCCCGACCACTCGCAAATTCAGGTCGTTGGCCGTCACGGCCGCGAGGTTGCCAACCGTGAGCACGGCGCCCTCCGTGGGCCTGATAGTCGCCGCACTGAAGGAGCACGTGGCGGGCGATTGGTCCGCGCAGCTCAGGTTAACCTTCGACGTGAAGCAACTGGGGTTCGAGTCCGCAATGTTGAAAGTGGTCGAACTGGTTCCCCTTACCACGGTGGAGACTTGGCTGCTCGCGTGGAGGCGACACGCCGGAGTGGCGTGCCCAGAAAGCGCCAGCGTCACCGCGGCCGCATTGCCGCTGATGCCGATCGTTACGGCTCCTTCGAAAGTGCCGACCGAATGGGGCAGGAAGAGAACTGTAATGAGGCACGTCCCGCCCGGCGCCAAGGTCGCATCGCGGCAGTTAGTATCGATGCTGAAGGGGCCGCTGACCGTGACTCCGGTGATCGTCAGCGGAGTTTGGCGGATACTTTTTACCGTCACATGCTTGGCTGGACAGATGATGTCCACATTTCCTTCGAACTCCACACTGGGTGGCGTCAAGCTGAGGTCGGCGGACACCCGGGTGGTGATGCTGGCCGAATTGTTATCGGGATTCCCGTCGGGCAGATTCGCCGAGACCTGAGCCCTGTTGGTAACTTGTCCGGTGATCGTGGCGGTGGCGACGATCGTCACCGTGGCGTGGGCTCCATTAGCCATTACTCCCAGGTTGCAGGTGATCGTCGTCGTTCCTGTGCAGCCTCCCTGGCTAGGCGTGACGGAGATTAAGGTCAGGGTTTCTGGCAACGTGTCCGCGACCGTCACCGCCGTGGCTTCCGCGGGCCCGTTGTTGACCACGTTGAGGGTGTAAGTCAAGGTTCCGCCGACGGACACCTCACTCGAGCTGGCAGTCTTGGTGATGGCCAAATCGGCGCCCTGAACTGCCGTAACGACGCTGGCCGAATTGTTATCGGGATTCCCGTCGGGCAGATTCGAAGAGACCCGAGCCGTGTTGGTAACTTGTCCGGTGGCCGTGGCGGTGGCGACGATCGTCACCGTAGCACTGGCATCTTTAGCCAATGTCCCGAGATTGCAGGTAATCGTGGTAGTTCCCGTGCAGCTCCCTTGGCTCGCCGTGGCGGAGACCAACGTAAGAGTTTCTGGCAGTATGTCCTCGACGGTCGCCGCCGTGGCGTCCGCGGGCCCGTTGTTGATCGCAGTGATGTTGTAAGTGAGGTTCTCGCCGACAGACACCGCACTCGAGCTGACAGTTTTGGTGATGGCCAAATCGGCGCCCTGAACTACGCCGCCCCGCACCTGGAAGACGTAGCGCCCGAGGTGGTTACTATTCATGTTATTGTGAATCAGGCCCGTAGCCGTGTTGTTATCGAGGAAGGCCCCATTGATCGCGGAACCGGCAAGTTCGAAGTAGGTTCCCGGGTTCCGCGTGCCGTTGGAGAAACCAGCGCGCGCGGAGTCACCTCCCAGACCGCCGGTGCCGCCACTGGCATCTCCGGTCTCCCACTGGACCTTGTCGTAGTTGAATTCGATGTCGAAATTGCCAGTGCTGGTTCCGTCAGTGGCGGACTGCACGTCCTCGCGTTCGATCAGAATCAACTGGGCGCTCAGCAACTTGTCCGTGGCGTAATAGTAATAGCCCACGTTCACCCAGTTGACACCGAAGGCCCGACGGCCATCAATCGTGGCGGGGCCGAAAGTCACGAGCGAACCTGCCCTCGTGTCCACATCACCGAAGAAAGGTGCAATGATGACCGTGCCGGTGCTGGTCAGGTCGAAGGGGGTGTATTCACCTAGTGGCGCATCAAAGGTGACGTTGCCGTTGTTGTTTATGTAAATGCTGTCGTACTGGTTGCCAAAGAAATTCACCGTGAAACCAAGGGGCACCAACGAGGTTGAGTCGTCATCGTTGGCTGGGAAGGTGTAGGCGGAGAACTCTGGCAGGTAACGGATGGCACTCGTGCCCTCAATCTTGCTTACAAAGGCATCGCTGTCGCCGGCGTTCGCAGCCTGCACGGGGTTCGCTGTGGGGAAATTCGTTGAATATGTGCTACCGATGACGTAGGAATTACCCACGTTGTCATTGCGAATGCTCAACCCGTCGTCATCGTTGGCACCGCCGAGGTAGGTCGAGTACACAAGACTGGAGCCAAAGTCATCGATGCGGGTCACGAAGGCATCGGCGGCAGCTGAGGACGAGATGCCATAACCCGCCTCCACTCGGTGCGCCCGCAGCCTTCTCTGGGGGCTGTCCTGACTACTCTGCGATCCGCCAAAGAAGCCGACCCCACAATTGCCACCTTGCTCCTGCGTGGCTTTGGCGACCGGGAAATCGCAAGAGTAAGTGGCCCCAGTCACGTAAACGTTGCCAGAGGGGTCCGACGTAATGCCCAGGCCGACTTCGTCGTCGGTGCCGCCCAGGTAGGTGGAGTAAATCAACGCCGACCCCGAAGAATTGAACTTGGTTACGAAGGCATCCGAGACACACTCTGAGGATTGAGCCGCGCTGATCGCGGCCAGTGCCGATGGAGGATGGCAGCCGGCTCCTTTGTTGATAGTTGGCTGGATTGCATGGAGGGTTGGAAAGTCTTCGGACGTCGTGGGCCCGGTCACGGAAACATTGCTGAAGTCATCTACGGTGATGCCAAGCCCAGCGTCGCCGCCACTACCGCCGAGGTACGTGGAGTACACAAGCGAGCTACCCGCCGCGTTCAACTTTGTCACAAACGCGTCGGGACACGGAACGGTTTCACCACCATAGGTGCAGGATCCGCTTCCTCGGAAAACCGTTTGAAATGCGCCGGGAGTAATTGGGAAGTCAGTCGCGGAAAGGGTGGTTCCCGTTACATAGGCGGCCCCGCTAGAATCCACTGCTATGCCGTCGCCATCGCCGCCTCCCCAAGCAAGATATGTGGAATAGACCAGCGCAGAGCCAGCAGGGTTCAACTTGGTCACGAAGATACTGCCACCCGGGCCCGTGGAGGTGCGGAAGGCGCCTGGCGTGGTGGGAAAGTCCGGCGTGTCGGTCGACCCAGTCACATAAGCAGCCCCCGAGGAATCCACAGCGATGGCGTTTCCGGACTGGTCCGCATTTCCTCCGTTGTAGCCGTGTGAACCACCGAGTAGGGTGGAGTAGACCAACGCACTGCCGGAGCTATTCAGCTTGGTCACGAACACGTCCGAGTAGTTGCTATGCGTGGTCTGGAAGGCGCCTGGGGTGAGTGGGAAATTGGGTGAAAGCGTGGCTCCCGTTACGTAGGCGTTGCCCGAGGTGTCCACGGTGATGCCTAAGCCCTCATCATCGCTACTGCCGCCGAGATAGGTGGAATAGACCAGGCTGGTGCCATCCGCACTCAGTTTCGCGACGAACACGTCCGGGTTCTCGGAGTTAGCCGCAGCCTGCAGTGCCTCCCCGGCGAAAGTGGTGAGGGGGAAGTTCGTCGACGACGTGGTCCCTGTCACATAGGCTTGGCCGGAAGAATCGACGGCGATGCCGAACCCATCGTCGGTATCGTTGCCGCCTAAGTACGTCGAGTAGCCCAGGATCGGATGGCCGCTCGGCGGCTCCAGCACCGGGTCGATTACCAGGGCGCGACTCCTATCGTAAGGCCCCAATTCGAATCGCACCGTATTCGTGCCCTCGAGAACGTAGCGGCTGGCGACGGTCTGAATCTTACCCTCGGCTCGCTGATACGCGTGTGGCTTAAGAAGGCGCGCCTCGCCCACAGGTGTATCGAGGACAAGGTCGCCTTGTTCTTCAAGCCGGACTTGGCGGGCGCCATCAACGGCCAAACGGATAGCGCGGGGGTCAGCACCGGGGGCCACCTCGAAGTCAAATTCCAGTCGCCGCTCATTACCGTAATAGACCAAATCCACGCCGGGGTAGATCCGCTGGTAACGCACCCTGGCATAGTTGGGGATGTTGGTGTGCCACTGGCTGGGATCTTTCCCGATCAGGTAGTTGCTCTTTGCGGGTAGTAGCCCTACAGGTGAGATCTCGGGGGCCGGGTTGGCGTCGAGCAATCGGTAGCGTAGCGCCGCCGTGCGCGCGTCCTGTTTCCTTCCGCCCGTTTGGTGGAGAGCTAGGACGGCATCGTTGGCGGTCAAGAACAGGGTATAACCGTGAGCCCGAGCGAGAAACTTAACCCGCGCGTCGCTCTGACCCTGATTGGCCTCGAATCTCAACGGCAGTCTGCCGTATGTCCCAAGCAAGCGGGCCCGAACCGCAGCCTCGCGACTGAGTTTGGCTGTATTCTCCACCGAAGCTTTGGCAGCGGACTTTTGGTCTGCGGACTTTTGGACCGATTCAGCCCTGGTAGTGAAGGGATACAGACAACCAAGCAACAAGCTCAGCAAGAGGACGATGATGCTCCTTTGCTTCGGGTTTGGGTCTGCCTGAGCACGCCTTGCCTCTCGAGTAACCATGCTTCCCCCCTGCGAGCAGATGTATCTTGCTCGAGCCTTGTGTCGTTGTAGGCCCTCTTTTTACCATCCAAAGGCCGAAAAGTAAAGGGCCAATGTCTAAATTGTTTTTCTGCCTGGAAGTCGGTCCCTGAGGGCGGGGAAAAGGGTCCGGTGAGCACGGACCCTCCACCGTTCGGACTGTCGCCGCCTCTGTTTCCACCAAGCTTGCTTGCGGGTTCTTGCCCCTGTTAGCCCCGTGTTCGCAAACGGGCCTGCCCGTTGGGTGGTTCGATCCTCACATCCGGCAGCGTTCTCTCCGGTAGCGACTTTACGCCCGAGGCCGGTCCACCGTCCTCTTTTGCGCGTCTACAACCGCAATGGCGGCCATGTTGATGATGTCTTCGAC
>Ga0315280_10012038_pt1 | contig 10532 bp, 10 predicted proteins | sample YL17G06_40_MG_FD_203697 | JGI IMG/M metagenome (GOLD analysis project Ga0315280, IMG submission 203697) | Sediment microbial communities from Yellowstone Lake, YNP, Wyoming, USA - YL17G06_40 | ecosystem: Environmental > Aquatic > Freshwater > Lake > Sediment | place: USA: Wyoming | collected... | reverse complement strand
AAGGCCCAGCTCAACGGCGTGCAGCCGGGGAAGCCCGGAGGCACGCCGTTGTGCTGGGCCTTGAAGACCTCCAGTTGACTGCGCATGACGCGAAGGTCGTCCATGAGCATGGACGCCCGGGCGCTTTCGGTGGCCGAGGAAAACTGCGGGATGATCATCGCGGCGAGAATGCCGAGGATGATCACCACGATCAGGATCTCGACCAGGGTGAAACCTTTTTGGGCAGTCATTTTGGCACCCATCCAGTCCGCTTGCCGGGCGGGATTTGGCATGACCCGGCCGGAAGACCCAAGCGCCAGAACCCGGCCGGAAACGCCGAAGCGCCTCCGACCGGGTCTGTGCTCGTTGCCGCCGTCATGTCCGGCCGCGAGGCCCAGGCGGTGACGGCGATCTGGTTACCTGTCGATGTACGCGGTCGTGTTGACGCCGAAGTTGCCGGTCGTCGAGTTGAACCACCAGCCATCCGCGCCGGCCTCGGCGACCGGGTCGGCGGCGCCGGTCGCGTCGCGAACGGTGTTGCTGTTGTTGAACCCGTTGGTCGGGAACTTGCCCAGGTAGGGTCCAAGGGTCCCGCCGGCGGCGCCGTCGATGGTCGTCTTGCCGGTCAGGTGAGGCACGAAGTTGCCGATCGTCCACACGCCGGCGACGGTGCCGGGGTAGTTATCCTTGTGCTGCACCTTGTACAGCTCGATCTGGCTGCGGGCGGTCTGCAAGTCGCTGACCAGCGCGGACACGCGAGCGTCGTTCGACGCCTCCGTGAACTGCGGGATAACGATTGCCGCCAGAATGCCAAGGATGATTACGACGATCAGAATTTCGACCAGGGTGAAGCCAGTGTTCTTGCGAGTCATGGAACTTTTCCTCCAACGTCTTGTTGTTTGGCCCACTGTGGGCACCGCACGTTCTTGCCTTCTTTGCGGAAAACCTCCCTGTCCTGCCGTTTACGTCCGTGCTGCGATTCATCTCGATATTTCCAGGTTATTGGGTTCGTTTTGCGGCGCACTTACGCGGTCTTCGCGCCTGCTTGCAGGCGCCGGACGAGGCATGATTCAAGGGGCTCATCTGTCATCCTCCGGCAGGCTCGTCCCATTGGCTGACTTCACCTCCTCTCCAGGACGACCGCACACACTGTGCCTCCGCACCATACGACCCTTGGGGGCGGCTGCGTCGCGCACCGGGCCGACTCTTGATCGACCCAGGGTGACTATCGGCCGCTTCCAGGGGCATCTTGACTAACCGTATGGAATTGTCGACCCGCCGGGAAACGAGCCGCCAGAAAGGTGCGCCGCGCTTCAAACAACCCGCGCCTGCGCCGCCGATGAAGCGACGTCCATCGGCGTTCCCTTCGGCAGCCCGGCTGTCCCATTCATCGGGACCCGCGGCTTTGCGCACCAGGCTTCAATTCGCCTGGATTGCCTTTTCGAGGAACACTGCTCGCGGCCGCTCTGACAGGCCGCAAACCGTACATAGGTTAATGTAGAATTCAGACCCCAATATGCAAAATTGCGGGTGCGGTTTTCCGCCGTCCAGAATCTCCTTCTCGCCTCAATTCGAACCGTTCCCAAGCCCAGGGACCTGCCTGCCGGCAAGCCGGCGGCAATCTCCGGGACGCCGCCCGGTTGTCCAGGAATCCGTTGCCTGATTTCACTATTGCCCCAGCCGCCGCCGAGTGTACAATTCCCCTAAAGGCGGGCGGCCGGTGAATCCGCGTGCCGGCCGGTCTGCCGGGACTCTTGTCAAAGCGGCGCCGGCGCTTGTGCCGATAGTGAACAAGGCGGACTTTCGTCCTGTGTCATTGAAACCGCACAGCGGTTGGCTGGATCAGGGAGCAAAGCGAATGTCGTACACCCGATCGCGCAAGAGCGTCGCGGGCCGCCGGGAGCGGGAAAACCCCGTTTGCTTCATGGAGGCCCTGGAGCCGCGCTGCCTGCTCAGCGCAAGTGCTTTTCCGCTTTTCGGCGATCCGGGCACAAGGCCCGAGTTGGCGCACCTGCCAGTCGGCCAGGGCGACATCAGCGACACGTTCTTCAAGGCTCTTTCGGTCGTCCTGTCGGCCGAGGGGTCGGCCTCCGTTCAAAGCACCATCGACAGGCCCGGCGACTTGGACGTCCTGTCGATCCTGGCCAACAAGACAGGCAAACTGACCGTCAAGATGATCGCCGCCAATAGCCGACACGGGGTCGATCCATACCTGAGGCTCTATGACGCCGACCAGAACCTGCTGGCCAAGAACAACAACGGCGGCGGGGGCAGCAACGCCGCGGCGACGATCTATGTCACAGCCGGGCACATTTATTTCATCCAGGCAAGCGGCTACAACAACTCGCGAGGCGACTACACGGTGAGCATCGCGACGTTCGTGCCCACCCCGCCGAAGCCCACGCCGGCGCCCACGCCCACGCCGGCGCCCACCCCGACGCCCACGCCGACAACGACGACCACAACCACGACGACAACCACCACCACTACGACGCCCGCAACGGTTGTCGGCATGCCGGGGCCGAACGACGCCTCGGCCGGGGCCGTCGTCGCCGGCAAGGTGATTTCCATTCAATCGGGGCCGGTGCTGGTGATTTGCGGCACCAACGGCAACGACACGATCAGCCTTTCGCAGTCCGGCGCCACGATCACGGTCTCGGCGGCAGGCATGAACAGCCTGACGTTCACCAGGCCGCAGTCCTCGGCGTTTGTCGGCGTGGCGATCTACGGTTTCAACGGCGCGGACACGGTCACGACCACGTACTCGCTGTCGTCGTCCCTGAGCATTGTCGTCTACGGCGGCGCCGGCGACGACAAGGCCTACGAGAACAGCCCCGCCAGGGCGACGGTTTACGGCCAGGACGGAAACGACCTGATCGTCACCGTCGGCGGAGGGGCCGACAAGCTCTACGGCGGCGCGGGGACCGACACATTCTGGTTGGACTCGACCGACGCGATCGGCGACGCGGAGTCCTCTGAGACCGCCGGCAAGACCGTCCACAAGATCACGTCGTTCCTCCAGCCGACGAAGGTCACGTCGGAAGCGGTGTCGCTGGAGATTTCCGGCCAGAACATCGTCGACCCCAAGGCCGGCTACGCATACACCGGCAGTTACGCCGCCCGGCCGCTGTTTGCCAACGGGCCGCAGTACAACGACATCTTGCAGGGATCGCTGGGCGACTGCTACTTCCTGTCCGCCCTCAGCGCACTGGCCCAGACGGACCCCAACCTGATCCAGCAGTCCATCACGGCCCTGGGCGACGGCTCCTACGCGGTGCGGTTCTACAAAGGAACCACAGCGTACTACTGCCGCGTCGACGCCCAACTGCCCGTCTCCGGCAGGGGCGGCCTGGCCTACGCCGGCCTGACGCGAAGCGGATCGGAGTTGTGGGTGGCGCTGCTGGAGAAGGCGTACGCCCAGTTGCGAAGCGGGCAGAACTCGTACGCGTCGATCGAGGTCGGCTCGCTGGATGAGACGTTCACGGCCATCACCGGCGCCTCGTACAAGAATTACAACTCGAAGTCCCTTGGCGCAGCCGCACTTGCCCAGCAGATTCAGACCGACCTGGCCGCCGGGCACGCCGTCACGGCCGCCAGCATGGCCGATACCCCCCCCATCGTCGCCTCGCACGCGTACGAGGTGCACGCCGTCGAGAAGAACTCCGCCGGCGCCTGGTTCGTCACCGTCTACAACCCCTGGGGCGTTGACGGCGGCGGCTCGGACGGCAACAGCGGCGACGGCCTGATCAAGCTCACCGCCGATCAGTTCAAGGCGAGCTTCTACACGGTCACGGTCTCGCTGGCCTGACGGTACGGCAACCATGCCCAGCAAGTACCCTATTTTCGACCGCGGTCAGCTCAGCCTGCTGCCGCTCGAGCAGCGGGCGCACGACATGGACCTCACGCGCCTGCTGAAGGTGGGCGAGGCGCCGATCGGCTATGAGAATCCGCGTCTGCCGGCCGTGGCGGACGCCATCGCCGCCGCAAACGCGCGCGGCTCGGCCGTCGTGCTGATGATGGGCGCACACGTCATCAAGCAGGGGCTCAGCAGGTACGTCATCGACCTTATCCGCCGCGGCTGGGTGAGCGTGGTGGCCACCAACGGGGCCTGCGGGATCCACGATTACGAGTTGGCCCGCGTCGGCGCGACGACCGAGTCGGTGCCGCGGTACATCTCGGAGGGCCAGTTCGGCCTGTGGCGGCAGACCGGCGAGATCAACGACATCGTCCGCCGCGGCAACGCCGATGGGCTGGGCTACGGCGAGGCGCTGGGCGCCCACGTGGCGTCGGCCGACAACTGCCCGCACAAGGACGTCTCCATCTTCGCCGCCGCCTGGCAGGCCGGCGTGCCGGCCACCGTGCACGTCGGCATCGGCTACGACATCACCCACGAGCAGCCCAACTGCGACGGGGCCGCCATCGGCGAGGCCAGCTACCGCGACTTCCTCATCTTCACGAAGGTCGTCGAGAACCTCGAGGGCGGCGTGGTGCTGTGCGTCGGCTCGGCCGTGATGGGCCCGGAGGTCTTCCTCAAGGCCCTTGCGATGGCGCGCAACGTCGCAAAGGGCCGCGGCCGCGAGATATGCCACTTCACGTCGGCGGTCTTCGACCTCGTCCCTCTGGGCGACGACTATCGCACGGAGGCCCCGAAGGACCGCCCGGAGTATTACTACCGCCCGTTCAAGACCATCCTGGTCCGCACCGTCCGCGACGGCGGGCAGGGCCATTACATATGCGGCGACCACCGGGCGACCATCCCCGCGCTGCATAGATTAGTAGCCGGTAGTCGGTAGCCGGTAGCCGGTAGTCGGTAGCCGGTAGCCGGTTAAAGAAGAAGGATCCCACGTGCGTGCGGAACGGATCTGTTGAGGCCTGCTCGCTTCAGCGAGCAGGACGCTTCCGCGAGCAGGAAGTTATGGCGTTTGGACCCACGAGGTGAAACATGCACAAGAGCAACACAATCAACCGTCGCGGTTTTCTCAAGCTCGCGGGCTTCGGCGCCGCGTGCGCCTTTGCGGGCAAGTCGATCGCGGAGCTTGTCGTCTCCCCCGCCCCCGGCGCGGAAATGCCCAACGTGGTGGTCATCCTCGCTGACGACATCGGCTACGGCGACTTCGGCTGCTACGGCGCAACGACGGTCAAGACCCCCAACGTCGACAAGCTCGCCGCCCAGGGCGTGCGGTTCACCGACGCCCATTGCTCCGCCGCCACCTGCACGCCCACCCGCTATTCCCTTATGACGGGCCAGTACGCCTGGCGAAGGCCCGGCACGGGCATCCTGTCCGGCGTGGCCAAGCTGTGCATCGACACCGACCGCCTGACCTTGCCGGCAATGATGAAGCGCGCGGGGTACGCCACCGGCTGCGTGGGCAAGTGGCACCTCGGGCTTGGCGACGGCAATATCGACTACAACGCCGAGATCAAGCCCGGCCCGCTCGATGTCGGTTTCGACTACTGCTACATCATCCCCGCCACCGGAGACCGCGTGCCGTGCGTCTACGTCGAGAACCGGCGCGTCGTGAACCTCGACCCGGCCGACCCGATCCGGGTCAGCTACGGCAAGAAGGTCGGCGACGAGCCCACCGGGCGGGAAAACCCCGAGTTGCTCAAGATGAAGGCGATCAATGGCCACGAAGGCACGATCATCAACGGCATCGGCCGGATCGGCTACATGGCCGGCGGCAAAGCCGCCCGGTGGGTGGACGAGAACATCGCCGACACGATCACCGCAAAGGCCGTCGGGTACATCGAGAAGAGCAAGGACAAGCCGTTCTTCCTGTACTTTGCCACTCACGACATCCACGCCCCGCGAGTGCCGCACGACAGGTTCAGGGGGGCGAGCCGCTGCGGGCTGCGCGGCGACGCGATCCAGGAGTTCGACTGGTCCGTCGGGCAGATCGTTGACACCCTCGATCGCCTCGGCCTGGCCGAGAACACGCTGCTCATCGTCACAAGCGACAACGGGCCGGTGGTCGAAGACGGCTACGGCGACGGCTCGGCGGACAAACTCAACGGCCACAAGCCCGCCGGGCCGCTGCGGGGCGGCAAGTACAGCCACTACGAGGGCGGCACGCGGGAGCCGTTCCTGGTCCGCTGGCCTAAACGCGTCAAGCCGGGCACCAGCGACGCGCTTCTCTGCCAGATCGACCTGCTGGCCTGCCTGGCTGCGCTGACCGGGCAGAAACTCCCCGAAGCCGCCGGCCCGGACAGCATGGACGTGCTGCCCGCCCTGCTGGGCGAGAGCAAACAGGGGCGCGACTCGCTCGTCGAACAGGGCCCCAGCCTGGCTATCAGAAAGGGCAACTGGAAGTACATTCCACCCCGCGGCGCCAACGCCGGCAAAAAGGCCGGGAAGGCCGTCATGAAAGCCTCGGCCGACGATGCCGCCGCGGGCGAACTCTACGACCTTTCCACCGATCTGGGAGAAACGAAGAACCTCGTGGCCGAGAACCCCGCGAAGGCTCAGGAACTCGCCGATCTGCTTGGCAAGATCCAGGAGACCGGCAAGAGCGGGTAAGGCGGAATCCTACGCCCCCGCCCCGCCGCTATCGTCCCCCACTGCCGCCTTGTCGCGCCGCTGGGCCTGGCTGAAGACGCACCCGCAGTAGTCCTGCATGTAGAAGAACTCGGCCCCGGCGATCTCGTACATCCGCCGCGAGCCGCCGGCTCTGCGCCAGTTGCGGGGCCAGTACCGCACGCCGGCGACGCCGGATGCGGCTGCCAGGCCGGCGGCGTCGACCTGGGCGAGGTCTTTCCACCGCGATATGCCAAGCGTGCACGCCAGCACGGTCAGGCCCTTGCGCCGGGCAAACTGGGCCGCACGCTCCAGCCGCAGTCTGAAGCACTCCGCACAGCGCCGGCCCCGTTGCGGCTCGGCCTCCATCCCGGTCGTGCGGGCAAACCACAACTCGGGATCGTACGGCCCTTCCACGAAGTCGACCCCCAGCTTCCGGCAGTAGTCATGTGCGCAGTCGCGCCGGCGCTCATATTCCTCGCGCGGGTGAATGTTGGGGTTGTAGAAGTAGACCACCGGCCGCAGGCCTTCGTGCCCAAGCGCCCGCAACGGCTCGCCGCTGCACGGGGCGCAACATGCCAGCAGAAGCAACTCCCTGGCCCCGCCGGGCACGACGAGGTCGTCAGCCTTGGATGTCTGCCTTTGCCAGGACACGTCCATTCTCCGCCCTGCCGTCGCTGGAAATGTATCTCTCCCCCCCATCAGACGCGGCAAGGTTCATTTCGTTTCAAGAATTCCGGAGAGATTATATCATATTCCCGACCGATTGTGGCACCCAACCGCCCTGCTCGCCCGACCCGCTCGCTGAAGCGAACAGGCCTCAACTGCCGAGAACCGGTTCCCGGGTTCCGGGCCAGCGGCCGCCGGCTGACGAGTTCGCCCTCGGCGATGAACTTGCCGCCGCACTCGGCCAGTTCGCGATCCTTGAGCAGACGGTAATCGGCGATCCGCGGATCGTCGAGCGAGTCTATCGGGATGATGGATTCATCCATGGCATCAGCCACGGTCAAGGCTCCTCCTCGCCGGTCTCCATCGAATCGTCATCCCCATGAGCATCGTCTTCGTTATCTTCTTGATCGTCGAAGTTCGGCGGCATCCAGTCGATGACTGTTCCCCCACTGGAGGGGTAGTATGGGCTTACGAGCCAGTTCTGCCCGTTTTCCCACGTGACACGGAAGTCGCGCACGATGAACTTCTTGCCTTCGTGCAGGTCGAAGAGCTCATCGTCAAGCGATGGAATGCCCTCGAAGATGTATAACAGATCGAGCACTTCCTGCTTCTTGTCGTCCGGGATGATGTACTGCTCGACAATGTCATCGCCCACCCGAAGCGGCTGGGTCGGAAATGGGAGCTTCTGTGCGGCATCCATTGGCATGTCCATCGGAAAAATCATGGTTTTCCTTTCAAACTCAGGCCCCAGCCGCCTCCGCCGCCGCGTCCCACGTGCCGACGACTTCGTATACGTGCATCTCCATGCCGATCCGCCCCGCCATGACGAGGTCCATCATCTCCTCGCCCGCCTGCTGGAGCCGCTCGTTGGCCAGGCAGGCGTAATGGTCCGCCGCCGAGAGCCACTGGAGATACTGCACCAGTTCCGTGCGGTCCTGGCTGACGTGCAGGTTGGCCGAGACGAACCCCGGCTGGGCCGCGAAAAGCGGCATCACCCGCCGCGACATCTCCAGCAGCCGCTCGACGTCCGCCGGCTGAACGGAAAACCGCACCATCACCGTCACCACCGCGCTGTCCTTGCCGATCGTCGTCACGACAATGCCTTTCAGAACGTTCTTGCCAAGCGGTTCAGCCGGACCACATCCCGACCTCGGGGAGATTATACGCCCCAAGGACTCCAAGGAAAGCAAAAGCCCCGGCTGAGCGATTGCCACCTTCAATCGCCCCGCTTCGGCAGCTCTTTGCTTTGCATCCGCCACTGCACGCCCTTGCGGGCGTGGCTAATCGCAATCGCCCTGCCGGGCTCAACAGCCTGCCAGGATTCGGTCTGGCACCCGCGGAGGACTCGCGGGGATATCGCTTGTCGATTCGCGGCGGGGAGATTAGACTATGGTAACTGCTGACGGCGGTCATCAGCGACAAGCCATCGGGAAATGTCGGACCAGGCCACCGGGCTGCCCTCCGTGAAGATCGCGGAACCGACTTGGCCGTCGCCGCGGCGGTGCGTCAATCAGACAAAGGAGCAATCCATGTCAAAGCGAACGTTGTGGACAATGGTTGTGGTGTTGGCGTTTGGCGGCGCGGGTGCGGTGACCCTCTATGCCGCGGCGGCAGAGGCGCTGCCGGCGGGAGTGCCTGCCGGCGCCAAGCCGGATGCCGACGGCAACCTCAAGACCCCCCCGCTGCCGAGCGCCGCCGCCGCGCCCGCCAAGACCGCCGCGCCGGCCAAGGCCGCCGAGCTTGGCGCCGCCGCCGCGCCCGCCAAGACCGCCGCCGCGAATACGAAGTTCCAGGACACATTCAACGTCGATAAGGCCGCCCTGGCCGACAGGGGCAAGGGCGAGTACTTCATCCTCGAACCGCTCTTCAAGCTGACCTTCAAGTCCGGCATCGACACGCTGACGGTCACGGTCCTTGACGAGACGAAGATGGTCGACGGCGTCAAGTGCCGCATCGTGGAAGAGCGAGAGACCAAGGACGGCAAACTGGCCGAGATCTCCCGCAACTACTTCGCCATCGACCCCAAGACCGGCGACGCCTACTACTTCGGCGAGGCGGTCGACACGTACGACGCCGGCGGCAAGATCACCGGGCACGGGGGCGCTTGGGAATCGGGCAAGGACGGGGCACGGTTCGGGATGATCATGCCGGGCAGGCCGGTGCTGGGCGCCCGGTACAACCAGGAGAACGCCCCCAAGGTGGCCATGGACCGCGCCGAGATCGTCAGCACCACCGACGTGGTCAAGGTGCCCGCCGGGACGTTCAAGAACTGCCTCCGCACGAAGGAGTCCAGTGCCCTTGAGGCCGGCGAAGAGGAGAAGCTGTACGCCCCCGGCGTGGGCCTGGTGAAGGACGCCGAGTTTGAGTTGGCCCGGATCGAGAAACCGAAGGCCGGGCCGCCGCCGGCCGTCACGAAGGCGTTCAAGGACGCCTTCCCCAAGGCCGAGATCGAGAAACTCGACGCCGAGGAAGAGAACGGCGTCATGGTCTATGACTATGAGTTCAGGCAAGGGGCGGCAGAGAAGGAGACGGACATCGCCGCCGACGGCACCATCCTGGAAACGACGCTCGTGATCGACGCCAAGGCCCTGCCGCCCGCGGTCCTGCGGGCCGTCGAGAAGGGCGCCGATGGCGGCAAGCTCGGCCGCGTCGAACAGATCGAGATCAACTGCGAGACCAAGGACGGCAAGGTGGTCAAACTGGCCAAGACCGTGACGCACTACTCCGTCGAGTACACCAAGGGAGACAAGTCGGGCGAGGTCACCGTGGACGCCGACGGCAAACCCGCCGAGTAGAAGCGGGCATCACCACGTTGGGATGTGAGCATGGCATGAACTTGCGATGGGCGCGGCGATGGCGTCGGCGGTGAAGCACTGGTCCCTGACGGCGTTGCGGGAGAAGCTCATCAAGATCGGCACAAAGGTCATCCGGCACGCTCGCCACGTCGTGTTCCAGATGGCAGAGGTTGCCATCCCGCGCGGGCTTCTCCGCGCGATCCTGGAGCGGATTCGGCGATTGAGGCCACCGGAGGCGGTGCCGAGATGACGACGGACGCCTCCGGAATCGTGCGATACGCAAGGGGACAACGGAGGCGGTCCCTTCCTGACGCGAAGAACACGCCTCTCCCACCCCGTAGGCGGGGGCCTCGCCGCCTTCTGCCGGGCCTTGCCGTACCTTGGGACGCGCTGAAATGGATTGTCGAAGCCCGAAAACGCGGTAGGATCATCGCAAATGCCGGCGGCGGACGTCAGCAGGCAGGCATATGGGAAATCCCGGATGAGACGTCAGGATGATATGAGCGGTCGTGGAGGCAGCAGAAGCAACAAACCAAACAACCAGCCACAGGAGAGACAATGAAACGTTTCGAGAC